>Ga0315326_10001620_pt1 | contig 11767 bp, 4 predicted proteins | sample M180m32315metaG_FD_203457 | JGI IMG/M metagenome (GOLD analysis project Ga0315326, IMG submission 203457) | Ammonia-oxidizing marine archaeal communities from Monterey Bay, California, United States - M1 80m 32315 | ecosystem: Environmental > Aquatic > Marine > Coastal | place: USA: California... | reverse complement strand
TGACTACCATCGACAGCGGGTAAACCCGTAGAATCGAGAACCACAACCTCCCCAGTGGAAGTTCCGGAATCTAAAGCAGCGGCTGTGCCTAGATCACCCGGTTGGGTGGCACTGTCGGCTTTAGTGCCTTGAGCGCTAGTTGCATAGTCTGTAACGGCTGTAGTAGCTGCCGTACCCAAGCTTAAATTGGACCGAGCAGTGGCGGTATTGTTAAGGTCGCTTAAATTACTAGTAATAGCCAGCTTGGAAGCATCTGTAGCCGTGACCCCAGTTAATTGACTGCCGTCTACGGCAGGTAAACCCGTAGAATCGAGAACCACAACCTCCCCAGTGGAAGTTCCGGAATCTAAAGCAGCGGCTGTGCCTAGATCACCCGGTTGGGTGGCACTGTCGGCTTTAGTGCCTTGAGCGCTAGTTGCATAGTCGGTAGCGGCTGTAGCAGCTGCCGTGCCTAGATCGGAGGTCTGAACAGGAGCGGCGGCCATTAAATTGGTCACCGTGACCTTTTTGGTAGTTGCGGTGCCGGTATTATCCACCATGGGCACTATATCGGTGCCGGCAGGAGTTCCGCCTAACGCCGTTAAATCTGTGATTTTTTTGTCAGCCATGTCTATTATTCCTCAAATTGAAGATTGTCATTGTTTTCAGTCATTATAAAGTCGCCGTCCTCAGTTTTCAATGCGTCGGTTACGCTGCTGCTGCTGCTGCTGCTGCTGCTGCTAGTGTATCGGGGTTCGGCGCTTTGAGTGGCCATAACGACCGAAGCGTCGTCCGTGAACCTGAACGCGGGCCGAGGTACAGCCGTCATAACACGAGGAGGAACCGTTGTGATGCTATACGCCATTACGCTTTAAGAGGTTTAGGTCGCCCCGCAATCGTTAAAGGATGTGGGCGGGTAGGTTGTATGACCACCTTGGCTGCGTTTATGGGGGCTCCGTCGGAATTCAATCGGACCCACCGAATATGTGCTATAGTTTGAGAACTCATGCTTTAATCTTCCACATTTCAGGATTTCTTACTTTTGAGTTTTTCGATTCGACTTTGAGGATCGTATTCGCGAGAGCCATCGGCGATACGCTTTCCAGTGCGTTAACGACGGCCTTAAGAGCAACTGTCTCCTCGGGCGAGGTCGAGCGATCGAGCATCTTTGTGAGGTGTCGGCCTCTTTCCGTTTGAAAGCGCTTCTCAAGATGGATGAAAGCTTCATCTACCGTGAGCCGCTTTATGTCGGACAACTTGTCAAATATGACTATATCAGTCATCGAGTCCTTGATTTACTTCCGGTGGCGGTAGTTCCTCCGCGATAGGTACGTGTAACGATGCCTGAAACGGGTAAGAACGCCGTGCCGGTCGAGCCTCCGAATTTAGGCCAATCCGAGCCGAATACGCGTTTAGCGTTCACGCTTGCCGCCGAAGTCGGGCGAAGTCTGCTCAGGTATCCTTTAGCGGCTCGAACGAAGGTACCTCCGTTTCGAGGATTGGCGTTCGTGTAGCGAGCGGGTGTGTCATGTGTGTAAGTAGCCATAATTATGTTCCGGTTTGTTGTTGATATTGATTAGCTCCCTGAGGATTGCTGTTGCCCATACCCTCGGTAGCGCCCATAACCCCATCCCGAGCTTCGGGAGATTCTCCACCAGCTGAGGCGTTGTCGCCCATCATTTTCATGATCTCAGCTTCGGATTTAGGATCGGCGGGAGCCTCGTTAGGCAGAAGTTCATCGGTCTTCTCGTAACCCATGGCATCCAATATACGCTTAAGCATAGGACGTATATATGGACGCATTTCGGGCGGAGATTGGAAGTAGCGATCTTGAGTTTGCAGGGCCAAAGTAGCCTTTTCAATGGCCCTTTGACCTTGGTCTTGGGAAAGTATCACCGTTACGTCTACGTCTAGATTTTTAATTCTATCGGCGGACATCTCCTGAAAGACGCGAACATCCCCTTCCATATATTCATAAACCTCGTCTTCATCCAACGTGGCCATAGCGACCTGCACGAGCTTCGTAAGGTGGTCTTCGAATCCTCGGACAATCCTACGCATCCAACGTCGCCCTATTTTCGAGGCTTCTCTAAGAGTGGCCTCGACACCTGTGGCGGTATTCGCCGGAGCCAAAGCCTGAAAATCGCCTTGAGCCATGTTGGAAACACCCAACCATAGTTGAACGATACCGAACACGAAATCGATTAAATTCTGCGTAACCATATCCACCTGCGGCATTTGCGAAAACGTTATGAAGTCGTCTATGGTGTATTGGTCCTTGAGTTGAAATACTTTGCCCGCATGGAATTCCACGTCTTCGGGTTCGTCTTCCACAGCTTGAGGGTTTACGCCTACGACTGGGTTGGCCGATAATTCATTGCGGTAACTTTGGGCGTTGAATTGCTTATCGATGTACTCTTGGAACATCGCCACACGCTCCGGCAGACTATAACCACACCAGCGATTGCGTTCCTTACCTATGGAAACCACCGAGTAGGGTAATCGATTGTCGGGCGTTAGTTTAGCCGTGTATTCGTAATACACCAATTTCTCGGTGTCCGTGTCGAGGAACACACAGAACTCCTGCGGATACCCCGTTTGCAAAACATCCCTTTTGATCCAGCATTCCATTAACGGAATACTGGGGTTTAGATCGGAGTCGAAACTTAAATTTTCGGTGCGCTCTTTATTCTTGTCGTTCTCGCTTCGAGGATTGGCGTCCTTTTTTAGATCGTGGTAATAATCATTAAAGCTGTACCACTCTCGCTCTAGAAATATATTGCGAGCCCATGCCACGGTTTTGTCGTATATCTCAACTACAAGATCCGCAGCCTCAATGGATTCAGCGGTGGACGAGCATAGGAAGCGATCGCTGTCGATAACTCTTGATCGTGGGCCCTTGTATCTTACGAGTTGAGTGGGGATACCCTCGGGATAAGGCTGAAAATCGTGAACACCCGGAATCATCTGAAGGGTAGGATCCTCCGCTAGACGCATCTCGGTTTCTCCCGTATCGGGATTTAGTTCAGGTAGAAATTGAGCTTCCCCTTCGATCACGGGACCTTCCTCGGGTCGCTGCTCGAAGTCGCCTAGTTCATGGTTGTAAAGAGCAGATCTTTCGTAGTCGTACCACGTGGAAACGTCCTCTTCGTAGACGGCTTTCATTACGACGGCGCGTTGTACGAATATGTGCAAATAGGATTCTTCCAAACGTTCACGCGTATTCCCCCGAGTCTCTATTTTCCAATTGAAATATTTATCGTACGCTTCAGCGGGAATGTCGTCGGAGGGGCCTTGAGCGTCGAATTTAAAGTAAGGGGATGTGCCCGTTATCTCATCTTCGGCCCTCGCCATGAAATGATCCACTACGAGCGAAGTCAGCGGTACGCTTAAATTGGAATGTGCAAATATGGAATCATGACCTACTCGATCCTCTCTTCGGTTATTGTAACAATCCCAAGACCTACGATCGGCCTCGATACGCTCCAAGTTGTCTTCCTTGAGTTGCTTGATGCGATCAAGAAGATACTTGGTCAGGTCTTTCTCCTGTTTTTCCGTTAACTTTAGATTCGAGGTCTTCATGCTTTGAAATTAAGTCTTCTTGCTTTTTTAACAATTTTGATCATGGCTTTCAACTCCTGTTCTTCAGCTGCCTCCAAAAGAGTGTCTCGGCGGTCGGCGGATAAATCCTTTCGACTTTCAATTTTAGCTTTCATTTCCCTTATTTTTTTCCGTAGGGCATCCATGTATTTAACATCTTTTGACAACGATAGCAAAGCCCTATTATCTATGCGGTACCTATTGGCCATTGCCGTACCCAATTCGCCCGCCTCACGCTTGGAAGCTTCGGCGGTCTTGACGGCTGAACGAAGTGAACTGAAAGCGGAACGCGTATTAGCTCCATAGGTGGTACCCCGGACAAACCTTCCCAATATAGGTACGTCCCCATAATCGTCGAAGCCCGTCTCTCCTGAAGCGGCTCGCAGCAATCCCCCGAAACTTTGATCCAACAGTTTGCCGATACCACCCGTATACCCGTAAAAAAGATGCTTCATCTGATTTCCGGCCATGTCGAATTTTATGTCGTGGTCTTCCGAATACATGAGGGGATTGCCCCCCACCATTCCGGCGGCGCTTCCCTTTTGAGTTTCGGATCCTCCCATGAATTCGTTAATCCAACGGGAAGCCTCCGTCCAATGCTCGGGAGTGCCCTTCGGATCGCGGGTATGAGCGGGAGTCTTTCCCGAGTAAGAAACATCGTCGTACTTGATGGGATTACCCATGAAGTCCTCGTTGGAACCTAACAATTCGTAGATCGGCATCCATGCAGAAGGTATCCCGGCGGATACGAAGTTGGATCCTCCCACGGGATTGAAAGTGTTCATGGAGCGCTCCATGATGCGACTCATGGGTTCCATTACTCCCGTAGTGTTCCCCAAGCCCATCTGGCTGGACAATACATCCCCCATGACCTGCCCCAAAGTCCAAAACATGTTGTAACCCAAAGGCACGGGTACGGAAAAATATCCGGTGTCTCTCTTGTCGTTGCCGGGGAAACCCTCGGGCATCGGTACTATTAAATTAGTGTCCCTTTTGTACGAACTGATACTGTCGTAATCGGGTTCGTCGTCGTCCTCTTCCTCGGGATCCATCAAACGATTGAAAAGTGAAGTTATCATACCCGCCCCGACGATACCGCTGACAAGCGCCGCCCTTTGGGCCGGAGACCGTCGAGCAAAGGTCCTCCACAAACGGTTCATGGACGTCATGCTCGCTCCGAAGAACACGTACAAAGAACCGAAAGCCTGCGTAAGATTTCCTTTTTGATTGAAGTCGACCGTGACGTTTCGGGCGATATCCGTAGCTTGCTTTACTGTGTAGTTGTTCTTTATCGCAGACCAAAAGGTCGTCATCCGTATGGAGTTTTCGACGGCCGTGTTCATATGGTCGACGAGCTTTAGCGTGCTTCCCGCCACCTGCTTTAAGCGGGCTTCACCCTTTAACTTTTTCTGCAAGGCCGTTATTTGTTCGGCGACGGTGTCATGCCGGAAGTATCCGACCTTGGCCCCAGCCGCTAATGCGAATTGATACTGCTGTTCCTTGGTGCCGTTAGCCAAAAGATCCTTGGCGGTTTCCGTGTTTATAGTTATGTCGGTAGAAAGTATGGACTCACCCTTGTTCTTCTTTCTCTCGGCGGAATATACGGCTTTCATATAGCCTCCCACCGTCAACATGCCCGAAGGTGAAAATATATCCTTGGCGATCACCGACTTATGATCCTCGGTCAGGTGGACGGCAGCCGTTCCCAAATCCCGAAAGAAGTTGGGGATGATGAACGCAGGGTTCATGGAGGTGTATGTTTGAGCCAGATAGCGAGTTACGGTGTTGAAACCTCCCAAGACGGCGGGCAACGCTTGATACTTTAAGTTCTGCAATGTAGCGGCCATAGTAGCCCCTTCCGGAGTGTTTTTAAACTCTATGTACATGGGGACACCCTTGACCCGGTATGTAAAGATATGAGCGCTATCCGATATAGTCTTGTCTAGTTCCGTACGCGTAGTACGTAAGCGATGTAATTCATTACCGGCTTCGTCTTCAGGAGTTAGGGGCATCTCCTTATACCGTTTCTTCATATCCATCATTTCAAAATCTATCTTGAATATCTTTGAGAACTCTTTGGATATTCCAGCTTTTGTTTCGTCATTCAGGCTATCTGCCAAGGTTTTGAATTCCGGTCGGTTTTTCAAGAGAGCGTCATACACCTTTTTCGCTTCCTTATTACCTTTCAGATACTTGGCTTCGGGGTCCGCTACGTACCGCATAAACGTAAATAGATCCCCAAAGGAATTGGCGACTTCGTTTTTGGTCGACGTTATCTTGTCGTTATAAAATTGCTCGATCGTCGTAGCCATGACCGCTTTAGGGTCGGGGGCATAGACTCCGTCCTCCCCTTTGGGAATATGGCGACCGAAAGCTCCTTTTGTTATAAGTTTGCGACGAGACTGATCCCAACCCTTACCTGAAGCGCTGGCCCCCTGACCTAATGCTTGGAAAGCGGCATCGTGATCAAACAAGTCCTGCGTCTCCCCTTCGAAGCCCTGCATGGGGGCGTATGAGTAACTGTCGCCCGTATCGATTTTGGAACTGAATTTTTTATCCTTTGTGGAGCTTGCCCAATCTATATACGAGGCGGCAGCTTCCATGCGGGCTCGCTCGTTTAATCCCAACTCCCCCTGTATCAACCCATATTCCTCTTTCGTGGCTAGGGCGTCCTTGTTCATGGCGTAATACTTATGCAGAGGTTTCTGCTTACTATTCAGGAAGGCCATGAAGTTAGAATCGTTTTCCAAGTCCTGAACGACGCCGGCGGCGGTTTCGTCGGTTATTCCCGAAAAAGGAACCCCCAGCTCTCTCGTTTCCTTGGCGAAAGCGTTAAAAGTCTCCTTACCTTTTTTGGTCACGTTCTTTTTAAGAAGAGCAAGTTTGTCTTGGTGTTGCAGTTTAAGATGCTTGTTTCGTGTGGGTGCGGCTCTAGCCAACAGATACTCGCCGAAGGTCTCCACGTCGATGCTATGCTCTCGCAAAGCGTCTATTATAGGTTCGATAAAACGACGTTCCGCACGTTCCACCTCGTTGTACCCCTTACCGAAATATGCGTGCCAATACGAATGCGTATTTAGAAAGTCTCGCATAGGATGCGTGGCGGGCAGATTCGAGTTATCCAGAATCATATCCGTAAGCTTACGTATGGGGGCTGCCTGATTGATAATGGATTCCGTCAAGGTCCCCTTTTTATTGGATATGTGCTTCAAGTATTCCTTGTCACCCCCCTTTTTGAAGGTCTCCACTAGGGATCTCAAAGCGCTCAATTTCCCAAAATCCGCGGGTAGGCTCGATGTTTGAATATTTTCAAGGTTGTAGTCGGAGCCGAAGATGTCTGAGCCAGGTTCTGCGTCGTCACGATTGGAAGACTGGCTATGCTCCACCTGCTTGAAGGTTCCGTCGGGCGATTGCACCACATCCTGGAGGCCCTGTTGTCGGGCATCGGAACTGTGGATGATTTGACTTTCCGCATCGGGACTCATCCCGGTGAGAGACGCTATGGGTACGAGTCCCGCATCTATGGCCGCTTGTATTAGCGGTACCATTTGCGCTCGCATGACATCGGGATGGGGAGTGGGCTGACTATATATACTGCCCTCCATGACATTATACTCAACGTTCGGCTCACCTTCGGGAGCCACCTTAAACTCAGCTTCAGTACCCCCTTGATAATGAGAACGGTCGTGCTTCCATACGTGAGGATCTTTGGGAGTCGGTAATTTGGGGGAGTTCTTAGAGTCAATACCCAATTTGTCGTAGGCATGCTCAATGAATGCATCCCATACCCGGACTAGATTTCCTCCACCGGGAGGGCCGGGCAATTGTCTTTGCACACCCTTTTTCACTTGCGAAGACATGGGGTTGTCCAAGTGCTCGACGCTGTTTCGAGGATTCATTAAAAAGTCCACCACATCCAACACGCTGACGGAATCGATATGCGTCATGGAACCCGTATACTTCTTATTCTGCACATCTATCCACGCTTCCTTAGCCAACTTTTGATCGGCTTCCAGCTGCTCGGCCATGTCCGATTGTAGGTCTCGATGTCCGGGTGTATACTTATTTTGAGTGAAAGGGACATCTTCCTTTATTGAAATCCCTTTCCCTGAATCATCCTTTAAGCTCATCCCAGATATGCGGAGCATCTCCTCTGCACTAACCATCTGCTGTCGCTGCACATTCCATCCCGGAGGAGCTTTCCATTCCCCGTTTACAAAAGTAAACACGTTGTCTTTAGCTTCGGTAGCGCTCTCAATGGCGACGGTGGCGCCCTCATGCGGAGCATACTCTGGATTTATGACGTGGCGAGTAGAGCCATCGGCATCTACGCGTGCAGTGGTGATGTCAGCCACCGCTCGCTCAGCCTGTTCCATTTGGTGAGTTTCGGAGTGCTTTTTACCTTTCTTAGCCTTTTTGGATATCTCGCTTTCCAAAGCATCCAGAGGTTTACCTAAACCAAAGGTCTCCACTAACGCACTCTTCTTGAACTTTCCGTGCGCTCCAGGTCCTGTTCGTTCGGTAACAGAGGCGGCTAGATCCGCATTACGAGGAATTTCTTTATAAACCTCACCGAACTTTTCACGTAATGTTACGAGCTTTTTAAATAGTTTGGATCGCTTTACTTCGTCTTTAGTCGGTTTATCCGGCAAGTTTGGAAGCGGCCCCCCTAAATCAGCCAACTTTTGCGCCACAACATTTATGGCTTTTAGATCCTTGGCGGAAGGAACGAGCAGGTTATTTCCGATTCGTTCGGGGAGCGTTAATCCACGGGACGTGTTCTGGGGCTTCTTTTTAGCTATACGCTTTATGGCGTTTACACGCGTTTGAACTCTTTGCCATCTATGAATCTTTCCGAGCAAAGCTTTACGTTCGGGTCCGTCCAGATTAGCGAGAAGTTTTTTAGTGTCCTCCACGGTTATCGCGTAATCGGCCGTGCCTACGGTAATAGTAGTAACCGTGTCTTTCTTCTGAGCCTCGTACTGAGCTCGCAATTTAGCTCCGTGGCTCGCTAGAGGTTTTAATCGATTCTCCACACCTACCGCCGCCAAAGCGAGCTTAAGCCGATCTGCGCGCTTTTGTAGAGCGCCCAAGGGTAAGAGGGGATCGGCGAGTTTCGCCTTCACATCCGAACCGTGCTTTTCCGTCGCTTCCTTGCCGGCGATAAGATCCTTTAATTCCTGGGATCGTTGTTCCGTCGGATGATGCTGAGAAAGACGTAGATCTTCACCCCTGAGATTTCCTAGTTTGGAGTCGACGTCAATATTCGGTTTTAAAGTGTTCGTGGCATCCGCCGCCATGTCATGGAACGTTACATCCGTGTAGTACTGAAAGGCGCTATCCGGATCATCAACACCTGGAATAGAGGACGTATCATCCCTGAACTGGATATAACCGGTGTCTCCTGAGGAGACATACCCCTTGGATTTATCGTCCCACTTTCTCAGATTACTGGGTTGCCGTGTCGCAAAGGGAACACTTTCACTAGCGGTCTGTTCCGCTTCGGGGTCGTAAGAGGTGAAATGTTTGACTATGTCATCCTCCAATTTAGCTATCTGTTTTTTCGGAGCTTTATTTTGTACCGCCTCTTGTAATCTCCTGTGAAGTACCTCGCCCTGGGAATTCGCCCGTTGGATAATCGCCTTACCATACTCTGAACGGACGGGGGCTATTTTTTCGCCGGGGGCGTGAGCCAAATCCAGGAACGCATCCTCCAGCGACGTGAGTTTATCCGCCTTACTGAATTCAGCAAGTTCTGTCGTCTGGGGAGCTTTTCCTATGTTAAGCTTATTGAGCTTATATAAAATCATGGAAGCTAAGGTGGTACCCGCCTCTATGGAAAATCCTCCAGTTGTTTTCTTGGCTGTTTCGGGCTGCAAACCTTTACCCGACTTGCGGGGGCCTACCCCCATTTCAGAGGTTCCCACCGCCCCCCGACTACGTTCCAATTCGGCCGCCCCCGCTGCGTCGAGGTACATGCGCATATCGGCTGCCGTCAAATCCTTGTACGGTTTAAACGCAGCATATGCGGGATATACCGTAGCATTGGGATTTTCTGCCGTGTAGTCTCGTATTAGTTCTGAAAAAGTCTTCTGAGGGTTACTTTGGGAGGGGCGATCCTTTAACTTTTTCTGCAATAGATTCTTACTTTGGCCTATCTTATTATACTCATCGAATGAAACGACTCGCGCTGTGGGAAGAGGGCTCGCGGCCATCTCTCCCAAGGTGATTGGCGATATGCTATTATCCTTTTCAAGCACGCCCAGCAAAGGATGTGGGATATCCTTCCAATCAATCGTAGACCTTTCAGGAGCCATCGATTCCTTAATACTCTCCAATGCTGCCTTTTCATCCTTGAACTTCGCAAGGTTGTCCACCGTCTTCGTGTTGCCCTCTTCATCCTCGTATTCGAGAACATCTTTGCGAGGGAGCCCTTCCTCCGGCTTAAGTAGTCGATCAAGCTCTTGAATACGATTGTCGATGGTCGTGGATATGCGTTCGAATTCATTCTCGTGACGTTTGAGTCGGCGTTTCGTTTCCTTTTCGGACAACTTATGCGTGACGTCGTCGTAGAGAGCGGACGCTTTGCTTTCGATGCCCCATGGGGAATCTTTGCTAAGCTCTTCCAACCTCATCATCTCGACGCCTAACTTTATACGATCGACGTTTTCTACGTCGGATCCCAGTTTTTTGGCTACTCGGGCGGCTTCCGTTCGGAAGGTCTCGTCGTCGCGTACAAAGGCACGAGTCTCTTCAAGGACCTGTTTTACGCGCTTTACTCTGGATGACTCGTCCTTCTCAAAAGTTTTCTTCGCTTCCTTCGCTTCAGCTTCCGTATCATAGGTAGTGCGGCGCACATCGCCCAATCCCGCTCGCACTGTCGTCAATTCGTATTTCCCTTTTTCCTTCGAGGGTTCGATCTTAACGGCGCGCTGCTCGGGTCGTACGGGAACACCCTCGGGCAACTTGTCGGAATGGGTGTCCAATATGCGAGTTAACGTATCAGCCTCCGTATCGGCCACAGGTGGAAGTTCAGATGCTTTTGCCGGAATGGGATCTTGCTTTACCTTTGTGGCTTCTAGAGTTTCGGCGGCTTTCTTGCGTTTGGCGGCTTTAGCCGAAGCCAGCTTTTCCTTTTGAGTAAGCTTGCGTTCCACTTCAGTTTTCTTCTCCGCTTCCCTCTCCGCTTCCTTGCGTTTAAGAAGTTCGGCTCGATGGGCTTTTCGTTGTTCCGGAGTTAAATCTTCTCGCGTAACCGGGTCGCCCTCCACCATAGGCGGGACTTTGCGACCACGCTTGATTTCGTCTTTGAGTTGTTCCGTAGTTCTAATTTCTGCAGTTTCTTGGTCCTGCTTCTCAGCCCTGACTTTAGCGGTAGCCGCTAAACTTTCACGGTCTTTGGCTGTAAAGTCTTCCAATGGCGCGCCCTGTGCATCGTACTCGAGTTCTTCGCGATCTTGAGCCAGTCGTTCAGCTTCGCGTTCTTCATCAGCTAAAGCGGCTTTCTCGTCCGCCTCTTGCATTAAGTTCTTTTCGTCTTGCTCTATACGTTCCCGCTCATACTCCCCTTTTGCCGCTTTCTCCTCAACATCTAAAGCGGCTTTCTCATCCGCCTCGCGCATTAACTGCCCTTCTTCAAATTCAGTACGATCGCGATCCAAAGCTAAGGATTCGACTTGCCTAGCATACTCACTGGGGTTCGAAGCCTCTAACTCCGCATCTAAGTCTAAATACCTAGTGTCTTTCTCCTCCACGGAACCCGCCGAGGTAGGCAGCATCTTCGTCAGGTCGGCCTGAGGCTCGACGTATTGAGAGCCCATAACAGCCTCGGTCTCTTTCCACTTGTCGTATGTCTGCGTATCTCCTGAGAGAGCGTCTACGGCCTTAAGGAGGTCGGCAACGGGTATGCCCGAAGCGGACGCCTCTTTTTGAGCGTCGTCGATGAAGCGTTTCAATCCCACGTCGTCATCTGCGTAAACCGGGCCCGTTAGGGTAGCACTCGAACTTTCGTCAATGACGATCTTATCTTGGGGGATACCCATGGGATCGTATCCCATTTTGTCGAGTATGAAACTTCGGACGGCGGTATCTAACGTCGCCTTGGTGCCCTTCTCGGCGGCCAATCCACCGGTGGTGGGATCAATCATCCATTCGGCGGCAAAGTCCTTTATTATAGTGTCGTAAAAAG
>Ga0315326_10001618_pt1 | contig 11773 bp, 13 predicted proteins | sample M180m32315metaG_FD_203457 | JGI IMG/M metagenome (GOLD analysis project Ga0315326, IMG submission 203457) | Ammonia-oxidizing marine archaeal communities from Monterey Bay, California, United States - M1 80m 32315 | ecosystem: Environmental > Aquatic > Marine > Coastal | place: USA: California... | reverse complement strand
AGCTTTTCCCCTTGCTACTACAATAGCGTGTTCGTGTTCTTTCTTTTCTTCTTTTAACTTTTTTTCCTTAACTACTGCGAGAGCGTGTTCTTTCTTTTCTTCTTTTACTTCCTCTCTTTCCTTTTTTATTTTTTCTTCTCTCGCTCGTTCCTCTCTTTCCCTTTTAATCTTTTCTTCCTCCTTCTCCTCGTGTTCCCTTGCCTCTTCTGCTTTTCTTCTTTCTTTCCTTCTTTTTTTCCTTTGACGGCTTCCACGCCGGCGGGTTTTGGCACCAGATTTCCTCCCGCCTCCTTTAAATGTTTTAACTCGAAGACGTCTTCGTAAAGGAGCTCGCCTAAAACTTCTCTTTTTTCTCTTATATTTCTTTTTAATTATTTGATATTTTTTTGATTGTGGCATTATATACATAATTTTATATTTTTTTATTATTTAGTTATATTAAATGGCAATGATAACAGGGTCAGCTTGTGATAATGCTACAGCACCTATAAATATAACATCTAGCGCAAAAAAATGTACAAGTATATGCAAATATAAATATAAATATGCTATAAGTGATTGTGTTCTAAGCAATGGTGGGGACTACTTAGGCATTCAAGCAACGCAAAAGGGCAATAATGTGTATTTTAATAACGCTATCTATAATGTACAGGGCGCACGTGTTTATGCGCCATCCCTACATACATATAATGGATCACATGCAGACGGCGAGCTTATAATAGACCATGTAGGCGGCGGTAATAATCTTTTAGTTTGCATTCCTATTAAGGTGAGTGGATCGGCTGCTACAGGAGGCTCGAGTTTTTTTCATGCTTTTTTGCCGTATGCCCCCCAAAAGAAGGGCGGGACAGCAAATGTAAATGTTTCGAATTGGTCCTTTAATAGTATTGTGCCGCCGGGAAAATATTATTTCTACAATGGGACGGCACCCTATCCTCCTTGCACGGGCGCCTATAATATTATTGTTTTCAATTCTGACAAGGCAATTAATGTATCTTCGACGGACTTCTCTCATCTTACGGCAGTTATTACGAAAAATACTATAACAACTAAAGGGGCGCCCGCAGGTGGTTTATTTGTAAATCCGACCGGATCTATTGATAGCGCTGGCGATGATGATATTTTTATTGATTGTCAGCCGGTGCGCACGCCCGGCGATGAACACGCGGACCCGGGACAGAAGAAGCAACCAAAAGGTTTTGATGCCTTATTATCAAGCCCAGCATTAGCTGTTATTCTCGGCATAGCGCTTATTACGTTATTGAAAAAAATTTATAGTACATTTTTAGACTTACTTTAAATATAATATAGGTTTGTCATATTATATTTAGTTGCTGGCATTCACGCGCGCGGCATCGTGAAGTTTATCAAGAACTGGTTTAAAAGTGGGCCGCGGCAGGCGAGCCGGTACTTGCGGCAACATTTTTCTGATTACTTCTTCTTCGACAGTGGGCGGAAATTGGTTCATCGCAGACAGATTTTTCGTTCTTGTTTTCTCTCCCTGCGCCTGCTTTGATGGTCGCCTTGCGCGCGGCATTGGGATTGTTGGAACACCGACTGGGGCGCTATGATGATCTGAGTGGGCAATGAGTTTGTAAGCTGCAATGATACCCAAGGCACCAAGTAGGGGATGTGCGAATAGTAATGCAAGTGCGCAGCCGATAACTATGATTTTACCGAGAAGTGTATTTATAAGTTCACCGAGAACTGGTGGGACACCCATATCGGCTACAATAAATACAGCCAAAAGGGTAGCCAATAAATAGTGATGCATATCTTTTTCTACCATTTTCATGAAAGATGCCATATATCATAATGTTATATTTTTTAATTAATAAAATTGATTATTGAAGTATATAAATTGTACTTGTAAATGGCAATCTATCTTGGTCGGAAGGGATATTCTATTTTAAAGGAAAATTTGGAAATTTCTGAACAGGAACTTATCCGAAAGGAGCTAAAGGTTACCCCTTTTGTTCCTAAAAGTTCACCTGTTAAGCCTCAACCTTTTTGTGTTTATAGAGAATCTTCAAAGAAATTATACATCCCCCGTTTTTATGGTATTAGACATTATGGTGCGCCTCCCATAAGTAAATTACCAAAAGGTGATATTATACATGTAGAGTTCCAAGGTGCTTTGCGAGAGCACCAAAAAGAAGCTTTTGAAGTATTTTTAAAATGTGCTAAAAAGAATGGGTGTGGTTTATTAGAGTTGTTTTGTGGTGCTGGTAAAACAGTAACGGCGTTAGCGATTTTGGCAGAATTAGGTGTAAAGACTATCATTGTAGTTCATAAAACATTTTTAATGAATCAATGGACAGAACGCATTGGGCAGTTTCTTCCTAATGCACGTGTAGGTCGAATTCAAGGTGAGACTATGGATGTTGAGAATAAAGATATCGTTCTTTGCATGCTTCAATCTATATCAATGAAGGAATATCCATCATCTCTTTTGGATAGTTTTGGGTTTGCAATTATTGATGAGGTGCATCATGTATCTGCGGAGGTATTCTCTCGCGCCCTGTTCAAGATTGTCACGCACTATATGCTCGGATTATCTGCAACTATGAAAAGAAAGGATGGTCTCACGCGTGTCTTCAAAATGTTTCTTGGAGATGTGGTCTATAAAAAAGAGCGGGAACATACCGAAGGTGTTATGGTAAAAGCAATACATTATGCAAATAATTCTGAGGAATATATGAAAGAGCATCTAAATTTTCGTGGGCACGTAAATTACTCATCGATGATAAAGCAACTTTGTGAGTTTGTTCCTAGAAGTGAATTTATAATACAGCTTTTACAGGATATCTTGACATGGCATGATGGACAGCAGATTATGGTTATCGGACATAATCGAAGTTTACTTATGTACCTGTTTGATAGGATAAACGAGATTGGATTTGCAACAGCTGGTTATTATTTGGGTGGCATGAAGGAAGCTGATCTAAAACTTAGCGAAAGTAAAAATATAATCGTTGCTACATATGCAATGGCAGCAGAAGGATTAGATATTAAATCATTAACAACCTTGGTGATGGTAACACCTAAGACTGACGTCTGTCAGGCAGTGGGTAGGATACTAAGGCGGCAGGCGGCCCAGCATCTTGTTGTGGACATTGTAGATGCGCATCCAATGTTTAAGCGCCAATGGGCAAAACGCTTATCATTCTATAAGAAACAGCATTATAAGATATATGAAGCTACTGAAGACTCATATAAAAAGAATGAATGGGAGCAAATACAGGGTCGCAAAAAGCGTTCAAAAAAAACTAATATGAAGGATAATCTACATATTGGTAAATGTTTAATTTTGGATGATTAATGGCGGCGGCGGCTGCGTCGGGAACGGCGGCGCCGGCGAGATTTGCGGCGCCGGCGAGATTTGCGCCGGCGGCGTGAGCGGCGGCGGCGTCCTCCGCACATAGCTTTTGTATTCGGCGTCTTGATAGTTGGTGCTTTGGGTGTTGGGCTCACATCGGCGTCAAGGACGGGGGCGGGGGAACCTTTGCCAGTGTAATGATTGTAGTTATCGACGCAGTTTCCTGTGCCGCATGCGTCATTGCGAGCGTAGGTGGGCGGGTTGGCTGTTTGCCAATTTCCACCATTAGGGGTGGCATACCCTGGAGTGCTCGGGACATCAGACCCCCATTGAGCATATCCACCGCGCTGGGCGCGGCGGCGAGTGCGGCGGCGATGGCGCGTGCGACGGCGGCTTCTGCGCTTTTTGCGGCTCCGACGGCTCTTCCGTTTTTTACGGCGGTGACGGCGGCGACGGCGGCGGCGGGATCCTCCGCACATTGCGTGGCATTCGGTTGTGATAGGCGGATAGTTATTCACGCCTGCCTTACCTAAGGCAGCAGCATTTGCGCCAGTAAATCCGTAATAGGGTGTGCCACCGGCACAGCATGCCTTACCACCACCGCGCTGTGGCGGCGGGGAATGCGCGTGTTGCTTTCCCACGGGTCCAGTAGAGTGGGCAATAGATGGTTGTTTATCCGTTCCACAATTAGAATAAGATTTAATAGGCATGACGCCGAAACCGGGTGTTCCTTTGGGATTGAAGCCATAGCCGCCGCCGCGCTGAATATTATGATTTTTTCCTGTTAATATACCTTGAGGTCCCGGCACTACCTTTTTATTTGTGTAAAATTGGGTATGGACATTATATTTATTAGCCATTGTATATAATAGTCAACTATTTTTTTTCAAAATTAGTTATATCTTGAATTTTACTAATCTTTGCATTAGAAACAACTTCTAAGGGAATCCAGCGTTTAAATCGTCTAGAATAAACGCACTTCATTATATATTTCTTTTCTAAATAAACATATTTAGATGGTGAAATATCTTCGAATTCATCTTCGTCGTCGCTTTCTTCGAGTGCATCTAGGTTTATATTTTCTTTAATTTCCCTAAATAATTCATTCATCATGACACTTGTCTTATAGGAGGGAATATGTAAATATCCGTATTCTAATAAAGTATCATTTGCACCCTGACAATGAATTTTATATATATCTGGAAAACACATGGGGGTGATTTGGAAGTTTGCATTATAGCGCGGCTGAAATCGCTGATTAAGATAACTACCATGTTTCTTTAAAAAGCGATATTGTATCCATATTGGTGTATATGGGCAGGTCTTCTGAATAATTGCTTCGTAATTTGTATCAATAATTGGAAGATTAAACATTAGACCTCCATTTGGTATAAGCAACTTTCCTATATGATATTTTAAAAGTTGATATATGATATTTAATTTTTTAATTTGACTAAATGGCTGTGTATTTATATCCTTAAAGTAGTATAGATCTTCAATCATAAAAAATGAATGTCTCTTTTGAGTAAATATTGTTCCATATACTATTGTTCCTCGTCCAGCACAGAGTGAAGAATCAAAACAACATGATCTGGTAGTAATGTCAGCAATTTCCTTCTTTTGTTCAAGTTCCAGTAGGGTACATATATTTCTTCCCTTGTATTGGCGAAACCATGCAAAATATTTTATTCCTTTTGGTATGAGCATACACAAGTCGTATTGGTAAACTTTGTTATGGATATTTCTCTCATAATAAAGTTCTGTCACCGGGAAAGTGCTGATTATGGTTTGTTTATCTTTTAAACTTAACTGCATTACTAGTCTATATCACTTATTTTTTAACTTATATTTGTTCATAATTATTACTGAAAAAGTCAAGTTTTTCGGCGGCGGCCATCTCTTGTTGCGGCTGAATAACTTCAAGACCCTTCAAATAATTTTTGAGTTCTAATTTCATATCTACACCTTTTTCTTCTTTCTTAGGGATAGTCTCGTCATTTGGTTTAGTATTATTTGCTGAAAGAGAAGCATATATTTCTTTGTATTTTTTTTCTGGCCTCTCTACTAAATCCTTTGTTTTTGGAATAGTAAGATTAGTCTTAAAGAAAACATATAAATAATGGATCAATATTATTATGACTAGGGATATTATGGCGTTTTTAATTACCCAAAAAAACATTATATATTGTTTATATTACTTAAAATGAGATAGAAACGAAAGGATATCTTTCTTAAGAAATTTATTATCGTGGTTGTATGAAGATTCAAAATAGAAATCTCGAACTTTCCTATCTATTTTCTCTATAAAAAAACTTGTTTTGCTCTTATCGTGTAATTTATATTGTTTTTGAGAGATAATGATTGTTTTATGATGTATAGGGACTTGTGTTATTTGGGATTTCTGGGTCATAGTATATCCGCTCATGATAAGATCATAATTGTCTATATAATTGTCAATCGTCGTAGCATTTGGTGTTATTACAAGTTTGTAATCATACATTTTATCACCATTTAAATGTATGATTCCACTATCGGTCAATATTAGCTGCATAGTCTTGTCGGATGTAAGGAGCGACGTCTTTAATGGGATTTGTGGAATTGGTAGATTGGAGAGATAATATCGCATTATTAAATAGTAGATAAAACTATTTAAACCATTTCATATTTTTATATACAGATGGTAAAGTTAGTCATTATAAATCGCTATGGTGAAACAAAGACGTTGGCATTGGCGTCCTTAAATTACGATGAATTATATAAAAAATGCAAGTTTCGTAAAAAGGAAGGTTTTGAGAAGCGGCATACATGGAAACTAAAATGGGAAGATAAAGATATGTTTGTTCATTTATTTGCAAAGGTAGAGGGACGCCATACAATAATTAACAAATATGATTTGCCCCCGCCCCTTGATAAGATTTTGTTTTATGGGTCTATGGCTATTGTTGCTTCTTCAGATGAAGAAGGTGATACACCAGTTGATTGTACGACGGATACATGGCAAATTTTATATGAGAAATTATTTGGTGGATTTGATGATTTGGAAGATGAGGATACATCGGAGGAGGAATTTATACCACCAGCATTACGTGCACAGCATGGATACTCTAAGGAGAATAATTTTATTGTGAATGATAATGAAGCATTAGAGTATGATACACCTAGTGGATCTTCAGAAGAGGAGTATCAGTTTTCAGCGGGGGAGGATAGTGATGAGGATGCTGGCTATATATCTGCTGAAGGGAGTGCATGTTCTCTTGCTGGCGATAACAACGATGATGCTGATGAAGGTGGAGAAGACCAAGAGGAAGGCGAGGATACTGGTGATAATTCTGAGTTAGAGGAAGAGTCTTATGTCTCTGAGAAATAAGAAAATTGATAAAGAAATTAAAGATATTGATAAAAATAATACTATGAAGGTTACGGAGCCGGCAGTTTTTCGTAAGAATATTAGAGAGAAAATTAATAAATATTTAAAAAATGATATATGGTCTATTAATTTAGAGAAAGGAATATTTAATTATGCGATTGGCGAGGCAAAAAAACGGAAAGTAGTACGTAAATGGGATAGTGGCAATTTTGTACTTTTGTATGTAAACAAAGTAAGAAGTATTATTGATAATATTAATCCTGATAGTCATGTTTGTAATAAGGATCTGTTGAGTAAGATAAAGAGTTCAGATGTGTCGATCTATAAATTAGCTTCTATGAACGCACGTGATCTTTATCCTGAACATTGGCAGGAATTGGTGGCTGCCAAAATAAATCGTGATAATCACTTATATGATGAGGATTTGGCATCAGCGACGGATGAATTTAAATGTTATAAGTGTAAAACGCGGAAATGCACATACTACCAGCTTCAAACTAGATCTGCAGATGAGGCGATGACAACCTTTGTAACTTGCTTGAAATGTGGTAATCATTGGAAATGTTAATATTATATTTTATCTTATAATATTAATGGCGACTGATATTTCATGTAATTCGCAAATATATCAACGACGTTTTCCTTATGGACGTTGGAATAATACAAATACTAATTTAAAATTATATAAAAAAACCATCTGCCGTGACCCCAGTGGCAATAAGCCCCCAATTGTTAAACAAACTCGAAATCTATTTGTAAATACGGCAGCGCGCATGTCACAAAAGCAGATGTTTGCATATTTAGTGCGCAATGGCATAGGACCTTATACCCGTTAACCTCAATAATTTATGATTTCTAAATCCTCTACACGCCAATACTCGCTGGCGCCATTTGGTAAGGGCCGGCGTATTATAAATGGAATTTTTTTTGCTTTTAATTCCAATTCAGCGATGACATAACCATCAATTACATCTTTATCGACACTAACGAAAATTTCGCTCCCATTGTTGATCTGAGTAGTTCTTAGTCCTAAAATCCGCGTTTTTTCATATTTAGTCATAAATGGAATGGTTTTATGTAAAACATCAATGATCCGTCCCTCGGCATTCCTAGTAACTTTGGCTAGTGCTAAGAGCTCACTAAAATTAATTTGCTTTGTTTCTGGGTGAAATTTTTCTAAATATTCTCTTTGTACATCTTGTTCAAGTTTTTTGAAGGCATTTTCATCATCTGATTCTTCGTCTTCAGTATCGTCATCTGCTGTACTTTCGACGGGAGCAGTTACGGAGATATCAACAGGAAGTGCAGGCGTATCTTCTTCGACGATCGCCTCCTCTTTTTCCTCCTCATCCTCCCCTTCGCCTTCTTCGGCGTCTTCCTCCGCTTCCTCCTCGTGATCCTCGCTGGGCTCTGATTGTGATTCTTGTGAACCAAGACTTATGATATCTGTTTCATCAATATCTTGATCAATATCTACAGGTACTAATTCTTCTAAAGTTGAAGTGTGTGGAGACTCCATTTATAAAAAATATATATTCTTTTTATATTTTTCAATTTATTTAAGATTATCGAGAGTCCAAACATTATCGCAGGCACTACAAATATAGACATAACGCATATTCGTATCATCATATCGCAAATAAATGATCTCTTTATTTGCTGCATCTTCCTCACAATTTTCGTTAGGACATTTAATATTTGTTACGCGAGGTAAGGTAGGATCCATCTTTGTATATTCATTAATGATGTGTGTAAATTTCTGAGCTCTGCCTTTAAAAATGGTTTTTGAAACGCAGATATTGTCTGCTGTGATCACGTCATCCTCGTGTCCACATTTTCGGCAATAATATATGAGTTTATCAGCATCGTTTTCGGCAATTCGAATATAATACATGTTGTTGCATTCACTACAAAAATGCATTTTATATTTTTATTGAATATTATATTTATTTCAATTTATTAATTAATAATTTATGGAGACCTTTAAAGTCCTCACATAATGTTTCATAATCAGGAGTAACGCGCAAATTATAGACTCGCACTACAACAGGTAAAATCTTTGATCTAGATGCATCCTTCGCCTCCTCCTCGAGTCGTTTAATAATGTTGTCATACTCTCTCAAAAAGTGCTGTTTAATAAATGTATAAAAAGAAATGAAAGTGGTTGGAAGCAAACGCTCAGATACAATGCCAAAAATAGCACTCTTATAATTAGCATATTTAATGAGTTTATTATAAGGTATAAAATCAAAATGTGTTTCCGCAAATCCGGGCTCGTTTAAAAGAGGCTTATTATGAAATAACGTAACCAGAGTGAGCAAGATAGATCTTATTGTCTGGCATGACGTCCACTGCTCACCTTTCCATGTATTTAATAGTGAAAGACATACTTTACCATTACGATATAGATTTGGATGAAAACGTGTAACGCCATCAGATGTTAAAAATTTTAATGTAGGCGGAGAGAATGGGTAATTGTATGGAAAGCTCCACTCAAATAAATAAAAACCATCTGCATATATAGTATCAGAAGGACCTATTATCAGTGAATAACCTTTTAACATATCATCCTCATCATGTACATATATTATACCTTGATCTCGCAATGGATTTCGAATGATATCTCGGATATCTTGAACTAGACGATGTTGTGTATCTCTCGTTATAAATATTTTCTTGTTTTCGGCCATTATATTTAAAATATATTTAGACGCTTTTAAATATATTTTACCTGTTTTAAAGTATCTTACGATGTTAAGACCACAAAATAAAAGTTTTTGAGCGTAGTTAATTAATAAAATTGAGTTAAAATAAAATGATAATTAATAGGTATAGTAATAATGAAATCCTTGAAACATTTCCTTAGTAATCATTTACCTACTGACAAGAAAGTCTATACACATACTCGTATAGGGGATAAGAGCTTGGGTGTATATGGGGGCGTCTATAATATTAGTTTGGAGGATACACCCATGTTTCATAAGCTTTATCATAAATCGGTATTTGTTGATAAGAAATTTGAATTTCTTACGGAGGCGCAATATAAGGAGGCGGGTGTTATTCTTATAGACTTAGATCTCAAATATAAATCAGATATTGATGAACGCCAGCATACGGAAACGCATATAGTGGATATTTTACAGGTATATTTAAAACATATAGCTGGGTTAATGAAAGTAAAGGATAAGACGGAATTTCCGATTTGGGTACTCGAGAAACCACATATGAATACATCATTGCCTCATATAACAAAAGATGGCATACATGTAGTTATTGGTATACATATGCCACGCGTATTGCAAATGATGTTGAGAGAACGCGTTCTCACAGATATTCAAGAAGTTTTCCAAGATCTAGAGCTAGAGAACGATATAGATAACGTTGTTGATATTTCTGTTACGCGCGGCGGATTGTGGCAGATGTATGGATCTAGGAAACCAGGTCACGAGGCATATCAACTGGTGTATTACTATAATGCGGAGTATGAAAATAATGAATGGTCTGCACTTGATGTTGTGGATATTTCGCAGATCAACCAATTAGAATTGATAGGCAAGATAAGTGCGCGTAATAATAGTCATATTGTCTATGAAGTAAGCGATGAAGCAATTAGCGAATATACTAAGCGAAAAAATAGTATAAAGAATAAAAAAGTACGAAAGCCCTTGGTATCTATGGATGCGGGATTTTATCAAACAATTGACTATTCAAAGGTTAATAATAAGGAACAACTGGATGAGCTGCAAAAAAACTTTATTGGAGCGTTGACGACTAAAGATCATAAATTAAAAGAAACGCATCAGTTTACAATGATATTATCTGAAAAATATTATAATAATTATGATGAATGGTTGCGTGTTGGGTTTGCTTTGCATAATACTGACCCGCGATTATTTTTGAGTTGGTTGTATTTTAGTTCTCAATCAGATAAATTTAATTTTGATGATATACCTTCGCATTGGAGTATGTGGAAAAATATGCGCGACGATGGTGTAACGGATAGATCGATTATGTATTGGGCGCGTGAATGTAATCCAGCCGAATATGATAAAATCAGAAAGGAGACCATAGATTATTTTATAGAGGATAGTGTTGGGCGAAAAACAGATCATAGTATGGCATTGGTGCTTTATAATATGTTTAAAGGGCAATATGTCTGTGCGAGTATAAAACATAAGACATGGTTTGAGTTTGAGAATCATAAATGGATTGAAATTGATTCGGGGACTACATTACGGGAAAAAATATCTACTTCTCTAGCTGGCGTTTTTAGCAAGAAGATGTGGTTAATAAAAGAAGCGTTAACAAGTGGCGAAATAGAAACGCAAGAGCAACAGGCGCAAAATAGTAAGCTGGCGACTCTTTTAAGTCTTGCGCAAAAGATGGGGAATGTGGATGGGAAAAATAAAATAATGCGAGAGGCACAGGAATTATTTTATGATAGAGATTTCATGGATAAATTAGACGCAAATCCATACTTATTACATTTTAAAAATGGAATATTCGATTTTCATGAAAAGGTTTTTAGAGATGGAAGATCAGATGATTACATTTCATTAAGTACAAATCATAATTATGTAGCATTTGAGACTGAGAATCCTAGTCATGTTCAACACGCGAAAGAGATAAACCTATTTTTCGAGCATGTGTTTGTTGATAATGAGTTGCGACGCTATATGTGGGAACATTTGGCCTCCACGCTAATTGGGACAAATGAGAATGAGACATTTAATATTTATAATGGTTGTGGGCGTAATGGCAAGTCCAAGATTGTTGATTTTATGTCAAAGGTGTTAGGACAACTTAAAGGAGTGGTTCCTATATCTTTGGTAACGCGTAAGCGTGGAGAAAGCGGAAAAGCTTCTCCAGAAATAGCAGCATTACGGGGAATTCGTTATGCGGTAATGCAAGAGCCATCTAAAAATGATAAAATTAATGAGGGACAAATGAAAGAATTGACAGGAGGTGATACAATTCAAGCGCGAGCTTTGTTTAAAGATCCCATAGAATTTAAACCACAATTTAAACTAGTGGTTTGTACTAATAATTTATTTGATATCGAAAGTAATGATGATGGTACATGGCGA
>Ga0315326_10001611_pt1 | contig 11800 bp, 9 predicted proteins | sample M180m32315metaG_FD_203457 | JGI IMG/M metagenome (GOLD analysis project Ga0315326, IMG submission 203457) | Ammonia-oxidizing marine archaeal communities from Monterey Bay, California, United States - M1 80m 32315 | ecosystem: Environmental > Aquatic > Marine > Coastal | place: USA: California... | reverse complement strand
CAGGTCGATTGGCTGACATCGTGGCTGGTGAAAAATGATCTGTCCGGTCTCACCTTCTTCGGCCAGGACTGGGGCGGATTGATCGGTCTCCGACTCGTCGCCGAAAATCCAGAGCGCTTCGATCGCGTCGTCGCCGCCAACACGGGGCTGCCCGTCCCCGACGCCTCGATGTCCGACGAGCGGCTCGTCGCAGTCCAGGACTTTCGAGCCAACGCGCCCACGCCCAGCTTCGCAGATGTGGCGAAGGGGATCTCGAGCGCCGATCCGCGCCGGCCTGAGACGGCCTTCGCGGTCTGGCAGAAATGGTGCTGGGAGACGGAGGACCTGCCCGCGAGCACGGTCGTGGCGGCGATGGTCGATGGCCGCGTGCTGACCCCCGAGGAGATCGCGGCCTACGACGCGCCTTTTCCGAGCCCTGCTTTCAAGATGGGCCCTCGCGCGATGCCGAGCCACGTCCCTACGCTGCGCGGCGATCCTTCGACGTCGGCCAATGAGTCCGCGTGGGAGGCCTTCGAGGCATGGAACAAGCCCTTTCTCTGCACCTTCTCGGATAACGATCCGGTGACAGCGGGTGCGGATCAGGGCTTCATCCGTCGCGTGCCGGGCGCCTCGGGCCGTTCACACCCTCGGCTCGAGGGGGGTGGCCATTTTCTCCAGGAAGGCAGGGCCAGGGAACTCTCGAAGCACGTCGCGGCGTTCATTGACGAGACCTGAGGCCGATCCGGGTTTGCTGGGGCCGCCCTCGGCCGAGTCGCTCATCATCGGTGCATCGGATCCAGAGAAGCGTTCGGGTTCGGCCCAGAGAATTCGCCGGCGGGCTCCAGGCCCACGGCGCGCCGCAGGCATTCATGGAGGCCGATCAGGGCGGGCTCGTTCCGGCCGAAGTTCAGATAGGGTAGTTGGCCGGACTCGATGGCGCGCTGCTCCTGCGCCGTGATCGCGAAGTCCTCCGTCTCGACGACGCGATAGACATAGTCGAATTGCTCTTCGGCCAGTCGCCGCTCTTCGGGCGTTGAGACGGACGTGCGGCGGTAGAGGTGATAGAGCGTTTTCTGGCGTCCGACCTCCTCTCCGGGGTAGACGCGGAAGACCTCGACCGTATCGGCGGCGACCAGCATGGAGACGTTGGGGTAGATGAAGTAGACGAAGCCGAGATGTCGTTCGGGCGCCCACTCGGATTCAGGCTCCCCGGCGAGCTCGAGAATCGACTTCGACGGGTAGCCCAGGCGATGGTGCTGGCCTCCGGGTCCGAAGCGGTCGTAGGTCATCACGTTCGACAAGGTCATTAGGCCCAGCGTGTCGCGGTGGAGACTCGAGAAGTGGTAGCCCTCGGAGAAGCTGTCCAAAGAGAGCTTCCAGTTGGCGTTCACCTGGAACTCGCCGGATCGGACGAGCTCCGCACGCTCGAGGTGGTAGCCCGCCAGCTCGGGGAATAAGTCGCCGAGGCTCTCTTCGAGTCTGAAGGGGGCATCCAGAGAGGGGCTCGCAAAGACGAGACCCGCGGCCTCGTGACAGGGCAACTCGATCAGGCCGAGCTCCTCCCGGGCGACCGGCCCGAAGGTCTCCCCCGCGTTCACCGCGAGGAGCTCGCCCGAGAGCCCGAAGCGCCACGCGTGGTAGGGGCACGTGAATCCCTTGGCGCCGCTTCCGCGTCCCGAAGCGACCGGCGCACCGCGATGGCGACAGCTGTTGAGGAACGCGCGTGCTTGGCCGAGCTCGTCTCGCAGCACCAGAATCGGGACCGGGAGTGCGTCGAAGGCGATGTAGTCGCCCGGATTCTCGATCTCGCCGCTCAGGCAGATCAGCTGGGGGGCTCGGGAGAAGATCTGCGTTCGTTCGAGCCGAAAGAGTTCGGGGTCGAGATAGGTCGAACTCGGAACTCGGTAGGGGCCTCGGTCATCGCTCGCGGTGGTCCCCCCCTGCGCGTGATCGATTAGCTGGCGGGCGATGGCGTGGAGGTCCGGGGGATGCATGGCAAATTTGTAGCGCAGAGCGCAACCGTGTCGGATCGAATCGAACCGTGCTGTGCGGCAAGTCCAATACGTCGACCCCGCGAGCGACGGATCTGACCTAATCTCAGCGGCAGAACGGACCTCGCCTCGAAAGCCGACACGAGCCCGCCTCTCGCGGTCTCGAGCATAGGAGCCTTTGGATGTTCACTCTCCGCTTTGATATGCGCGCCCCCGACACGAGCCCCGCGAGGCCGGTCGATCTCTATCGCTGTGCCCTCGAGATGGCGGAGTGGGGCGAGGCGCGCGGCGCGGTGAGCGCCATGGTTTCCGAACACCACGCGTCGCCCGATGGATATCTGCCCTCTCCGCTCGTGCTCGCGAGCGCGATCGCCGGTCGGACGAAGACCTTGCCGATCAACGTAGGCGCGGTGCTCCTGAACCTCTATGACCCGATCAAGCTCGCTGAAGACATGGTCATCCTCGATATCGTGAGCGAGGGGCGCACGAGCTACACGGTTGGGCTCGGCTACCGCCCGGAAGAGTACGCGATGTTTGGCGTCGAGATGAGCGAACGCGCGGCGACGATGGAGAGCAAGCTCGATGCGCTCTTGCGTGCGGTGCGCGGTGAGCGTTTCGAGTACGAGGGACGCCCCGTCCAGGTGACGCCGGCATCGCATAGCGAGGGCGGACCGACGATCTTCTATGGCGGTCAGAGCCGGGCCGCCGCCCGCCGCGCCGGGCGCTTCGGTCTCGGCTTCATGGCAGGCGGAGGCGAAGCGTCGCTCGTCGAGGTCCACGCCGAAGCGGCCCGCGAGGCCGGGCATGAGCCGGGCCTCTGCGTCGTTCCGTCCGGCACCATGCACACGACGATCTTTCTCGCCCGCGACGTGGACGAGGGCTGGGATCGCTACGGACCCCATATGCTGCACGACGCCATGATGTATGGCTCATGGATGGGCTCGGAAGATAAATCGGCTTCGAAGTCGCTGGCGCGTACGGTCGATGATCTTCGATCGGAGAACGGCCCCTACCAGATCTATACGCCCGAGGTCGCCATCGAGTCGATCGCGCGCGGTATCCCGCTCGCGCTGCAGCCGCTTTCGGGTGGCTGCCCGCCGGAGCTGGCTTGGCAGAGTCTCGAGCTTCTGGCGAGCGACGTGCTGCCGCAGGTCTAGGGGGAATCCGGATTCGGTCGGGGATTGCCGTCGTCGTTTACACGGGTGGGGCCCCTCTGCATCTCATCCCGAGCACCCCCGTGAGGCGTATGCTCGCTAGGGATGCCAGCGGCTGCGCAAGTGTCGCTCCGGGTCGTCCGATAGCGGCTCCTGCATTTCCCATGTGCGCTGGTAGCCGGTGTGGCAGATCTTCCACTGACCGTCGACCTTGACGTATTCGTCCTCATAGAAGGCGGCGCCCTGGAGCAAGGTGCGCGCACGCAAAGCGGCGGCGGCCTCACCGGGGTTGATCACCGTGTCTTCGAGATACCAGCGCCCCTTGGCCGTCGTGGAACTCGTCAGTTCGATCTCCGGATTATGTACCTGGTGGAGGCTCACGATGTCGGTCCGACCGAGCGCGCCCTCCAAAAACCCGAGGATGGTGTCTCGGCCCTTCGCAGCGTGCGCTCCGCTGTCGTATGCGGAGACCGCGTCCTCGGTGAAACAGTCCGCCATTTCCTCCCACTCCTTGCAGTCCAGGCATCGGATATATCGATACTTGACCTGCTTGATGGCTTCGATGTCGAGCAGCTGTTCTAGACGCGGGTCGCTCACGGGAACACCTCCAGAGTATTTGGCATGAGTCTACAACGGTCTGGAGCGTCGTGGGCTGCCCTGCGTAGCGAAAGGTGTAGACCTTGAATCTAGGCATCCAGTGGCCGAAGCTAGTTCGTGACAACCCAGACCCGTCCCGCGCGGTCGCGGTCGTGGACGAAGGAGAAGTCGATGGCGAGTTCGGTCGGACAGTTCTGTATTGCGGTCGCGGATCTCGAGCGATCCGTTCAGTTCTATACCGAGATCATGGGGTTGGAGGAGCAGGGTCGGACGGAGATCCCGAACGTCCATGAGGTCCATCTCGCCGGGAATGAGGGAGGCGGTCGGCTCCAGCTCGCCAAGTTCAACGAGAGCATGCGGCCCGGGTCGATCGATCACGGCTTCGCCCTCTGGAAGGTCTACATCAACGTCGACGATGCGGCCGCGACATGGAAGAAGGCGGTCGACGCGGGTTATAAATCCGTGATGGAGCCGGAGCGGCTGGACCGTTGGCCCGTGGTCGTCGGGTTCGTACTCGATCCAGACGGTTATTTGATCGAGATCATCCAACACGATGGTGCGCGTCCGGGCGAATAGGCACGTGCCACGGATGGAGGAGAGTCACTGCTATGTCTCATTCTGTGAACGACCCGGCGCACCCGAAGCTCGTCACGGTGGGCGCCGTCAACTTCGATTCGGTGATGGGAGACAAGGCGGCGACACTCGAGAAGATCCTCGGGGTGGTTCGGGACGCCGCACATCAGGGCTGTGACCTGGTCGTCTTTCCCGAACTCGCGCTCAACGCCTGGGGCGAGTGCGCGGATTGCGCGGGACAGGGGAGTCCGTGTGATTGGCATCTCGATCAGGCGGAGATGATCCCAGGGCCGTCGACCGATGCGGTCGCCGAGGTCGCGCGAGAGCTGGACATCCACGTCATCTTCGGGATGGAGGAGCGAGATCCGGAGCGTCCCGGAACGCTCTACAACGCTGCGGTCCTGCTCGCGCCCGAAGGGGTGGTCGGCACCTATCGGAAGGTGCACCTCGGCATTCCGCTCGAGACGAACCGCTTCACGCCGGGCGATTCGTTGCCCGTCTTTGAAACTCGGCTCGGGCCGATCGGGATCTCGATCTGTTACGACTTCTACAACAACCCGGAGTTGTCTCGGATCCTCGCCCTGAAAGGCGCACGCATCCTCGTCAATCCGACGGGAAGCTCCAATCTGCCCGGCAAAGCGCCCATGATCACGTACACGACCCTGGTGCGCGCGCAGGAGAATCTGGTCTACGCCGTCTCGTCGAACCGGGTCGGGAACCAGGGGGGCGCGCGTTGGGCCGGCAATAGCGTGATTGGGGGGCCTCATTTCCCCGGCTTTGGAAAGGTCCTCGCAGAGGCGGGTCAGGAGGAGCAGCTCATCGTGGCGACCCTCAACTTCGACCAGCTGGCCGCCTGGTACGACTGGCTGCCCTGGCGGGAATGGCGCCTCGGTGCCCAGCGCTACGCCACGGATCTGATCGCGAGGGAGTTCGAGGAGATCGCGAGTAAAGCGAGTCGCTGATCGTCTCTCGGCGAGCTAGCACGGGCCCGGGGCACGACGAGTTCGTCGTGCGATGATCTCCGGTCTTTGCGCGCTGTGGCCCATCGCGCTTTCCAGCGCGTGTCCGAGCTGGAGCACCTCGAAGTCTGCGTCGCGCCGCCCCACGATCTGGAGCCCGACCGGCAGTCCCGCCCGTGTGAAGCCGGCCGGGATGGAGATCGCGGGGAGCCCCGTCAGCGAGATCACGGCGCAGGTCATCATCCAGTCGAGATAGGTTTCCATCGGAGCGCCGGCGACCGCTCGGGGCCACTCGACTTCGACCGGGAAGGGGGCCACCTGAGAGACCGGCAGGCAGAGGAAGGCGTGCTCCTCGAGGAAGGTGTCGACACGGGTCCGGATGTCGCCGTGGGCGCGATGCGCGCGCGCGACCCGGGTGGGGGATTGGGCGAGCCCTTTTTCGATGTTCCAGACGACGGTGTCCTTGATCTGGCCGCGCTCGGTCTCGAGGAGGGGGGCGAAGCGGTCCGCGAAGAGCGCGGCGCGAAGCACCTGGAAGGTCTCTTCGGCCTCGCTCAGGTCGGGGTGGCTCTCGTGGACCAGACAGCCCAGGGACTCGAGCTGGGGGATCACGGCCCGGCAGACCGCGCGGACCTCGTCCTCGACCGGGAAGAGTCCGAGGTCTTCGCTGAACGCGACGCGGATCCCCGCGAAGTCGCGGTCGAGGGGGGCCGCGAAGTCTTGTGAGGGCAAGCCGAGCGAGGTCGGGTCGCGCTCGTCGGGGCCGCCGATCACCGAGAGGAGATAGGCGGCATCCGCGACGTTTCGCGCCATCGGGCCGCTCACCCCCAGCTCGCTCGGGGGCGTTGGGTATTCGGGGACACGACCCGCCGTGGGTCGAAAGCCGACCACGTTATTGAAGCTGCCCGGGTTTCGGAGGGATCCGCCGAGGTCGCTGCCGTCGGCGAAGGGCACCATGCCGCAGGCCAGAGCGGCCGCGGCGCCTCCGCTGCTTCCCCCCGGTGTCCTCGCCGGGTCGTACGGATTGCGGGTCGGGCCGAAGAGGGGATTGAAGGTCTGGGAGCCCGCGCCGAGCTCGGGCATGTTGGTCTTGCCGATGAAGATCGCGCCCGCCCGTCGGAGACGTTCGACGAAGAGGGAGTCCGCGTCGGGCATGAAATTCTCGAAGAGCGGAGAGCCCATCGTGGTGCGGAGCCCCTTCACGTTGGCCATATCCTTGACCGCGTGGGGCAAGCCGTGCATCGGGCCCACCCGCTCGCCCCGCGTGAGCCGCTCGTCCGCTCGCCCCGCCTCCTCGAGCAGCTCGCCGCGCGGCCGCAGGATCGGGATCGCATTGATCACCGGGTCGAGCTCTTCGATCCGCTCCAGGTGGGCGCGCATGACCTCGACGGCGGAGACCTCGCGATCGCGGACGAGTCGCGCGATCTCTCGGCCGTGGAGGTCGACGATTTCGGTCATGGGACGCGCTTCGTGACGTGTGGAGAGCGGGCCCGGGGGCGACTCTTTGCGCGGCTGGGGCAGACCGGGCTCATCGGGCGCCTACCACTCGACGGGCATTTCCCAGAGCCCATCGATCAGCGCGCTGGGCATCGACACGGGCTCTGTCCCCTGCGCGAGTCTGATCTGCGGCATGCGGGCGAGTACGCGACTGAGCGCCGCCTTGATCTCCATCTTCGCGAGGTTGGCGCCGAGGCAATAATGGGGCCCGAAGCCGAGCGAGAGATGGTCGTTCGGCGTCCGGTCGACCCTGAATTCATGCGGCGAGTCGAAGACCGCTTCGTCGCGGTTGGCCGACGCGTAGACCATCACGACCGACTCCCCCCGTCGGATCGCCTGGCCGCCGAGGGTGGTGTCGCACATCGCAACGCGGCGCATCGCCCGCACGGGAGTGGTCCAGCGGAGAATCTCGTCGGCCGCCGTCTCCCAAAGCGACGGGTCGGCCGCCAAGCGCGCTTTTTCTTCGGGATGCTGGAGCAGTGCCAACATGCCCTGGGAGATCCCATTCCGCGTCGTCTCGTTGCCCGCCATCAAGAGAAAGAAGGCCATGTCCTTGATCTCGTCGGCGTCGAAGCGCGAACCATCCATGCCTTCGGACATGTCCGAGAGGAGCCCGTCGTCGCTCGCGGCGATGATCTTGCTCAGGATGTCGTCCTGGGGTTCCGAGCGCCGTTGCGCGACCTTCTCTCCGAGATAGGCGTGGAGTTCGCCGATCAGACGGCCGGCCTGTTCGAGGGTGTCCGCCCCACCGTCGGGGTCCGTGCCGCTGATCACCGCGTCCGTCCATTCGCGGAAGCGTTCGAGGTCCCCGTCCGCGACGCCGAGCATGTCGGCGATGATGCGCATCGGGACGGGCACCGCGAGCTCGCGGACGAAGTCGCAGCTCGAGCGTCCCGCCAGCGCGTCGATCGCCTCGTCCGCATAGTGCCGGGCGCGCTCGGAGAGCATCGACACCATTCGCGGGGTGAATCCCTTGCTAACGACGTTGCGATGACGAAGGTGGCGCTTCCCATCCATCGATTGCATCGAAAAGCGATGCTCGGAGACGTGCCAGGGTCCCTTGGGTTCCGAGGAGAAGGTCTCTGGGTTGCGGGAGGCCTCGCGGATGTCGGCATGGCGGGTGAGCAGCCACCACTCGTTCTCGGGATCCCATTGGATCGGGTCTTCCCGGCGCAGGGCCTCGAGGGCCCGATCCCGGGACGCGGGTTCGTGGACGGGTGCGAGGACGTCGTAGGCCAGTTCCATCGGGGCGCTCCTGGGCGTCTCCGCGGGAGGCGGAGCGGTCCCCGATGCTAGCGATCACACGCGGGGGTGCGCCGGCTCAATCGGTCGAGGCCGCCTGGCGGCCCGCGAGTCGGCCGAAGAAGGTGGCGTCTCCGACCGAGAGGCCACTTGCGTAGCCCTCGGCGCTCCGTGGCAGGCCACAGGAATTTCGCCCCGCCGCATAGAGGCCCTCGATGATGCTCCCCTGCTCGTCGAGCACCTCCCCGGTCGCTCGTGTGGAGAGCCCGCCGAGGGTGAACCCGACGTAGGGCGCCCTGCCCAGCGACACGTCGAAGGCCGCGTAGGGAGGCTGGTCGAGCGGCCGGAGCCAGTCGGTGCTTTTGTGAAAGATCGGGTCCTTGCCTTTCGCGGCGTTCGCGTTGTAGATGGCGAGGGTCGCCTGGAGGGTGCCTTCAGGCAGCCCCAGCGCAGACTCGAGCCCTGCGATGCTGCCCTCGGTGGCGACATGCTCGATGGCGACATCAGTGCGGGGCATCTCGTGCACGAAGCGGTTGATGTCGGGGTGGTGGAAGCAGGAGTCGTCGACGATGAGATAGGCCATGTGGTCCGTCTGTTTCATCGCCGCGTCGCCCACGCGGGCGTGGTAGCTGTCTTCGCTGACGAAACGCTGTCCGTGTCGGTTGACGAGAATCCCGAAGGTCAGATCTGCGGGTGGGTAGAAGGGGAGGGTGATGAAATGCTCGGACATGTGGATCGCCGCACCGCCGACGGACATGCCCAGCTGGATGCCTGAGCCATCGTCGTAGGGACTTCCGTGGTCGAGGATGTCTTTTTTGAAATCCGGGATGTGGTTCGCGACCATGGGGTGATTCATGATGAAGCCACCGGCGGTCAAGATCACGCCCTTGTCGGCGCGCAGGTAGAACCGCTCGCCATATTGGCTCGCGGCGACCCCGACGACCCGCTGCTGGTCGTTCACGATCAGCCGATCGACCGCCGTGTCGTAACGTTTTTCGATCGGTAATTCGTCGACCCGCTCCATCAGCGCTCGCATGATGAGGTGACCGGCGTCGCCGTCGCCGGCGGCCTTATGGCCTCTCGGAGCCGGCCGGGCCACTTCGGAAAAAGGCCAGACCTTCTCGTTGCCGGTCCAGATCAAGCAGGTGGCATCGGGCTGGAGACTGTGACGGTGGGGGTAGTAGTCGCGCCGAAAAGGCACGCCCTGGGATTCGAGCCACTCGAAGTGCTCGACGCTCCGGTCGCTGTAAAGGCGCGCCTTCTGGTCATCCTGAAAGGGAGTCGAGTGGATCAGAAATTGAAAAAGGTCTTCTGCAGAGTCTGGGAAATCACAAGCTTTTTGAACGGGTGTGCCCCCGCCACAGTACACGTGACCTCCGCATAAGGCGGTCGTCCCGCCGCCACCGCCGGCGACCTCGAGGATCGTGACGTCCGCTCCAGCGCGTGCGGCTTCGAGGGCCGCGCAGCTCCCGGCTCCGCCATATCCCACGACGAGGATCTCGCTGCGATGCGACCAGTCCGGAACTTCGGATTCTTGCAGCGGTCGTTGGATGGTCGTCATGGTGAGGCTGGCTCCCGGTGGAGAATGGTTTCACGCCCCGATATCGCCGAAGGGACGGATCACGTTCTCTGCATAGTCGTCGATGAAGGCGAGCTCTTCGTCGAGCGTCGAGTTCCAATTGCCTAGCATCACGCTGGGGGGAAAGCTGATGACGGCGTCGAGGCCTTTTTCGGTGAGGCGTGCGTAGTCGTCGGCGTTGGGCGGGGTGACGAGAGGCGCGATGCACTCGAAGGGCGCGTCGCCTCGACCCGCTTCGGCGCGAAGCCGCGTCATCTCGTCGAGTAGATCCACCGTCTCGTCCGGCGTGTGGCCGTGGCCGATCCAGCCGTCCCCCAATCGGGCCGAGCGACGCAGGGCCGGTGGGCTCGAGCCTCCGATCAGGATCGGGATCGGCGCGCGCGGGCTGGGGTTCATGTGGATGGGTGGGAAGTCGTAAAATTCACCGTGGTGCTCGGCTGGCCCCTCGGACCAGAGCTTACGCATCACCTCGATCATCTCGTCCATTCGCCGGCCGCGACTTTTCCATTCGACGCCGATGATGTCGAACTCTTCCTTCATCCAACCGACCCCGACCGAGATATGCATGCGACCCTGGGAGAGCACGGAGGCGGTCGCCGCGCCCCGGGCGCTGTCGAAGACGTCGTGGATCGGCAGGATATAGGTCGAGAGTGTGAATCGGAGGGTCTCGGTCGCCGTCGCCATCGCGGAGACCAGGGCCCAGACATCGGCATGGTCGACCGTCTTCTCGAAGGGCGGTGCGCCGTCGGGCGAGTAGAGATATTTCGACTCGAGCTTTTCGGGGACGAACATATGGTCTGCGAGTGAGACGCCTTCGAAGCCGGCGGCCTCGGCTCTTTGCGCGAGCGGAACCACGTGTTCCGTCGCCGTATGCGACAACGCGAGCCAGAACTTCATCATGTCCCCTTTCGACTATTTGGGAGAGCGCAGTGGGATCGGCCCGTCGCCTACGGTCTCGAAGCCTCTTCCGCGCGGCCAGGCGACTCCGGGACGAGCGCGGCTGTGTGCGTTGTCACTCTATCATGCGGTGTCGCGTCGCGTCGCCGCAGAGGCCTGCGACGCTCGGTCCCCCGGTCGCCGTGTTCTGTTCGCCGTAGCCGGCGGGAGGGGACTCTCTTCGGGCCGGGCTGTTTGATCAGGCGCTTTGTCGCCTCGGACGGGGCGGGGTTGCCACGGTCGTGCCTTCTCTGACAGAATCAGGCCCATGGCGCTCGACCTCGGATTGGACGCGGATCAACGAGAGATCGAAGATCTCTTCAAGGGCTTCTTCGAGAAGGAGTCGAGCAGCGCCGTCGTCCGGCAAGCGGAACCCCTGGGCTTCGATTTGGCGCTCTGGCACAAGGTCTGTGAGATCGGTGCGGCCGAGATGGGCATGCGCGAGGCGGAGGGGGACGGGGGGCGTTTTGGTCATCTCGTCCTCGCTTGTGAGGCGCTCGGCCGCTGTGTCGCGCCCGTGCCTCTGGTCGAGCATCTGGTCGCTTCTCGACTGTCTCCCGCGGACGATCTTCGAGATGGATCGAGGATCGCGACGATCGCGTTGCGCCCCGCGGACGACGACGGCCTGTGGCGATTCGTGCCGGCGGGCGCCGTGGCGGATACCGTGATCGGGCTGGAGGGCGAAGAGCTGGTAGCCGTGACCTCGGCGCCGCCTCATCGGGCCCCCTCCAATCTGGCGTGCGCACCCATGGCGGATCGCTCCGCGCGTGAGGGCGACCGCGTCGTCGTGGGGACGCGCGCCGATTTCGAACGCGCGGTGGACCACTGGAAGCTTCTGCTCGCCGCTTCGCTCGTCGGGATCTCGGCGCGTGCCGAGCAGATCGCCCTCGACTACGTGATGGAGCGCAAGGCCTTCGGTCGGCCGATCGGCGGGTTTCAGGCGATCCAGCACGGACTCGCCGATTTCCCCGGCTGGATCGACGGCGCTCGCACCCTGGTCCACAAGGCCGCTTGGGCAACCGATCAGCGTGACGACGAGGAGGCTCGGGGCGGCACGCCAGAGGATTCGACTCAGCCGATCGATGATCAAGATTTCGAGATCCAGGATCCGCGCGTCCTCACGAGCATGGCCTTCAGCTTCGCGGCGGAGTCGGCGCGAGAAGTGACCGACCGCGCCCTGCACTATCACGGGAGCTACGGCTTCTCGTTGGAATACGACATCCAGCTCTACCATCGAAGAGCCCGGGGTTGGCCGCTCCAGCTGGGGGATCCGGCGTCCGAGCGAAGCCGACT
>Ga0315326_10001607_pt1 | contig 11809 bp, 4 predicted proteins | sample M180m32315metaG_FD_203457 | JGI IMG/M metagenome (GOLD analysis project Ga0315326, IMG submission 203457) | Ammonia-oxidizing marine archaeal communities from Monterey Bay, California, United States - M1 80m 32315 | ecosystem: Environmental > Aquatic > Marine > Coastal | place: USA: California... | reverse complement strand
AATCTGATTTCACATGGACAGGTGACAACAGTTCGGGTGTAATCACATGGCAAATGGGTATTCTATCAGATGAACCTGAATTTATGTCATGGAAACATCGCTTGATGGTCGTCGAGCATTCAGGCTATTTCCCTGATGGCGGTAATGGATTGGAGCACTATGACGACCTTGTGCGTGCCGTAATTGAACTCAATGTTACTGCCAATAACGGAACGGCAGTGGGTGGCGAACAATCAATCACGCTTCCCGATGCCTACGATGGTGATGACCTCTCACTGGTGGTGGTCCATGAATGGAATCAAGAAACACCGGAGATTATTATCGAACCTGCACCAGATGAAGGCTTGTTACCGGGTTTCTTGGCTCCACTGGGCCTCATCGCCTTAGGGGCTGCAGCATTGGTTCGTAGGGAGTAAACCATTCCAATGCTTCAAGAACCCCCGCGAGAACCTAGAACGCTCACGGGGCCTCTATCATGGATTGCACATTGACTTTGGAACATATTCCACCCGGTCGGTTTCCCGATTGGCTGTTCCAACAATTGCGAGCCCAAGTCCTCGACCCACGGCTGGAACCAATTCTAGTCATCCATTCTTCCGAAGCGTCTAGAGCCGAAATATTGTATCGTTTAGAATCTGCAGATATTGGTCCAATTGATCGTTCCCGGCATCACACTTTGGCCTCATTGAGAAAGTCCTTACAGGCTGATTTACGCTTGGCTCGCCTCTTGCCATTCAATGCAACAGGGCATCGTTTACTGCATGCTGAATGTGAATTGGCTGCTAGAAGTGGTGAATTCCCATTACTTCACCCCACGCCAGAACATCGTTGGGGGGAAGGGCGTACACGTGCTTTGACAAGATTAACCCAGGCATTCGACATTGAAGATGTCCGAAGTTGGGACGGCCCCGGCATCGATTCATTCGAGAACATCGTGACTCGAATGGGTCGAAAGATGAATGGATTACACCCATTACAGCACAGGCGCACACTCATTGATGCACTTGAATCCCTAGAGAACAAGCCATTCACACTGACTGGGATTGCAGGTATTGTTCTGATGGATCAAATGCCAACTTTGGCGAAAAGTGATCGCCGAATTTTACTCAACCTGAATCGTTTCAGTGATTTGCACCAATTATGTCAACACGGTGAGGCACCCATTGGAAACTATCGCTTGGGGTTACACGGAGCCATACTTGAGGATGTAGACCCATGCACAGTAGACACAATTCCCAAATGGCTGAAAACTCATGACATTTGGAAACCTGAACCTCAAGAGCATTCAGTTTCACGTCTATTGGTACCAACAAATGGTTTGGATATTCCAGCAACAATTGAGGTACTAAGAGATTGGAGTACCACCGCATCTAGTCATTCAACAGCCATCATCATAGATCCGAACAAAGAGGGACACATCGATAGTTGGAGCAGAGCCCTCACCGAAATTGGATTGCGTCCCCCTTCAGATTCGTCCCTGCTTAAATCGTCACCATCGATCCATTGGCTTGGTGAAATAGCCTCTATTGGGATTGGAACAGAAGCGTGGTCAATGTCACGAATCCGTGGGTTGGGCACTCAACAGAGTTTGCAATTTAATGAGGATTGGTTGCACTCCGAAAACCATCCTCAACATACTGAATGGATTCCAGAGATGAATTCTGAAAGAATCGAATCCTTGGCTCGTTCATGGCACATCCTCGGAGGATATGGAGCCCTTTCTCGCTGGCTGCATGCACTGGCATCAGAGCCACACCCTGCGCCATGGGAAGATGCAGATGAGGCCGGAAAGAAAGCAGAATGTACCCAATGGTGGTTTCTTTGCCTTCTGAAACGATTGTCACCTCTTTTGAGTTCGGGTGAGCGTACCCTCTTGGAAAATTCAGAGTTTACAATTGGTTGTTTTACACAGCAACCTTTGCCTTTGCCTCAATCCCCAACAACAGGTGATGAGTGGATTTCACTCCTTGTAGAAAACATTGATTCAGCTGCAATTCTCAGTGATGCGAGTTCAATTCATTTGTTGCTTGAAGAACATGAAAAGTTTCGCCATTCACAATCAATATTGGGCCACAACATAACTGCAATTGGACCCCAGTGGGTCGAGGGTTTCCTCGGATTAATGGGTGATTTACAATCACCTAAAGTATTGCAAGCCTGTGATCAAATTCGAATATTGACCCCGAATGAAGCATTGGGCGTTTCTGCAGATATTATTGTCCTAACACACCTCACTGCAACCAATTGGTCTCTCCGTACTGAGAAGTTACCATGGTTGACAGAAGTCGATTGCAGGGAGTTAGATCTGTGTCGTGCAGATTCACCCTTGCGTTCTGCAAGACACACACTCCACCATCTAGTACACGCTTCTTCAGTGGTGATACTGGTGGATGCAACCGGTCTTGATGATGACTGTCAACCGGCGACACCTCTGGCAGAGTGGCTTGCCAATCACTCAGGTGCAGATACTTCTGAAGCAGTTTCCAAACCAACTTTCCTAGAGAATTGGCCTACAGCGTCGGGTGAACGGACTCGAGGCCACCATCTTTTGTGGAAGCCTGCCACAATTGAGATGGTTCAAGAATCTGGAACCATGAGGGCCGATGTGCATTTGTCTGGACGAAGCATTCGAGATTCGCGTCAGCGTGCCGGTTTGGCCTTGCGTGCACTCCGGCAACCTCTGTCCCCCCCCCTCAACCCAGATTCAGTTTCAATTCCACTCGATTCAGGATTGATGCAGGACCGATTGCGAAGACAACCCACAATCGTCCAATCTGAAGAGCAATATTTGGGTATGGAATTACATGCTCGTTTTTGTGGCATGGGGGATTTGAAAATTGTACCCGGTACAAAAGGTGCACCTGGGGATCCTGCTCCACGGCAGGCCGATCAATGGCCCGTCTTAGGTGGTAAATCAGGGCGAAGTCAACTGCTTGCAATCGATCCAAGACCACTGAAACCAAGTGCGACATCGTTGCCAATTTTCGATGAACGAAACGGCATGACTGGAGGTGCTGAATTCGCTCGGAAAAGATGGTCTGCAAGTCGATTACAGCGATGGCAAACCTGCCCACGCCAGGGTTGGCTTGAGCGCAGGTTGAATGCTGCTAAAATGGAACAACAAGAGGAAGATCTCGATGCGCGAATTCGAGGAGACCTTGTCCACCAATCGTTAGGTGCATTGTTTGAACAAGTGTTTTCACTCTCTGAAGGTGATGAGCGTTCTTCCACGGGTTCAACTTCACTCGCACATTCTGGTCAATCTGTGGATGATATGTTCACTCATATTCTTGATTACATTGGAGGACATGCCCCGTGGTTAGAAAGAGAAGATGCAACTGCTGCACAACGCCGTCATGATCTTGTGGGAATGTCTCGCAAAGCGTGGTTGGATTGGTTGGCATCACCACAACCAACTAAACCCTCAGGTCGACTTGGAAATATGCTTACTGCTGAGATGAAATTGTACAATTCTACCCCAATTTCGATTGAATGGTCTCTGAATGGAATGACGTTGCCGCACCCCGATGGACGCGCAATTAAGTTGACAGGTTTCATAGATCGCGTCGATATTTTTTCTTCGTATAATCTAGAGGAATTACTGTTAAACCGACATGGAAACTGGATAAAACAGGGCGCTGCATATCGCAAACAGCAATTAATGAAAAATCACACTGTACTCTACGGAGATCCTCCGTTTAGGCATGAAGTAACCAAATATAGTTTGATTCCATTATCTGAACGTGTTAAGGAACCGGGGCCAGAACCGCCGTTGGAAATCCTTCCAAGTATTGCTCCAATTAATTGGACAAAGCAATCTACTTGGACGCCCCATCGTCTCGTTATAATTCGTGATATTAAATCGGTCGACGGCCCCTCCAAGAGCCGTATGGGTAATCGTCATCGAAAAGCCTTGTTCGATGAACTACAGCTTGGGTTATATGCACGGTGTTGGGAAATATCTCATCCTGGTGATTTGGTCATCGGTGTTGGAATTTCTGAAGTGGGGACCTCAACCAACCATAGCATCGAAGTTAGCCCAGCCTATGCAGAATTATTGGAAGACAATGGTGTGGGATCAATTACAACTCTCACGCATGATACTCACAGATTCCCAGATGAAGATTCTGAAGCAGATAGTGACCCATTCCGTGCTTGGATGATGGAGAGACTAACCACAGCATTTGATGTCGCAGAGGCTGCAGATTCAGGACGAGTTCATGCAACACCAGAAGAGGGTGTTTGCACATGGTGCAGTGTCAAAGAAGCCTGTGGCCTTGCCTCTATTGTAGGTGGTGATTCTTCTTGGAATTGAATGTTGGACAACGTCTCGCACTTGCCATTGACATGCATCTGATATTGGATGCGGGAGCAGGTACTGGAAAGACACAGAGTATTGTTGGTCGTGCAATTGAGCACTATCTCTCAGTTGATCAACGGGCAACACGATTGTTACCACCCGGGCCACGACCTCTTCCACTTGCTGCAGGTTCTCTACGGATTGGGTTGTCAGAACGTGAAGATTTGACACAATGGCAAGGTTTGCTACCTAGCGAGGTCGTAGTTCTCACCTTTACAACAAGAGCCGCAGAAGAAATGCGGCACCGTCTTTGGAAGGAATTGAATCGATTGCGCCCTGGCCCTACTCTGGATGATGGCGGCCACCGACGAGATTCTAGGGTTACTCATGAAGGTCTAATCGATCAACTCACTGCAATGCTTGAGGACGCTCCCATTGGAACCATTGACTCATTCCTTTCGCGTCTTATTGCCCCATGGCGAGCCGATCTTGCTCAGCGACCTACTGACGAAGTAGTTGGAAACGCCGAACGACATGTGTTGCTTGGACAGGCTCTTGAGGGGTTATGGAGATTACGAACAGCAGGCGATGCTGTTGCAGCAGGTGTCTCGGGTGAACGTGCTCCATTCTTGATTGAATCACGGGATCGTTTAGCTCGTCGATTCGGAAATAGGAAAGCGGTTCGAACCGTGCTTTCATCGCTACTATCGAATCGAATTTTTGTCGATACCGTCGCTCGTAAATTGGAATCAGACGGTAATGTGGGTCCAGATGATGTACATCGTTTGATTGAAGAAATTCTCTCCCCTGCGGATTCATATTTTGACACTTTCATCGATGATATCCATCAAGCATGTTTGGCTTGGGTTAACCACGTTCGAACATATGGAACAAAACTCGGAACCAAAGAGGCACTGAAAGGTATTAACAGATTTCGAACCTTGGCCGAAATGGTCGATATCGGTCCACCTGCGACTCGCTGGGAACGGTGGTTGTGGTTGCATGGACTTTGTATGGCGACCTGCACAACTTCAACACACAAAAGTACGAAAGTTAGTGCCTTTAGTAGTGGCAATCTCACCAATACGGCAGATTGGTCTCGCGGAATCGCAACATGGGGTGTAGTTCCAGAGGACCATGCAAAGCAACTCGCCAAAGATCTAGGTGCCGCAATTGCAGAATGCTGGAATAGTTCTGAAGGTCGCTCATTTAGACCGTTAGCCCGGGCAATATACCTCTTGGATGACACCTCCTTTGAAGTACCACATATGCCCGTAGTTGACAGTTTGAATCAACAAAAAGTTGCTTCACCATTGCCCCATTCTTCACCTGGTAACAATCTCGCCTTTGGAATCGAAGAAGAGGCATCACATCTCCAAGATATGCTGCTTTGTCATCGCTCGCTTCTCGACATATTGCATGAACTCAAAGTGCGTGAAGGCGTTCATGAGTTTGATGACGTAGCCTCTTTGGCGGCTGATCTTCTTCTTGCTCGATGCCCACGTATCATGCGAGCGGATTACCCAATCGAAGTCGTTTATGCTTTGGATGCATTGCCAGATGAAACATGGAGTGACGAACATATTCAGGTAGCCTTGTCACTCATGGAAGGCATTGCTAAAGATCCTGAATCAGCAGGATTAGATTCTACGGAAGCCAAACGGTTGCTCCAAGATTTGCAATCTAGATATTCGAGATTGCGTGATATTCGCTCACGATATCGGGCGTTTATCATTGATGAAGCGCAGGATAATTCTGCACAACAATGGCGCCTCCTTGGACGATTATGGGGCCCCCGAAATTTGCCTGATGGTACACCTCCACCTGATACACCGTGGGAACCTACGGTATGTTGTGTGGGTGATCGAAAGCAGAGTATTTACGCATTCAGACAAGCCCAAGTTTCTGGATTCGTAGATTTTGGAAAGGCCTTGCGAAATATGAACGAACATGAATTTCATAGCCTACCAGCCTTGACCCGCTCTCCCGAACTACGTCGTCAGAATGCAGCCCGAGATCCAAGATATAGTGCGGACGGTGGATTTGCCACAGCATCTGATTTACCGGAATCGAGGAGTCAAGCCGAAGGTGCATGGGTTCGCTTTGATGAGAGTGAACAGGGCAGTAGTCATCCGGTAGATTCACTGGCTCGTTCTCAAGGTCATGTAGAGTTGGTCGTGAATTATCGAACAGCAGCTGGATTACTGAATCAGATGAATGGTTGGTGGGAAGATATTTTCTCACCAAATCACGATCGTTTCCCTGGTGATTGGTATGCTCGTCCACAAGCCCTCCTCCCTGCTCGAACAAATGTAGACGGTCGTTTTGAGTGGCTTGTACCAGTCAGTACATCAAATTCAGGTCATGCCAATCCAGATTTGACCCTCTCTTTAGATCCGTTTAGTTCGGGTTCTTCAAGCGAAATGGAAAATGCCCTCATTACCGCTCGCATCCGTTCACTTCTAGATAACACCACAACAAGTGTGGGCGAAACTGAACAACCGGAATGTGGTTTATATTCGCCCAGTGAAATACTTGTTTTACTTCCTAGTAGATCAAAGTTAGAGGATTTGATGACTCGCTTAGAAGCTGCTGGAATTCCTGCGGTAGCCGATAAAGAGGGAGGCCTTCTACTCCGACCAGTCATTCGGCCCTTGCTGGGTTTGCTCCAGTGGATTGCTCGCCCATCCAGCCGATATGCTGCTGCTACTGTTTCTCGTTCGTGTCTAGTGGCACTCAATGATCAGGAATTGCAAAAATTCCTCGGTGAGGCAACCACTGGTGAGAATCTCATTCAGAGGCTGGCTGGGATATTACCTGAAGGTCCGCATCGAATTCTCGTTGAACGCTGGCTTTACCATTCTCAACACGGAACAGTAGTCGAATCATTACATGAGGTATTGAACCACAGTGATTTGTTGTTATCTCACCCTCGACCATCGGAACGTAGCGATGCTGAACAATTTTTGCGTATCATTGAAAATCAATCAAGCGAGGTCGGAGGGGACCCCGTTTTGCTTGCGGATTGCCTTGCACATCTTGCCGATGTTGCAGGTAATGACCTCACATCATCGGGGGTATCAACGGCAGATGCGGTACAAGTAATGACCATCCATGGTTCGAAAGGGTTGCAACGAAAATGTGTCATCGTCGGTGGTTTGTTCAGTGAAGGTCAAGGGAACATCAGTCACGATTTGCGACAGCGCGTTATAGCTACACCAAGTCTATTTTCATCAAATCCAAGACCTTGGATTACCCAATCAAGTTTGGATAGTGGGATTTGGACATTGGCTAGAACACTGCAAGAAGCACAAATTCAAGCCGAAGCAAGGCGCTTGTTTTATGTCGCATGTACGCGGGTGAAAGACCTCTTGATTTTGGCAGGGGGCCCAAATGATTCAATCCCAGAACAGAACAAGAAGATATCAATGAAATTGAGATCATTGCCCATGCCAACTTTTGGACACATGTGGTTCGATTCATTGGGCTGGAAACCTGAACCCGATGGCCGCTATCACATCGATCCACAATCACTCCCATTTGCCGTCCATTGCCATGAATCGGAATTGGGTGGAACAAGTACAGTAATCAGTCCATTGGTACGCATGACCAGGTTGAATGAATCCGCTCAAATCGCTCATGAAAGCGTTCCACCATCTCAATCAACACAGGTTCCAACCCGCACTCGTGGAATTAGAATATCTCCACATCAATTGGACAAAGCTGCTACTTGTCCTCAGTGCTATTTGCAATTGATGAGATTGGGATTAACTCCTGATGCCGTATCGTCGTATACATCCTCCGATTCCACCCAATCAGCGGCTGAAAGAATTGGCTTGCCTCCAGCCAATGTTATCGGTTCTATTTTCCATCGTGTCATTGAGATTGGGTTGGAAAACCCTGGCCTTCAATCTGAAATCAGTGTGCCTCTACCACCTCAATGGACGGAAAAAAGTCCAAACCTGCTTGAAGATGAAGGAGTTATCCAAGCAGCAATCGAGGAATTACTTCCTCCAGATGCAGATGCTGAAGCCATGAAATCATTGCTTCGACAAATGTCGAAGGCTGTAATTGATGGTCCTTTAGGAACACTAACAGCAGGAGATCATTGGGCTGGCGAAGTCGTTGAAGGTCTTCGTACTGAATGGCCATTTAGTTTGCAACATTCTTTGGAAGTGAGTGCAGATGATCAGATTTGGACCCCTCATGGTTCCCACCAATTGGCAAGTGTCCTCCAATTCGTTTTCTCAAGTACAGGAATCACAGATTTGGTGCTGTGTACACGTTTAGATGATGGTAGTGGGGCGATTCGTGCTATTGATTTCAAAACGACAGGTGCAGCACATCTGTATGCAGGATGGCCTCACCCCTTACTCGAAGCTGAAGGCGAATCCCGCCACGAATCAGAACAAAATATGCTTGATGATTACAGAATGCAGTTGGCATTATACACATTGACATTGATTCGCCAAGAACAAGCTCGCGAAAGAGTCGGCATCCCTCATCGAAAGGTGCAACCTCCAGGTATTCTTTGTACGACAACAGGTCGAATGATTCTGATGACAGAAGATGAGATGGATTCAGCCCTCAATGATTTGGATAATTTGTTCCAAGAAATAGCAGAATTGGCATTGCAAGATGGGATTGAGCAAGAATGCGAATGTGCACTTAATCTCAGCAATTTACGTTTGTTCTCCAATTCAATAAACGAGTCGGTTGAAGAGTAGTCCTTTTGCATCAAACAGGCCTCGCAGAGCCATGACGAACTTAGACCTCGAAGCGATTCACGCTTGGGTTGACGAACAATGGGAATCTCATGCACTACCGAGTCTCTCAAATTTCATCGAAATCCCTGCACTTTCTCCGGCTTTTGATGCTGAATGGGCTGAAAACGGATATCTTGATGACACAATCGATTTGTTCCTCGGCTGGCTGAATACGTTACCGATGAAAGGCATGTCTTGCAATGTTCATCGCCTTGCAGGGAGAACTCCAGTACTGACAATCACAATTGAGGGTACTGGCAAGGGTGAGGTTCTATTCTACAGCCATCTAGACAAACAACCACCGTTTACTGGTTGGTCAGACGGAAAAGGTCCATGGAAACCTGTTCGAGAGGATCCTTGGCTTTACGGTCGAGGTAGTGTTGATGATGGCTATGGTGGATACCTCAGTGTCCTCTCAATATTGGCGTTGCAACAGCATGGAATCGCTCATCCCAAGGCCACATTCTTAATCGAGACTTGTGAAGAATCTGGTTCGTTTGATCTACCTGCCTATCTGGATGAATTGTCTGATATTCTTGGCACACCTGATCTTGTTGTTGTTATGGATTCTGGTGCTGGTGATTATGAGCGATTGTGGGTGACTACAAGTCTGCGTGGATTGGTGGGTGGTACCTTGAAAGTGGGTGTCAGCCAAGAAGGAGTTCACTCTGGAATGGCAGGGGGAATCATTCCATCCTCCTTCAGAATTGCTCGTTCTATTATCAGTAGAATCGAAGATGAATCGACTGGTGAAGTTCTGTTACCTGACCTGAGTGTCAATATTTCTGATGAGTTGCGAGGTGAAGCACAGGGAATTGCCGATGTCCTTGGGGAAAAAGTGTGGACAGATCTTCCTGCATTGGATGGTGTTGAACCTCAAACGCCTGGATTGACTGAAATTGTCCTATCTGGCAATTGGCGACCATCACTTTCGGTGACTGGTGTTGATGGAATGCCAGCGTTAAAGGATGCAGGAAATGTGTTACGTACCCACACATCTCTCAAACTTAGTATGAGAATTCCACCAGGGGTAGATGCAAATGTTGCAGAAGAAGCCATGTGTTCAACTCTTGAGAAAAACCCTCCACATGGGGCTCACGTCTCATTTACAGCTGATGCTGCTGCAAATGGTTTCTCTGCACCTCCAATGGATTCGGTCTTCAAAGAGGCTCTAAATTCAGCAAGCCTTGCAACTTTCGGCAACCCGATGCAGGTGTTCTTTGAGGGTGGAACCATTCCGTTTTTGGCCATGATGCAAGAGAAGTACCCCAGTGCCTCTTTCCTTGTCACTGGAAGTCTTGGCCCAGGGGGTAATGCACATGGCCCAGATGAAAAGTTGCACATTCCAGCGACAAAATCAGTCACAACTTGTCTTGCTGCAGCAATCGCTTCTCTAAACTCTTGAATGGTTGATTTGGGGAACACGTAGTGTTCCCTGTCTTTCTATGCCCTTTGGGGAGCGGGTTATAAGACAGGGCGAACGGTGCGATGTGCCGAGGGATACAATGTCCGACGATGAAGAAGATTCGGGAACGCTCACCCCTGAGGTGCGTTTGCGACAGTTGGAAGATAGACTCAGCGATGAAACAGAACGTCTCGTTAAACTCTATGATGCCTATGAGCAACAAGAAAAAGAAATCGTTGGTTTGAAGGCTGAGATCGAAGTTCTTGAGAAAGAAGCAGTCGACAAAGAAATCGCTCGTGAGGGCCTTGAAGCACTCATAAATTCTAAAGATAATCGGATTCGTGATTTGGAAGTTGAAGGCTCAACAGCCGGTCAACGAGTCAAATATCTCGAGCCAGAATTGGAAAAGATGGAAGAGAAGTTTTCTCGTGAGAAAGAGCGACTTTCGCGCGTCTTTGAAATCGCAGAGGAACTCGATGGTGACCTCCGTCTTGCTGTTGCCGAAATGAAGGCACGTGACGATTGGTATGTCAATCACATGCAAATCTTCGAGGATCTAAACAATGCAATCAAAACACGATATGACATGATTGAGAATGCAGTGGAAGCAGAACGCAAGTCTTCCCACATGCAGCGAGCACTCAAGGAACGTCTTGATGAGATTCTCGATGCTCCCTCTGCGGATGCAGCTGAGATGGTCAAAGATATCGCTGAAGATCTCGAAGATGATGGCGTCCTCAATCGCTCCAATGAAGAAGAGGAGTGAGCCGAATGGGCGTCTTCGCCCGTGGCGGAACCGCACCCACGATTACTTGGTTACTGATGGGTGTCGCAATCGAAGCGATTGCCCTCATTGTCGATGATCTGAATGGTTTGGCTCATGTTTTCGGCATGCTTTGTTTTATGCTAACAGCGATAGTTGCTAATTTTTATCGAGACCCAGATCGACCTATTCCCAAGGATGAGGGAATCATTGTTGCTCCTGCAGATGGTCATATCATGTTCGTTGTTAGAGAAAGAGCAACAGGGCGTCGTCCAGCAAAAGATGAGTCTTCGATTCATGATCCACTGACTGGTGATTGGCATGAAAAGCCGTGCGAAGAACCGCTCAAGTTCCCAAATGAACAGCGATGGGAAGCCGTTCCAGAAGGAGAAGAATCAGCATCGGATGCTTGGAGGGTTGCCATCTTCATGTCGCCCTTGGACGTGCATGTAAATCGTGCTCCGATTGCAGGAACCATCACTCGTATGGAGCATCGAACTGGCAAGGGATTTCGGCGAGGCCCATTCGTGCCAGCCTATCGTAAAGAGTCAGCGTGGAATGAGCGAGTTCGTACT
>Ga0315326_10001605_pt1 | contig 11827 bp, 10 predicted proteins | sample M180m32315metaG_FD_203457 | JGI IMG/M metagenome (GOLD analysis project Ga0315326, IMG submission 203457) | Ammonia-oxidizing marine archaeal communities from Monterey Bay, California, United States - M1 80m 32315 | ecosystem: Environmental > Aquatic > Marine > Coastal | place: USA: California... | reverse complement strand
CCTTCTGGAATTGATACAAAATATAAAAAACAAATAATTTTTGTAGGTCGACTTTCTAAAGAAAAAGGTATTCATACTGTAATTGAAGTTGCTAAAAATCTACCTAAAGATATTGATTTGTTAATTGTAGGTGATGGTCCAGAGAAATTTTCTGTAATTGAATCTATAAAAAATTTTTCAAATATACATTATTTAGGATATCAGTCTAAAGAAAAAACAATTCCTTTAATTCGTGGTTCAAAATTATTAATTCAACCATCACTTGCTGAAGGTATTAGTGCAACCCTACTAGAGTCAATGGCATGTAATACTCCTGTTATTGCTACAAAAGTCGGGGGAAATATTGAATTATTCAATAATGATAATGGAATCTTGATTGAACCTGAAAATCCTAGAGAATTGTTGAATGAAATTATTTCTACAATTGATAATAAAGAAAAATTAGAAAAAATTTCTAAATTAGCATTTTCTGAAGTTCAAAATTATGATTGGTCACATATTGGTCAAAAATACCTTGATCTTTACAAAAAATTATTGAATTCATAATAATTTTTGTAAACCTTCTTCAAGAGTTATTTTTGGTTTCCAATTTAATAATTTTTCAATCTTAGAGTTATCTGATTTAATATCTTGTATAAATGATTCATCCTTTTTTTTATATTCTAAATTTAATTGTGTTAATGTATTTTTTTCAATAATTTCAATTATTTGTTCAAATGAAAAAGAAATTCCTGAACCTACATTAAAAACTTCAAATTTAAAATCAATGTCTTTAATTTTTAAAATTATTTCTGTAAAATCATCTATATGTAAAAAATCTCTTTTACTATTTTTATTTATAATTGTAATCCTTTTTTTTGAATCTATTGATGAAATTAAATTTGAAATTAAATTATTTTTATTAATTGAACCTGTGAAAATATTGAATGGTCTTAAAACAGTTACATTTAGATCGTACATTTCACTAAACTTTTTACATAATTCTTCTCCAAGAAATTTACTTTTAGTGTATAAATTGTGAGGATTTATTGGATGTTGTTCATCAATTGGTAAATATTTTGGATCACCATAAACATAACTACTAACAAAAATTATTTTTTTAATATTTTTTTCAACACAATATTTTAAAATATTTAAAGTTCCAATTATGTTATTTTCAAAATATTCTTCCCATTCTAAATTTTTTTCTGTTTTTCCTGCAAGATGAATTACTATATCAACAGATTCAATTTTCATAACTTCTTCATTATTTTGTAAATTTACACGTTTACCATTTATTGAATCTGTAATTACTTCACAATTAGTTAATTTTTTAATTAAATGAGTGCCAATTACACCTTCATGTCCAGTTACAAGAATTTTAGCCATTGAAATAATAATTAATACACAGGTTATTTTAATATGCTAATTTTTTTTGAATTGGAATTTTTTCAAAATTTATTTTTTCTATAATTTGAACTATTTTTTTTGATGAATTTCCATTACCATGTTGATTTTTTTGTTTTTTAATTGATTTAATGAATTTTTTATCTTCAATTGCCTTTTTAATTGCCTTTTTAATTGCCTTTTTATTATATTTTACATTGATGATACTTGTTGTATTGGATCTACCTTCTTGCCTAGTTCCTATATTTATTGACGGAATATGTAAAAATGGTGCTTCCATAATTCCACTACTTGAATTTCCAACAATCGCTGATGAATATTTTAGTAAACTAATGTATTTTTGAAATGGTAAATTTTCATAATTTAAAATATTTGAATTTTTAATTATTGTTTTAATTTTTTGTGATCCTGCATCTGAATTACCTAAAATAACAATACACTGATAATTTGTTTCATTTATGGCATTAATTGTTTCTAAGAAATATTTGTTAATTTTATTAATTTCTGATGTTACTGTATGTTGAACAAGTAGCAGTAATGGTTTTGTTAAATCTAAACAAAATTCTTTTTCTAATTCTTTTTTAGAAATAATTTTAATTGATTTAATTATATCTAGTGATGGATTTCCAACAGTAAAAATATTTTTAGGAATTTCTCCCATTTTTTTTAATCTTTTAGATGCTTCACTATTACTTGTAAAATGGATATGTGAAAACTTAGAAATTGAGTGTCTTATTGATTCATCAATTGTTCCGGTAATTTCACCTCCTTCTAAATGTGCAACATGAATATTCATATGCGCTCCAATAATTGCAGCTGCAAAATTTGCGCCTATATCAAATCCTGAAAATATTAAATCAGGTTTTAATGTTTTAATTATTTTTGTCAGATTAGTTATTGCTTTTCCAAAACCCTCTGTCATTGTTGCTGATGAATTATCATCTTTTTCTTCAAACATTTTAAATTTTTTATAAATTTTAATTCCATCTTTTTTTATTTCATTAATTGTATAGCCATGTTTTTTTAAAAGATGAGTACCTGTAACAACTAGATAATAATCAAATTTTTTCGATTTTTTAATTTGTTTTAAAACTGGATATAATTTTGAATAATCTGCTCTACGTTCAGTTACAAATAAAATTTTCTTCTTCATAATATGTCCCTTTTTTTAAGTTGATCATTTTTTTCAAGATTTTTTTTTGATTTTTTTCCAATTATTTTATAGAATTCTTTTGCAGGTATTTCTCCTGTATTTGGTCGTTTTGTGGTTAAATTTTTCTCTGTAAATTTTTCTCCTTTAATAATTTTCTCTCTAATAACCACTGATTCTCTTGCAAAATTTAAAATTGGTAACTCTTTTTTCAAGATTTTTTTAGAGTTTCCCATTGCAAGTTTAATCGCATTACATCCTTTAACTAATTCTGATAATTCATTATACTCTAAAGATAATTTTTGGTCTGGTCCGGTCATTTTTTTATCTAATGTTATGTGTTTTTCTATAATTGATGCTCCTCTTGCTACTGCACCTAATGCTGTGTAAATTCCTAATGAGTGATCTGAAATTCCCACTGGAATTTTAAATATTTTTTTATAATTGTCAATTACTTTTAGATTTATGTCTTCATAACTACAAGGATATTGTGATGTTGTTTGAAGAATAGCAATTGGTATTTTTAATTTTTGAAATAATTTTACTGATTTTTTTATTTCATCCATATTTGACATACCTGTTGAGAGAATTACTGGTTTTCTAGTTTTTGCTATATGATTTAAAAATGGAATATTTGTTAATTCTCCTGAACCAATTTTATATGCTGGTATATTGATTTTTTCTAATCTATCTATTGCAGGTATTGAAAATGGTGTGGATAAAAAAATAAGTTTCTTTTTTTTACAGTATTGACTTATTTCAAATTCATCATTTTCTGTCAATTCAGATTTTTTTATTATATCCCATAATGACTTTTTTGATATATTTCCTGGTCGAATATTTGTTTTTATCATTTCTTCTTCTGTGATGTGCGTTTGAATTTTGAAACAATCTGCACCAGCTTTTTTTGCCATATTTACCATCTTTTTAGCTATTTTTAATGAACCGTTATGATTAATTCCTGCTTCAGCTATAACAAATGGAAAATGATTAGAACTAATGATTCTATTTTTAATTTTGATTTGATTCAATAAAATATTCTTTGCTTATTGAGTATTAATTGATTTTTAGACATTATTTTATCAATACCTATTTTCTCAAAATTTTACATCAAATCTTAAGGTTTTTCATGTTAATCCGTAAAATCATTAATTAATAGTAAATAAGTGTCTTAAATTGTATAAAATAAAGATGGTAAAAATGACTCAAGAATCAACACAATTAATTAATTTGAATGATCCAAAACCTACTCAAGTTGAACAAGAAAATCCTTTTTTGACTAGTAAAGTTAAACGAAAATTAGATACTAAGGATTGTAGAGTATTATTTCTATATCCAAATGAACGTGGAATGAGTACAATTCCGCCATCAATTACATCTCTTTCACAGATTCTAAAAGATGAAGGTCATAAAACTGCTCTTTTTGATACAACTTTTTACAAATTTGATGATGAAATAAGTATAGAGGATTCAGAAGTCACCAAATCAAAATCTCTAGAAAATAGACCTGTTTTAGAAAGAGATGATGATGATATTCATTTTAAAAAAACTACTCGATCTGCAATTTTAGACTTTGAAGCATCTATTGAAAGTTTTAAACCCGATTTTATTGCAGTCTCATGTACTGAAACGACATTTTTACGTGCAATAAAATTAATTGATCAAACACGACATAAAAATATCAAAAATCTTTTTGGCGGTGTTTTTCCTACTTTTGCACCAGACCTTGTAATGAATTACAAAAATGTTGATATGGTATGTGTTGGTGAAGGTGAGAATGCAATTATTGATTTAGCTAATTCTATTTCAAATGATGAAGATTATTCAAATGTTACAAACTTGTGGATTAAACAAAATGATGGTTCAATCACAAAAAATAGTATTTCTCGTCCTGTTGACATTGATGAAATTCCAGTTGTAACTGATATAGCACTATTTGGTGAAAAACGATTCTATCGCCCAATGGGTGGAAAAATTCGACGTTTATTACCTGTAGAAACACATAGAGGTTGTCCTTACACATGTTCATTTTGTAATTCTCCTGGTCAAAATAGACTTTATGGTGATGGTGATTTTCTGAAGGGTATGTCATTTTTTAGAAAAAAATCTATGGATTTAGTTAAAACAGAAATTGAAAATCACATTGAAAAATATAATGTAGAATACATTTATTTTTGGGCAGATACATTCTTGGCATGGAATAATAAAGAATTTGATCAATTTTGTGAAATGTATGAAGAATTTAAATTACCATTTTGGTGTCAAACTAGAATTGAAACTATTGAAGAAGATAAATTTAGACGATTAAAAGAATTAGGATTAGACAGAGTGACTTTTGGACTTGAACATGGAAATGAAAAATTTAGACGGGATATTGTTAAACGAGATTATTCAAATGATGATGCAGTAGATAAAATTAAAGTTATTGAAAAACTTGGACTAACATTCAGTGTAAATAATATTATTGGTTTTCCTGATGAAACTAGAGAATTAGCTTTTGATACAATTGAGCTAAACAGAAGATTTAATTCTGATAATACAAGTTGTTCCATTCTTGTACCATTTCATGGTACAGAATTACATGCATATGCAGTAGAAAAAGGATATTTAGATCCTAATGTTATATGTGCAGTCAGTAATTCTGGTGAAAGTTTGTTAAATATGCCACAATGGGATAAAAAAGACATGACACGTTTACGTGATGTTTTTGCAATGTATATAAAATTCCCAAAAGAGAGATGGCCCGAAATTAAAAGAGCTGAAACTGATGATGTATTACGATCCAAATTAAGAGAGGAATTTGTTAAAACATATTGGTCTAATTCTACAGCCAAAATTGAAGATGATATTGCAGAAGCAGCAAAAGGTCTTTTTTAAAATTAATTTAATACGGTTTAATAATCCACATATCTTTTTTTTCAATTGCTCTATTTTTTTCATCATCTGTCAATAATTTTTCTTCTAGTTTTTCGCCCTGACGTAATCCAATAATTTTTTGTGATTTTGATATTTCATTAGCAAGTGTTTTTATGCTAAAACTTTTCATTTTTGGAATTAAAATTTCTCCTATTTTTATAATTGTTAAACTATTGAGAATAAAATCAACTACATCATTAGCATTAATAAAATATCTTTTCATCAATGGATTTGTAATTGATAATGGTTTTTTATTATTTTTTTCTTCGTTCCAAATTTCAAACACATTGCCTCTTGATTCTCTAACATTCCCAAATCTAATTGTTCCACATTTAGTTTTTTTAATATGATCTCCCGCCCAACTTGTAACTTTTTCTCCTAACAATTTTGTATTTCCATAAAGTGTTGATGGTTCTGCAGCTTTGTCTGTACTTATGTTAATAAATTTAGAAGGATTTTTTTTAATTAACATTCTTATCATATTAACAGTTCCATTTACATTCGTATCAATTGTTTCAATTGGATTAAATTCTGAAATTTCAATATTTTTAATTGCTGCTAAGTGAAAAATTATATCAATTTGATCACTAGCCATATCAAGTCTATCTGAATCTAAAATACTTCCTAGTAGAAGTTTTAATCGTAAATCATTATTGGTTTTCTTTAATTTTGCTAATGCATGTTCATCAATATCTAAAACTCTAATTGATTGAATTGGATACTCTAAAAGTTTTTTTACTAAGACTGATCCAATACTTCCAGCTCCACCAGTAACTAAAATTGACTTATTTTTTAGTTCTTTTGTTATTTTATTTTTTTGAATTTTATTCATAAATTACACAATAACAATTTTATCTATTTTTAACCTTAACTGCTGATCATAAAATATTTTTAATATTTATTTTATTTTGAGTTAATATTATGATAGTAATTTATTTAACATGTAAAAATATACTAAAATAGAAATTTTGAAAACAATTTGTTTTATTGGTGCAAGAGGAGGTTCTAAAGGAGTTCCAGGAAAAAATATTCGACTTTTAGGCAAGAAGCCATTGATTGCTCACACTATTGAAAAATCTCTTGATTCAAAATTATTTGATCATGTTATTGTATCAACTGAAGATCCTGAAATTGCTAAAATTTCAAAGCAATATGGTGCAGAAGTACCGTTTATGCGACCAAAACATTTAGCAAAAGATACAACTGGTTTTGGGGAAGTAATGATTCATGCAATTACTAAATTACAAAAATTAGATTATCAATTTGATACTCTCATAAATCGTGATTGCACTGTACCATTTATTCGAAATTCAGATATGAAAAAAGCAATTAATTTATTTAAAAAGAAAAAACCCCATGCAGTTTACGGAGTTTATGAACAACATTTCAATCCTTACTTCAATATAATGGAAAAAAATTCTTCTGGTTTTTTAAAACTTTGTAAAAAATTAAAAAATAGACCAAAAAGTAGACAAGAATCTCCAACTGTATATCAATTAAATGGATTATTTGTTTTTGATGTTACTACATTTTTAAAATATAAAACTCCAATACTACCAAAATCATTACCTATAGAAATACCATCTGAATGTGGTTTAATGATTGATACTGAAATTGAATTTAAATTCGCTGAATTAATTTTTAAAAATAATTTAATTCCATTATAATCACCAACTACTCCATCCTCCATCTAAAATTAAATTTCCACCAGTCATATAGGATGATGCATTAGATAATAAAAATAATAATGCTCCATTATATTCATCATTTTTTGCCATTCTACCAATCATAGTTTTTTCTGAATAATTTTTTATAAATTTTTTATTCATATATGATTTATCTTCTACTCCTCCTAATGTCATTGTATTAACACGAATATTTTTTCTATTCCAAAATGCAGCTAAATATTTTGTAAAATTAACAACTGCCCCTTTAGTTGCTGCATATGATGGTGGTGAATTTAATTTACTATCTCCATAAATACGCTGATCTGCCCCGTTAATTCCATAAATTGATGAAATATTTACAATTGATCCCCCTTCTTTTTGTTTTGCCATAATTTTTCCAAATGTTTGTGAACACAAGAAAACTCCTGTTAAATTGACTGAGACTACATCATTCCATAAATCTAACGAATAATCTTCAAATTTTCTTGCAGATTGTTCTATATTTGTTCTAGGATTATAAAATGCATTATTTACTAATCCATCTATTTTTCCAAATTTTTCAATAATTATCTTAGCAAGTTCTAGTAATTCTTTTTTTATTGTAATATTTGCATTTGATGATATGCATTTTATTTTAAATTTTTTAGTAATTCTTTTTTCTAATTTTTTGTTTTCTTTTTCATTTATATCTATAAGAACCAAATTTGCACCTGCATCTGCTAATATTTCTGCAAAATTTGAACCTAAACGACCTGCACTTCCAGTTAAAATTATTGTTTTATTAGAAAGATCAAATAATTTCTGAGTCATTTTCTTCTTCATATCTTAGTATTTTTTTAATCTCTAATAAATTTTGAACATATTTTTTCTTCTAATTTGTTTCAGTAGAACGCTGTAAAATTGTTTTTGCAAGTATTGTAAACTCTTTTTCCCATTTCTCAATAAATTTTTTAAATGCTGATTCTGTTAAATTAAAATTATTTTCATTCCTTTGAATTGATGATATTGAAACTCCATCTTTAATAATTGAATAATATGGAACAGGTAGAGCAAATTCTTTTAAAATTTTAACGAACATAGATAATTCTCTATCGTTAAATTTAAAATTAGTTAATGCATTTTTAATTTTTAGTGGTAAATCTATGATTGATTCAATTTTTGTAACCATGGATAATTTGTCATAATATTCGTCACCAAATAGAATTACTGGTTTATGATGAAACAATGCTTCAAATCCAGTTGCACCTGATATTGATATTACTCCTTGACTTTTTTCCAGTACCTCTTGTGCATTGACATTAGGATGTAAAAATCTTACATTAGGTATGTTTTTAATTTTTTTGTAATCATCAATTGATCTCCATAATTTAATTTTTTGAAGTGGATGTTCTTTTACATATAAAGAATAATTTATTGGAATAGATTTTGCTATTACTTCAATCAAGTTAATTTGATTACTATAAAATGGTGTGTTCATTAGAATTGAAGCTTCTGGTTCACTTTGAAGTGGAAAATAAATAAATTTCTCATTTTCTAATGTTTTTTCTGCATATTTATCTAAAAATCTCTCACGTTTTTTTACTTCAAAATTATTATGCACTCTATTTTGTATAAGACGTAATTTTGTTTTTCCTGTGTTAAGGTAAATTGGTTCTAGTTTGTTTGACATTCTTCTGATATAATGTTTAATTTTTTGTGAAGATGATTTCATACTTGGATCAAAACTAGAAATTGTTTTTAAAACATCACTATAATTTTGTTTTTTTATAAATTCTTTATCATATGATGGTAATGATTTCTCAAAATCATTTTCAATTATTTTTAATTTATTTGAAATTTCAGTGTTTTTATTGTTACTAGAAATATGAATATGATTTTTGTAATGTATGTCCATCGGCATAAAAGTTTGAATATTTATTTTTTTAGCAAGCTCATAAAGAAGCACATTTGAAACATTTTCTCCAGGTGTTTGCATTAAAATCATTTTTGGTTTTTCTTTTTCTAAAATATCTCTAAAAAATAAAAGTGAACTTTCTATAATTATTAAAATTTCTTCATATGTAAATTTATGAAAATCAGTCCAAAATTTGTAAAAACTTCTATCTGAAAAAATATTTAACCATATATTTAGTCCAAATTCTTCTTCAATTTTTTTTAAATTATTTATATTGAAACTTGATTTTTTAATATAGCAATCTGGATAGTAAAATAATTTTTTGAATTTAACAAACTTTTGGTTTTCAAAAAATTTCATGTCTTGTTTTCTTGTAATAATTCCAATAAAATCAAATTTTTCTAAATTAGATAATTTAGAAATTAAACCTAAATGAAAATAGGAATATGCATCAAAATCTAACCATACAAGTATTGTTTCTTTTTCTGACATGTTTTTATTTATTTAATTTTTTAAATATGAATTAAACGAAGTAAATTCAAATTGATCAAACAATGATTCCATTTTTGAAAATGTTTTTTCAATTTTATAAAATGTAATGAAAGTATTTTTTATAGGTAATTTAATTTTTGGAATATATTCTGGAGTTAACTCCCATGAATGAATATAGAAACTTGAAACTCTATTTTTACTTTCATAAGATTTAATTGCATTTTTTATAATTTTTAATGGAAGTGCTCTTAAATAAAATCCTCCTGCAGCTGGAATAGTTTTTCCTAAAATTTTTGTAACCAATAATGGAAATTCTATTAATTTACCATTTTCACTATTTTTTTCTAATTGTTCACTTGTTATTTTATATGGTGATTTTTCAGCTTCTGGAATTCCATATAAACTAGTTTTTGCAGGAATTATACTACTATCATATCTATAATTATTTTTCAGAAGCTTATCAATTACCCATGAACTTTTTTTGTTAATAGAAAAAGTTGGTGCTCTAAAACCAATTGATTTTTTTGATGTAAGTTTATCAAATTCTTTTATTTCATCTTCAAATTTTTCTTTAAAATTGGGTGAATCTAATCGATCATGTTTCATTGTATGAAAACCTATTTCATGTTCTGAATCTAAAATTTTATCTAGAATTTCTGGATTGGATTCTAATAATTCTCCAACAACAAAAAATGTTGCTTTAACGTCGTGTTTTCTTAATAATTCTAGAATTTTATCTAAACCTTGATACATTGTCGGAATTTTTTTATTTTCAGGTACAAATGGCTTCACTAATTGTGGGTGGTACCAATCTTCAAAATCTATTCCAAGTAAATTCATATGATTAATTCTTTAAAAATTACTCTTTAATGATTTACTATTGAATATCATATGGATATTTGAGAACCCTCTCCAAGAAGAAACTCATTATTTGATATATTATTTTGTGAAATTCTAGAATTTGAACCTACTATGCTGTTTTTAATCTCAAATTTCCCTTCAAATACACAATTAGACATTATAATTGAATTTGAAATACTAGTTCCTATAATTTTACATTCATTTCCAATACTGGAGTTTTCTTTAATTTCAGAATTTTCTTCAATTATACAATTTTCACCAATTATCACTGGACCTGTAATTTTAACTCCTTTTTTTATTTTGGTACCTTTACCAATCATCACTTTTCCTGATATGGTAGTACCTTCTTCAATTTGTCCATTTTTATATTCATTCATATTTTCAAGAATTTTTTTATTTGCTTGAATTATGTCTTTAGGCGTTCCAGTATCTTTCCAAAAATCAGTTATCATTTCAAATGTTAATTTTTCATTATTTTCAATTAACATTTGTAGTGCATCAGCTATTTCTAATTCATTTCTCCATGATGGTTTTAATTTATCTATTATTTCAAAAATATGTGCTGTTAAACAATAGATTCCCGTTACAGCAAAATTTGTAATTGGTTTCTTTGGTTTTTCTACAATTTTAATTATCTTATCATTTTTTATTTCAGCAATTCCAAATTGTGAAGGATTATCTACTTCACATAATAATAATGATGCCTCAACATTAGATTTTTGAAAATTAATAATATATTCTGAAATATCTTTATTGATGATATTATCTCCCAAAAAAACTATAAATTTTTCTCCATTAACAAAATTTTTACATAAAGAAATAGCATGAGCTATTCCTTTAGGATAATCTTGCTCAATATATGAAAATTTTACACCAAATTTATCTCCATTTCCATAAAACTCTTTTACTTTTTGAGAACCTATTCCACCAATTATGAACGCAATTTCTTTAATCCCAGCTTGAATTAATGTATCAACACAATAATTTGACATTGGTTTATTTGCTATTGGTAGTAATTGTTTTGGACCTGTATGTGTTAGAGGGCGTAATCGTGTTCCATGACCTGCATGTAAAATTACTCCTTTCATGAATATTGAAAATTTTTTCTGGTAATTTAAGTAAACTATGTTAAAATCCTGATCTTTTATGATAAAGGTTCATTTTTAGGCTCAATTTTTATTTACACTTATCATTTTCTTGTTTTTCAATTTTTAGAATTGTGTCTCTAAAATCTTTAATTTCTTCTTCAGATGCTTTTCCAGTTTGTACATCTAATAATGTTCTAATCATTTTTGCTAAAATTGGATCTTCAAACATTTTTAGTTCCATATCCACATGTATTTGAGTATTTGAATGCCATCTTCCAATTAAAACTGATACAGGAATATACAATATTAGAAAAATAATAGAGAATACCCATATTTCTGAAAGAACATTTTCTAATATTTCGTTACCGTCAAT
>Ga0315326_10001600_pt1 | contig 11839 bp, 10 predicted proteins | sample M180m32315metaG_FD_203457 | JGI IMG/M metagenome (GOLD analysis project Ga0315326, IMG submission 203457) | Ammonia-oxidizing marine archaeal communities from Monterey Bay, California, United States - M1 80m 32315 | ecosystem: Environmental > Aquatic > Marine > Coastal | place: USA: California... | reverse complement strand
GTTACAAGAGTCATAATTAATCCTACAACTGTCATTAAAGTAGTAGACGTTTCTCTTGATTTTTCTTCTTCCACTAGAAGATTCTTCAGTGAATCTCCCATCTCTTTATGCTTTTCAACACCTGTATTAACTTCTTCACCTTCTGCATCTATTCCTTTAAGATCTAAGTGCCACGATAGTGGGCAATAGCCGTAGCGTTCCATTTCAGAAGCCGATATAATCTGCTTGGGCATGAGTGTTGAGTCCGGGGTTAAGTCCTGCGTTTACACATTGTACTAACCCCTAATAAAGGATTACATTATACTTAGAAACTAAAATATTGATCGTGCCATGCTAGATTTCCATAATCTGCAATCTTATAGTTATAGATTATATTTTTCTTATCATTTTCTTGATTAAAATCTAATACAATAATCAAATCATATTCATCAGCATGAGGTCCATCAAACATAAGAGCTTCGAGTTTAACAGATTGCTTTGCCTTTAAAGTACCCGGATAATGCGTATCAGTTTCGAGCATTTCCGTTCCATTCCATACACTGATTTTTACTTTCAAATCGGTAATTTCTTCAGTACCCATATTGCTAATTCGAGACTGTACAAATAATCCGGAATACGAACTATGATATACAGTATCAATTTCAATTTCAGTTCTTGGAAGAATATAAGAATAAGATACAAATATTATAAAAAATGCAAGAATAATAGTCCCAAATTTAGCTATTATTTTTTTCTGTTCTTTGTTAAAGCTCATATAGTTGCCACCAAAGATGCGATCAGACTCATACCTGGTTCAGGAAGAATGTAATGCTTCTCATTATTGCCTAATTCAGTATCTATCCCATTCTTTTGAACGCCTAACCAAGTAGGCAATATATTTTTCCCTCCTACTTCCTTGATTCTTAAATCCATTAATACTGCAGATGTTTTAAGTTTAATAGATCCAATACTTAATTCTCCACCAATAGCAAAGGATAATTCTCCACCATCAGCATTAGCTAATTCAAATACAGGATAAAGACCAAAAAGTTGATTTGGTATAATTTCAACATGTTTCACATCTTTTGCATGTATAACCATATAATCTAGATAAAATTGAGGTGTAGCTGGAGAGTTAGTGGCTCTTAGATATGCACTATCTATCCCATTAGGTGCGTCAATAATATAATTCACTCCATCTAAAATCATACTAGTATTATCGCCTACATTTGTGACATCAATAAAAGTGCCCGAATGTCCACCCGTATATCCTTCATCAACCATTAACAACACATCAATTTGAGAGGAACTTGTTGAAACAAAAAGATTTGGGAATCCTTGAAAGGCAAATGCTAAGTCCATATCGAATTCATAATTTGGATCAATTCCCATATGGAATGATTCAGGGACATCATGTACAATAGCTTGAGCAGATTTCCATTTTCCGTAGTCTTTATTAGCAGTTTTTACCCAGATATAGTCTAAAGTTCCTTCAGCTTCATAAATAATGTCTATTTCTTTCCCAACAATTAAATCAGCCTGTAAGTCCGTAGGTATTTCTGAAAAATAAATTTCATTAAATGAAGGTCTTGTTTGATTATGCGTTTTAAGATAGGCACTACCAATTCCTCCTGTTTGGTGAATGTCAAATATTGCATCTAAGTCACGTCCTTCGCTTTTACCAGTTTGAAAATAAGCATTTATGTTATTATTATTTCCCACTTCATCTAAAAAAAGTTCGATAGCAGTTTCCTTGGGTCCTCTGTCCAAATCAAGATAAATCCATTTTGTAATTGGCGACCAATCTCCTAAATCCAAGTTAATGGTGTCAGGTTCACCAAATACAGTAGAAAGTTTTGCAGATGTAACAGTCCCTTCCAAATACAATAATAATGCATCCCCAAAATCATTTTGCCTCAAGACAATTCCATGTGTCCATTGCAAGTCCATTCCAGTTATATTACCCGATTCTAAACTCAAAATTACTCTTGAAGGAGCACTCGAAGCAGTAAAATCAACTCCGATTTCATCTCCGAGAATAACATCTAAATTAATTTTTTCAGGAACGTCCGGTACTGCAACTTCTAGTTGACTTTGAGAGTTACTATCGCTTACCATTGCATAAATTGAACCTAATTGTTTACTAGCTTCAAGAGTAATATTTCCTATAAGAGCTGTTCCTTCCATTCCATTATCATCCAAGTAAATAGATGCATTTAGATCAAAATCATTTGGTAATTCATCAATTCGAAGTAAAACACTCTTATTTTCGAAATTGTTAATATCTACTAATATTTGATCCATTGCCGGAACATCATTATTGAACTCTTCAAGAGAGAGGTCTAATTGAGTACCTTCATCTATAGGGTCCCAAAGTTTAAGTCCAATATTAGGAGAAATTCCTCGAAGATAAGCCTTCATATTCATTGCACCTTCATCTGACATGTCAAGACTAATTCCTTCAGTCCAATATGTTTCTAATTCATTAGAATCTCCTAAATTAATTTCAATAGCTACAGTGTCAATGCCTTGGTCTGAACTTATATTAAATTCTAATAAATCACCATGAATCTCCATATTTAGAATCATACTTCCGGGAAGATTCGATACAAAAGCCTCAACACGGTATGGATTTTCTTCTTCAAATTGTTCTAGAACTAAATAAATTGGGCCAACAGGTTGACTGGTATTCATAGTTATACTGCCACTAAGAGTTAAATTTTCAACTGTAGCATTTAGTACCAAATCTGCATTTAGGTTCAAATCTAACCCTACTGGTATTTCTTCAATAAATGCAGTTACTCTAGGTCCAATTATCCCTTCTTCTTGGAATATAATATAATCGGCAGTATCTCGATAATTAAAATCTTCTAAACTAAGTTCTAAATCTATGTCATCTCCTTTTGAAGTATAATTTACATCTACAGATTGAGGGAGGCCCTTAAGGAGCAATCTAGCTCCTAGAATAGTCCCTCCTTCAACATCTTTCTGGCTAGACCAAAGCCCTTCTACCCATCTTGGCGTTTCATCCAATAGCTCAATGTTTCCTTTATTGACCCAAGCAGTTACAGATACTTCTTCATTAATATTGTACAAAAACCTAGCAACAGTTTCAAACGATTCTACATTAGTAACTAAATTAATTGATAAATCAGCAACAGTATTTACCAAAGCTTTTCCAATTTCAGAAAGTGCTTCAATAAATCGTGCAACATCCCGTAAATCATTAATTTCCCCAACATTACCGCTAATAATACTTTCACTATCGAGCATAGGTACGGTTACGATAATTTCAGCAGGTAAGCTATCAATGAATACGTATGCGTCCAATCCTTTGTAATCCTCTTCGTACTCAGTATCATCAATTGCCCCTACTTTGAATTGTACTGGTTGCTTATGATTAATTTTAAAATCAGCTAATTCTCCACTTCCATCATCATCTAATTGTAAAGATTGAATCCAACTCAAATTTCCAGATAAACTTGCAGTTTCGTTTTCTAATCCCATGTTATTTTGGTACAACATGACTGAGCTTCCATTGTAAACGGAATGATTCCAAATCCATGACGTTGCTTTTTCATTCTCTGTAACATTAGTTATTGTAAATGTAAAGTTAAACCAACTATCAGTAATTAGTCTCAAATCACCGTCAGAACTGACAATTTCTGCAGAACCTGGTAAATGTTCTAATTTTAAACGAGAGTAAATTCCACTTGCAAAACTTGTAAAAATTATATTATCAATTATTTCATTAGCGTCATCTCCTCCCGCATAAACTAAATTACCATTATCTACATTCAAAGTTATATTATTAGGTACATTGCTCAGTGTGATGTTCGCCCAATGCGATGTTTCGCCAGTATCATCTATCCCTTCAAAATAAACTCTGAATGGTTTATCTCTTGTCGGATTCATAGATAGCGAAATATTAGTTATTCCTTCTCTTGAATAAAAATCAATATCGCCGATATCAGTTATTCTAGCACTAAACCCATAATCTTCATTTTTCGAGGAGATTGAAGATCTAGAATTAGCGGCATTATTATCTAAATATGAAGATTCGTTATATATTGCAAAATAGTCATCACCACTTCCATCATTAAGATCTAGATATCTATCACTTGTAAGATATACAAATATTTTATCGATGTAAGCAAGTTCATTTTCTCGGTTTCTTAACCTAATTGCAACTTCACCATCACCTTCACCAATCGTGGATTGCAATACAGCTTTCGGAATAGATCGTAACAAATCTCCAACATAAACAATTCTTCCAGCCAATCCAATTAATAAATCGCTAATCAATCCTCCGACGAGCGAGCTATCGATGCTTGTTACATCATCATTTACTGGAATTGTACTCCCTCCGCTTTCATCCAATTGAAGATTTCCTTCCAAAACTAAATTTTCAGGTAAATTATATATTTCTAGTCCAGTAAATAGTTGATAATCATGGTCGTCCCATGTCGCTCCTCTTTCATCTTCAGTATAGTATTCATAATCTCCATAGACTATAGATTCAATCGGTTCCGTTGAATGAAATTCTATTACAGTCCAATTTCTCTCAGAAGTTGATTCATTTCTTACTTCTAGCCATAAAGAAGCTTTAGGCATATTTAATTCATCTAAGCATATTTCTTCACCTGATATTGATGAAGAAGAGTTACAAACTGGGACTCCAGTAATATCGGCTTCAATATGTGATAAGAAAGGATCAATATCTTCTCCTGGATTCAGATTATATTCATAATACTGAAAGCCTAAGTTGAATTTTTTGTCAGATTCATTTGGATCAGTCGTTTCAGTCTCAGGAGCGTATAATTCAATTGAGTCTCTATCGACTCCATCTTTTGTTTGGGACACAAGTCTGATGCCCAGTTCTCGAGGAACTTTTCCTCTAGGATTATCTAAATCAATTTTTATGAATGTTATTTCTTCTAATGCATCACCAGGATTTATAGTGGTCCCACTACTCCAATTATATTTAAGATACCCAATTGCAATGTCTAAATTATCGATTCCATTATTGAATGGATCGCTAGTCTCATTATTCATTAAGACATTAATTTGGTATGGTGCATTAACATAATCAACATCTCCGGGATTTAATCCAATACCACCACTACCATCTGTACCTATAGTAAAGATAAACTCTTCAATGACGACAGATAAGCTATATTCATCTGGAATTTCATTTGGTGGAAATTGTGTATTAACACCCCACACATAAGTTTGATCAACATCATTTTCATCAGTATATGTTATCCCTCTTACGATGGCAATATCTAAGGTTTGATTTAATTCTTCTAGTTCTTCAAATTCAAAACTTAATCCAAGATTAGCCTCTAACCCCACATCACCATCTATTGGATTAACATCTGTATCCTCATTTATAAGATCATTAACTACTGGTACTAATCTAGCACGTATTTCGTTATTTCCATCTTCATCTATGTCGATTAGCATCCATGAAGTATCACTTTCATCTAATGTATTAATGAAAGATAAAATAAAATCAGCCGCAAAGTTATCTAAACCAATTGATTCTACCCATGCTGCAATTAAAGCTGTTGAAGCTCCCCAAAGAGTAGATACTAAGTTTGCTTCTTCAACTCCTTCTTCACAAGGTTCACCAGGACTAGGTTCAGGTTCACAACCACCTACATCAATAATTCCATTTCCGTTTGCATCATATGCCCAATAAATTAAATATGTTTCAGTGAAAATGGATAGTGCAGTGCCTAAGAAAGAATCTTGATATAAATCAGCATCATTTTGCATAGTATTAATTATATCGGTTTTAACAGGTTCTAGGTCGTTCACGTCAGTAGGTTTTAACCCTCTTTCAGAATAATCATAGATAACAGTCTCATAATCTGAGATATCTGCAGTTACATCCTCACTTTCATCTTTACTATTCATTTCAGAACGACGAGTATCTAGTAAAGATACGGAAAGTTCATTTCCTTCATGTAGTGATCTTAGAAAATTCAATTCTTCAATAACCGTTTCGTTTATTTCATCATTCCTTTGGTTAACACTTTGGAAAAAAGTATCCAATTCTTCAGCAGTACCATAATTCGCTTCTATATTGGCCGGCCCCACTACAGTAGGTATCATTATGACTTGAAGCATCATCAATAAAACTACTGAACTCGCAAGTACTCTTTTTCGGTTCAATAATCTGAAAGAAGATTTATTCATTGTTAATATTGAGAAACCATCTCTATAAATAAGGTATTAGTTAAAAATATAGATTGATTTTATATAGTGAATCAAAATCGATAGTAAGATGGATGAAGAGTCTTTACAAGAGATGCTCGCCGATGATGGCACTTTCAAAGGTGAAACGGATGAGAGTGAATTAGAGGCTTTAGTATCCAAATTAAAGACGAATATTTTGATTATAGGTAGTGGAGGGGCTGGCAATAATACACTAACTAGATTATACAAAGAAGGCATGAATTCTATAGAGCTATTAGCCTTGAATACAGACGCACAGCATTTACTCAATACGCCGATTCCACATAGAATGTTAATTGGTAAACAACTGACAAAGGGTTTAGGAGCAGGCTCAGAACCAGGAACTGGAGAAGGTGCAGCCGAAGAAGCTAGAACTGAATTATTGGAAGCTTGTCAGGATGCAGATATCATTTTTCTTACAGGAGGCTTAGGTGGAGGCACAGGCACTGGTTCTTTGCCAGTTATAGCTCGTTTAGCTAAGGAAAAAGGAGCATTAACTATAGCTATAGTCACACTTCCATTTAGTAATGAAGGCGCACGTAGAACAAGAAATGCACGTTTAGGACTTGAGAAATTACGAAAATCAGCAGATACAGTAATAGTGATTCCAAATGATAAATTATTACAAGACGATATAATGAATTTACCTTTAAATTTAGCATTTAGGCATGCAGATGAGATATTAGGTAATGCAATAAAATGTATGACTGAAATTACTTCGCATGGTGGATTAGTTAACATAGATTTTGCAGATATGCGTTCTATAATGGATGGAGGTGGTGTAGCTATGATTGGTATGGGTGAAGGCCAAGGTGCAAATCGAGCTTCAGATGCAGTAATTGCAGCCCTAACATCACCATTACTAGAATTAGATATAGCTGAATCAAAAGGAGCACTAGTGAATGTTACTGGTGGAGACGATATGACTCTCCAAGAAGCGCATGAAGTTGTTAAAGAAGTTCATAGTAAGATTAATAAAGATGCCCGAATCATTTGGGGAGCTTCAGTAGATTCTACCCTCGAACATCAGATACGAGTTATGCTCGTAGTCACTGGTGTAAAGTCTTCTCAAATATTGGGACCACCATCGGGAGTAGATAACGAAATGCAAAACAGATACGGCATAGAATTCGTACAATAATACCATGAGTTTCATCGATAACGTCTGGCAAATGCAACACAAGCTCGAAGAACGCTTTAAGCGAATAGGTAGAGGTCAGTATGGTCGTGTTTTACGTCTTGCACGTAAACCAACCTCTGATGAGTTTGTAAAAAGTTCATGGGTTGTTGGTATTGGAATAGGTATTGTAGGCGCAATTGGATTTATAGTATATTATGTTTGGCTAAAAGCCCCACCTATTGTAGCAGATTTATTTGGAATTTAGATATTATGGCAAAATTCATTGAAGAAGAAGAAGAAAGTCCAAGCGAAACCGTTGTAGGTCCCTCATCAGATACTCAAATTTATACGATGAAGTCTCAAATTGGACACGAGCGAACTGCAAGTGAAAGACTCGCTGACCGAGCAAGAAGGAGTGGAGCTCCAATATATGCAATTCTTGCACCTTCAAAATTAAGAGGGTATATATTTGTAGAAACAGATAGCCCAGAGGCCCTTAGAGACAATCTGAAAGGTTTAACACATGCTAGAGGTATGGTAATGAATAAAGGTAAAGGCTATGGAAGATCGAAAGAGCCAGATACTTTTGGCACAACTACACTTGAAGAATTAACACCTCATTTGACCCCACCTCCAGCAGTTTCTGGAATTGAAGAAGGCAATATTGTTGAAGTAATTGCAGGGCCATTTAAGGGTGAGAAAGCAAGAGTTCAACGCATAGATCAATCTAAAGAAGAAGTTACAGTTGAATTATTCGAAGCCATGGTTCCAATACCTATTACAGTTAGAGGAGATCATGTTCGAGTTTTAGAAAAGGAAGTTAATTAATGGGTGAAACAGTTGAAGCATTAGTTGATGCAGGTAAAGCCTCTGCAGGACCTCCATTAGGTCCAGCATTAGGTCCATCTGGAGTCAATGTTAAGCAAGTAATCGAAGAAATCAATTCTTTGACAAAAGATATGGAAGGTATGCAAGTACCTGTAAAAGTTAAGGTTGGAGACGATAAAAGTTTCTCAATTACAGTAGGTACACCACCAGCATCTTCTCTAATAAAGCAAGTATTAGGCATAGATAAAGGATCAGGAGAAGCAGGTACAGTAGTTGCAGCAGAGTTACCATTGGAAAAAGCAATTAAAGTTGCTAAACAGAAAGGCCCTGGTTTAACTGGTGGAGATATTAAAGCCATGACTTCAGAAATATTGGGAGTTGCAAAATCAATGGGATTGAGCTGTGAAAGTAAAGATCCTAAAGTGATTCAAGCTTTAATTAAGTCTGGTGATTTAGACGATAGATTTTAATTAAATAAAAGTTATATTTTCTTCTTCTATTTTACGTCCACAGTAGGTACATTTAATTTGGAGATTTTCTTCACTTAGTAGTTTAAAGTTAGTAGAGACTCCTCTTTCATTATTACATATGCAATTTTCATTTGGGCAATGAACTAATTCAGAAATAAAGGGTGGAGTTTCAATTTTCTTTTTTTCAGCCACAGCATAATTTCGGATAATATTAACAATAGCATCAGGAGATAATAGAGCCAATTTTTCTATTTCAACTTCATTTAATTCCCGATCTTCAATTTTTATGATATCCTTACGTTTTTGAATTTTACTTTGAACATTAATCAATAAACTAATAGTTGTCTCACTTCCACTTAAACCAAGAATGTCAAGGACTTTTTTTCCACGGCCAGCTTTGATGTGATCAATAACAGTTCCATTTCGTATAGGTTGTACACGTAGCAAATTTTCGCCCATTATTTTCCTCCAATTAATTTTTCTAGTAATGCCATTCTTACAGGTATTCCGTTGAATGCTTGTCTAAAATAAGCTGCATGTTTGGTCTTATCAACATCAGTTGATATTTCATCAACTCTTGGTAGGGGGTGCAATATTCTCATTTTAGTTTTTGCGCCATTTAATAATTCGGAATTTATTCTGTATGCCCCAGCAACTCGTTTATAATCCTCAATATCTGGAAATCTTTCTTTTTGTATTCTGGTAACATAAAGCACATCTAGTTCACCAAGTACTTCTTCTAAACTTTGATGAGTTGACCATTTATTTGTTAAGTCATCAGTTACGTGTTCAGGCATTGCTAAACTTTCAGGAGAAATAAAGTACAATCTTGTTTTAAAACGGTCAAGCGCTTGTGATAGCGAATGAACGGTTCGTCCATATCTTAAATCTCCTAGCATTCCAACTTTTAAATTTTCTAGTTTTCCAACTTCTTCCTTGATAGTAAATAAATCAAGAAGGGTTTGTGTAGGATGTTGTCCTGCACCATCTCCTCCGTTAATAATAGGGACATCAGAGACTTCAGATGCTAATTTTGCAGCTCCCTCTCTTGGATGTCTAAGAACCACTGCATCAGAATATCCAGATACCATACGTATTGCATCTGATAGAGTTTCGCCTTTCAGATGCGATGTTGCAGAAGGATCTGCGAACCCAATACAACTTCCACCCAGTCGTTGCATTGCACTTTCAAATGATAATCGGGTTCTGGTCGAAGGTTCAAAAAAGCAAGTTGAAAGAATTTTTCCTTTTAATTTATCTGATTTTTTCTTTCCTTTAGCCACAGGTAATAATTCACTTGCACGTTTTAGGAGGTCCATGATGTTTTTGTTATCTAAATCTTCTATTGACACTACGTGCTTCATGGTGTGCTAACGAAGGGGGTTTTTTAAATTGGTTAATACTATATAATTTAGACCAGCACCTGTATAAAGAGGATTTTTAGTCTATCCTAAATTTACTTGGAGAGGTGTATAAATTTTGAAAACTTTGGAGACAGTCGATGAAATTGTAGAATACTATTTCTCCTCTAGTAGTCCGCTAAAAAGTAAAATTTATTCATCTTTAGGTTTACTTTTTGTTGTTTTTGCAATTATAGGTATTTGGGTTCCAGGTTGGCCGACAGTGTCTTGGGCAGTTCCGGCAGCTTTCTTATTTTCACTTTCCAGTGAAAAATTATTTCGCTGGACACTTACAAATAATTATTTTGGCAAATCACTTTTTAAATATTATGCTTCAGGAAAGACCCTTCCTAATCATGTTAAAAGAATTATTGCATTATTTATTGTTGGTATGTCATTAACATCCTCTTATTTTGTTTGGTTAGTTTCAACTAAAGGAGATGGTGAGTTATTAGTAATATCTTCATGGAATGGAGCCGATCCTGGTTTTGGGTTTAGTACAATAATAATAGTTGGTTTCATTGGTGTTTGGTATATTTTATTTCAGGTTAAATCTAGATAACCTTTCTGTTAATAGTATAAACTATCACTTACTGATAGAATTGTGACTAAAAATAATCGTACCCATAGACATGGAATTTACAGATTATACGCACCCATTTATGATAGATTTATGGCTCCTTCATTTGCCGATGGCCATTCAAAAATGTATAAACCTCTTAATCTTAAATCAGGAGATCATATACTAGAAGTTGGTGTTGGAACTGGTATTTCTTTAAAAAATATCCCGGATTTTGTTAAGGTAGATGCTATAGATTATAGTGAACCAATGTTAGTAAAAGCGCGTAAACGGCAGGAAAATGGTGATTTCGCAGCTAAAATAAATTTCCAACAGATGGATGCACATGTTTTAGAATTTGAAGATAATCGTTTCGATCATTCAGTGGTTGCGCATACTTTAGCAGTTGTAGCTGAACCTGAAGTAGTTCTTAGAGAAATTATACGAGTTACAAAGCAATCAGGCATAATAGTCATAGTTAATCATTACAAAGACAAGAAGGGAATTTTAGGCACAATATGGAATCCTTTTAGAAAACGGTTGGGTCTTGGAAAGCATGTTGACTTTAAACAAATAATTGAGAATTGTGGACTAGAATTATTGGCTGAAGAACGAGTAAATAAAATTACCACACATTCTAAAATGTTGGTTTGCAAAATACCTTGAATTAGTGTAAAGTTTGTTTAATCCAACTTAAGGTATCCCTCAAAGAATCTTTAAGTTCCATTGGGTTCCAACCTAATACATTTTTAGCTTTACTAGAATCATAATTAGTTATCTTCCCCATATATTCTTTTACAGTTTCAGGTGAAACAATTGGCGTATATCCAAAGATTGCCTTTATCGCTTGCCACCTTGCAAATATTTTCATTTGCCACATCGGTGCAATTTTACTAGGTAGTTTTAGCTCAGGTTCAAGTTCTTGAATTAAATTCATTAATTCAAATCCATCTAAACATTTAGTACAAAGAATATGTCTTCCTTCAGCATTATCATTTTCATAAGCTTTCAAATGTCCAAGAGCCACATCCCTTACATCAACATATCCAAAAGTTTGAGGAGGCAGTACACCCAATTCACCCTTCAAGAGTTTATCAAAAAGCATAGTGCTTGGTGTATGTCTATGAAAATAAGGACCTATTACTGCAGTTGGATTAATTACTACTAGATTCATATTAACTTCTTTTGCATATTCCCAAGCTCTCCTTTCAGCTTCAGTTTTTGCATAAGAATAGGGATG
>Ga0315326_10001593_pt1 | contig 11856 bp, 8 predicted proteins | sample M180m32315metaG_FD_203457 | JGI IMG/M metagenome (GOLD analysis project Ga0315326, IMG submission 203457) | Ammonia-oxidizing marine archaeal communities from Monterey Bay, California, United States - M1 80m 32315 | ecosystem: Environmental > Aquatic > Marine > Coastal | place: USA: California... | reverse complement strand
AAATTTACCTGTCCTCCGCAAACACTCCATGTAATAGAATACGGCCTGAGCACCAATAGAATCTTGCATCATAGGATGCTTTGACTCAGCTAATCCTTTATAACTCTCCATTGCTTCAGCAAAGGCAGTTATGCCAGCAGCATAATCATTACGATTCCATAATTCCATAGCATCCTTCCAATCATCGGGCTCTCGCCATGAAATTTCATGGATACTAGCCAAGGAGTAACCTGCTGCTGCTGACCCATCCTCAAATTGGCTAACGTATAAATTATTATCGTCAGCCTTTGTTACGTAACCAGGAAAGTCCTGTTTGTTCTTACCCATTGTGAGAGTAGCCGCAATGGGTTTGGCTAATGATTTCGCCGAGATTCCTATGGAAAGGGAAATTATAATTAAAAATGGTTTAATGTAGTTTTTCATTCAAATGGGTTGGAAGAATAAAATATTTGGCAGCAATGCGAGTACTCAGCTTATTAATTGGTAAAAGGATCCTTATCGTTCTCTTTGCGATACTCCCCTTCCAATGAAACATAGATGGACCTCAATATCTGATATTCAGTCTGATATTGATCGAAATACTTAGCCCACTTAAATCCGCTCACATAAGCTAGTCGGTAAGCTTTTTCTTTTTCTCCAAGATCGTTTTGGATTTCTGCGGACCGAGCAACGGCAGGCAATGCATACTCAATTCTGGATCCGTATCTTCCATACACATTAACATACGCACTAAGGGCTTCGGGGAATTTGTTCTGCTGATCCCGAGCCTTACCTAATTCATACCATGCCTCAGGACTCCTGCTCCCTGCCCATTTTTTATTAGCAGTAAATTCGGTCCACCTCTTTTCGGCCTCAGGCCAATCTTTTCTCTTGGAGTAATAAGAGGCCCTCTCATAAGCTGATTCGCCCGCGATATTGTTATCTCCTGTGTTTTGAATGACCCAGTCAATATTCTTTAATGCTAGTGCGTGCTTATTTGTATCGGTCCCCTTTAAATAAATTTTTGATAATGCGTTATATGCAAAGTCCTTAGCTTCCACTCCTGGTCTTTCAACTATTTCATTGAACCAGGGAACTGACTCAGTCGGATTAGTTGCCCTCAAAAAACCTCCTATCCTCGCAAGAACATAAGGAGCCAACACCTTTTTATCAAAACTTCTAAGCTCTGTAAATGCAGTGTTTATTTCCGCATTAGCTGTAGCTGGATCATCCTTTTTAATTTTTTCTAGAATATCAACTCTAGAAACTAAAAGCCATGCCAAAACAGCCTGAGGTTGTCCGGGCTTAGTAGCCATTTCTTTTAACTTTTGAATTGTCTTATCTTCGCCGAATAATTTAATTGAAACATTTCCATACTTTGCAACTGCCTTTTCAAGATCAGCATTTTCCTGGCGACCTAGCTGATCGATGATACTCTCCATTTTATCCAGACCTTCCTGGCCCCTGTTAACCGATTCATGGATGAGTGCCTCTAATGCATTAGCAACCACTTGCGGCTCAAGAAAATTACCTGGGTAGCTAGTAACGAATTCATCATAACAATCAGCCGCTTCCTTATATTTTTCCTGAGAATTGGCTACAACTACAAGCTGACTTAATGATTCAGCAGCTACCTGATAATGCCCAGTTTTTTCAGCTATGGACTTTCCTTTGACATAAGATTCTTGAGCAGCAGGCCACTCTTTCTGTGCCTGCAGAACATCACCTCTTAGATTCAAACTGCGGTCATAAATGTCACTCCCAGGATGGCGCTGCTCAATCTCATCAAGCTTTTCCAAACACTGTACCATTTCATCAGTAGCAAAGTGACACGTGGCCCTATCTAAAATAGCAAATGGCCTTAACGATGATTCAGGATAATCCTTTAGCCATTTTTCAAGAAGCGGTGATGCTACAGCCCAATTAAGCAGCTTCACTTTATTAGCTCCACGATAGTAACTAGATTCTTCAAGGTACCCGCTCTTAGGGTATTTTTTTACGTGCTGCTCAAGTATCTCATCTGCTTCTTCATATTGTCCATCATAGTAATAGGATCCACCCAAGCAAAAAAGACAAAGATCTTGTTGTGGACTATCATCTGGTAACTTGGGTAAAATACTGACAGCAATTTCGATGCATCGTGCGTAATCACCTCTTCGAAACAATTGTTCCATAAGCATGCTCTGAACATCTGGTTCTAATTCGTGACCCGGATACTTCTTTAAGAAATTCATCCCATGGTGTTGCGCTGAAAGCAAATCTCCGATAGAAAACGCACATCTAGTAGCATTGTATACAAGATCAGGATGAAGATCTTTTTTCCCATCCAATGATCTAGCGATTGGATAGTTCCTTGTCATGTAATCGTAAGTAGCGTAAGCGGCACGGAAACTACCATTCTTTTCATAAATGTAAGCCAAGAGCCTTAGAGCAGCGATATCTACTGTGGTACCTCCAGAAATCTGAGCTTCATATTTATCAATCTCTTTTTGAATCTTCGCTCTAGTCGCATCACCCTTTTCAAAAGACATTCTGTCCTGAAGTTCGGAAATTACATCTTCAGTCCGAGGGACGAGCGTGAAAAATCTAAGTGCTAAAGCATCAAGATTCTTCTCACCACTCGAAGCGTCTTGGGCAAGCTTAAGAGTCCTTTCATTGAGTTTATACTGATAGCTATCAAAAGGTGAGAAACGTAGTGGCGCATCATTTTTATCCATGAAAGCAATACCATCAGCTGGTAGCGCTTTTTCTATCCACTGATTGGCAAGATCAAAGAAAGCAAGATGTAGCATTCCTTTCTCTCGGTCCCTTAACTTGTCATGATTGTCATATACTTTTTGAATTTTTTCAGTCGCTTCAGCCACATTACCTAACCTCGCATGGCAAACACCCATATTAATATAAAGCTCAGCGCCGTTGTATGTTCCCTTCTCAGGCTTCTCGCTGATAAACTTGTCGTATATTTTTAATGCCCCTTTGTACTCTTCAGCGCCCTGCTCAGCCGTGCCCCACCGGTACAGAGCAACTTTGTGATAGTGGTTACGAGTATTTGGAATACCATCAGCTACCTTGTTTGGGAAATTTTTATATGTAATCTCAAATTGTCGAGCCGCCTCTTGGTATTTTTTTTGTGACATCTGACAAAGTCCAAGATGATAATGAAGCAATCCAAATGCCGGGCCATAATACTTCATAGCGTCTTGGCTATGGTCACTTATGACAGACATCAATACACTTGATGCTTCTGACCACTTTGCTTCCTCCATGAGAGTAACAGCCTTACGGTAATTATCATCGACTGGATTTTGAGCATCTGATCTTTCTATATTTAATACAAAAAAGCTCAGGCAAAAGAGTGTGTGAAAAGTAATAATTCTAAAATAACGCATTACTTGTTTTTCCATGTAGTGGTTTTGGGCTTTGTTGGGGCTTAACAGTTTACAATATAAGCATAAAAAGTATACCGCAGATGAATATTCTGTTAAAAGTAGTTTTTATCTATCTTTTAGCTAACCAGTTCATTTCCAGTTTAATTTCATCCACTCCCTCTATTAAACGGAGAAACACTAAAAAGATTAGGTGAGGGAAAGGTTATTCTTCCTCGTCCCGGAAACCAGTCATTGTGATATTTTTTATCTCTACTGACGCCAAAGCATTAACAACGTCTATAAAACGTTGAGTTTTACCGTCATCATCTGCTGCCACAGTAACCATTGGTTTACTGCCTCCATTATCACATAATTGCTTATATTCTTTTAATCGACTTCTTAATTCAGGCAAACGATCAGCACCCTTAGTCCCACTAGTTTGAATGTTATCCCCATCATAAGTAATATTGCCACTCGGCCCAATGACTATAGCGACAGGGTCAACTTTATCAGGATTCTCTGTAGGAATTTGAGTTGGTAAAACAATTGAAAGGTCAGTCTCATCTGGCCTCAGAGTAGCTGTAACAAGAAAGTAAATGAGTAGGAGAAATGCAACGTCAACTAAAGACGAAATGTCCAATTCTGGATCCTTATCAGCCTCTTGCCTGTATTTCCTTTTTCTTGCCATACCAATCAATCAAACTTTCCAGTTTTTAAAGATCCAAAGACTACCTTATTAATTCCCCCCAGAGCCGCCGCTTTCGTTACTTTTTTAACATCTCTGACCGACGCATCACGGTGCGATCTGAGCAAAAGAGAAGGTTCAGTGCCTGTGTTCTTGTACCTGTCATTCCAAGCGGTCACCCTCTCCGTTATTTCATCTTCTGTTACAGTAACCTTCCCATCACCAGCTGTGAAGGTTCCATCCGATCGGATATTAAAAATGATACGGCCTTTTGCATTTTCTGGCCGGATAGATTCATCAGCAACTGGAGGTTTGATCTGATCATCCACTTTAACAGTCACCATTCTTGAAGCCACCATAAAAAAGATCAACAAAAGAAAGACCATGTCAATCATAGGTGACATGTCCATCTTTGCATCATCTTCCTGATTCTCCAAAACGGACTGAAGTTTGGATGAGGCCATTCTATTCTTATCCCGGTTCTAGTTCTTTCTTTTCACTTAAAAGAAATTTGCCTTTTGCCTATTAAGCTTGAAATCCTTCTGGCACTTTAGCCATAGCTTGATCTGAATTAACAGCTTGATGACTAGCATCTAGCATCTCAGACAAGTCATTATGACAACTAGCAACCAACCCATTTAACTTATTCCTTAATAGGAAAAAGAAGAAAATCGAAGGAATCGCTATTATCAGCCCTGAAGCTGTCGTCACCATCGCAAGTCCGATGTCACCAGCCAAAACAGACGGGTCAGCCTGACCTTGAGAGGCAAGTGTATTAAATGCACCCATCATACCAACGACCGTTCCCAAAAGACCCAACATAGGAGCTATCTGACCAATGACTCCAAGATAACCAATCCAAGTTAAGTGTCCGCGATTCTGCTTCACTGTAAATTCAGCAATAGCATCTTCAACATCTTCTCTTCCTAGGCTATCAGTATCTGTCGCGTCAACATTTGGTAATGCCGCTGTCACCATCATTCCTAAATAGGTGGGGCTCGTTGATGCGACTTCAATGGCACTGCGGACACGGCAATTTGCCATATGATCATGAAGGCTTACCTTTAAATCAGGTGGATTAAATTTACTCTCTGTTAATTGCATGAAATTATATACGATAAGCGCTACCATCGCGATAGAAGCTAGGAGCAACGGAAGCATCCAGATCCCTGCATCCGTAACATTATCTAGCATGGTTTTCTTTGCGACAACATCATCAGCATCAGCATCAGCATCTTGCGCTAAAAGCTCAGGCGCGGAATAGAAGAGAAAGGTTAGGACAGCAAGGAAGGCTGCAAAAATATAGAATTGTCTACCTTGAAAGGGCTGCTTGTGATTTAACGGAGATTTAATCATTGGTTTATTTTGCTTAAAAAATCTTATCAATATCCTTTGAGAATCAATTCAATATTTACTAATAATACAATTGCTCAAAATACAAATTTGCACTGTTTTAATCAAAAAACAACTATTTTGAGAGCTTAAGTGAAGCAAAAAGATAGTATATTATAGGTCATTTACGATATTAGTTACAGCTGGCATTATTTTATCAGCTATCTCACTGGCTCCTAAATCCGTCACGTCAGTTTCCCCAAGGAAATACTCAATAGTTTGTGGGATCATTCCGTGAAGATTAACCCATTCGATTTCATTTTGTTTACAGTAATCAGAGGCTGCGGCATAAAATCGCTGCAACTCAAGAGCAATCGTTTCCGCTTTGACGCGATGACCTGAGCCCTTGCCCAGCACAGGCTTTGTTGGATAATGGACAGAAGTCATCAAAGAAAGCTCATCCTTTGCAAGGCTTTGATTGTGAATGGACGGTTCACCAACGACTAATAATCTACACTCACTCTTAATTGCCAGTTCCGAGAAAGCTTTGATCCCATCAATAAACTCATTTAACGGATCATTTTCATCTCGCTTCATTTGATCCAATTCGGGACAGGATCGGTAATATAGCCTGTCACGGAAAAGAAGATCTCGATGATAATTAGGAGCATTCAATGGTTTCCATACCTCCTTCAAATATCTTCGCGTCTTTTTATTGCGCATGAGCCGCATCACGTGTGAAATTTTCGCAAGAGAATACTTTAACCCTCTAGGCACTCCCTTTCTTAAAGCATTAATCTTATCAGGAGTATAAACATAATCCTCATAGTGCAAAGTGTCTCCGAACCCATAGCAACAGACAATTAAATCGGGCTTATACTTTTTAACAATCTTCTCAGCGTTAACAACTGATGGTAGTATGAACTGACCATTTGAGGTCTTAGCCATTGCTCCTACTTCTATATTCTTGCCCGTTTCTTTAGATATTCTATCGGCTAACTTACCCCACCAGGTATCCTCAGTTTTTTGGAATATTGTAGTCGTTGCATTTCCTCCGAAGCAAAGAATTCGAATCGAATCAGCTTCTTGATCATCGTCCCAATCCGCCTTCCTTAATCGGTACCCATCAAAGCTATACCGAACATTACTTTGAATGCCTGGAATCTCGTTATTGAGAGTCAATGACACTCCCGGCTCCATGGGGACAGGAAAAAAAATGCGGATAATAATCTCCAAAAGAAGGAAGGTAAATCCTCCGACACAACCACCCAAAAAAACTAGCTTAATATATTTCATCTTTATGTGACCTTACTCTTATTAAATCATGTCCTCGTGGTTTCTGAAAAGTTATGGGCTGGAAGGGGGAACATATAAGCAGGAGGCAACAATTAATTCAATTCGATAATTTCATCATGATATTTTCCCGCAGGAAGATCCTTTATCTGTTTTGATCTGTTGCGCACAACCACCGAACCTTGGAATATCGTACCCTTATTAAAAGCCACTGGCCCTTCGACTTGGAGCTTTATACAATTCAGCAAAGAGGGAACACCTAACTGAGTAGCCAAATTCAATTGGTCAGCTCTCGCATAAAAACTATCATCCAAACTGATGATCGGAGGTGTTCCGTGTCTTTCCGGCATGAGCTGAATCTGGAAGTCCTCTGTCATTGAGTAGGCATCAGATTGCAATGCAAATAGGTCCTCCGACGTCTTAACCGGAGCAAACCTCGAGCGCGGAACATTCAATGCGACAGAGTCCTTAAAGCATTGAATGGCTGCGCCCATAGCCACTTCAAGCTGATAGACTGGTGAAGAGTTGGGGTCCGTTGGATCAACTGTTTTACGATTCCTTATTATGGGAAGCTCAAGAATTCCTCCCGAATTCATCATGTGCTCTTTCAATGCATCTAACCGAATCCAAATATTGTTAGTATTAAAATAGCGATGCTTGCAAATGTCTTGGAAAAACGACGCATCTTTTTCCTCACATTGCGCTATTTCTCTTAAAAGCAATGAACCCGTGCCTTTCCCTTTAGCCAAATGACCGCCCTTCTTATCGGCTTCAGTTCTTTGTGTCACTTCCATTAAAAACGAAGCCCCACCCTCCTTAAAACTATTTAGAATATTAAAATCAAGAGTTGCCCCAAGATTGTCAGAATTAGATATAAAAGCGAACCTCACTCCTTCATTAAGCAACTCATCTAGGAGGCCAGTCCCCAGTAATGATGAATATATGTCCCCATGCCCAGGAGGACACCATTCAAGTTTGGGTGAATCTGGAAAATTGACTGGAGCAAGGCTATCAATACTAATCTTCGGAACCCTGTTCTGCAAAAGTTCAATGCTTTCTATATTACCAAGGTCAGGATATTTCGACAGATAAGACTTTGTATCATCACTCGTAGAAAAACTATTCATTAATAAGAATCGTAAATCTTCACTATAGGATGAACGTAAGTGAAGGAGTTGCTTAACAATAATATCCAGAAAATTAGTCTCCCCCCTAACCGGAAGGAGTGACTTTACCTTCTCAAGCCCCATCCCAGTCCCCATGCCTCCATTAAGCTTAATAATGACAGTTTCCCGTAATAAATTGATAACCTCCTCAGTTTCACAATCCGGCAAATCATCATAATGATTTAAATCATCGACTGGCTCTATAGACTCCTCGTATATCTTTAAATCTTCACCATTACAAAGCTGTTCATACGCTCGCTGAAATGCAGAGATGGAAGCTTGATTAAGATCAGCCAAGCGCATTTTCTCTATGGGGCAATCAACTTCTGAAGGCATCAATTATATACTTCTCTTTAACAGGATCCCCATACTTCACTCATTGAGGCAATGTCATCACAAAGCAATTAGTTCCTCCCTCTGAGCTGGATAAATCAAGCTCTCCTCCATGAGCCAAAGCGATGACCCGCGCAAGACTCAAGCCCAGACCAAATCCCGATTTACTTGGCCCCCTTGCCGTGTCTACTCTATAAAACCGCTCAAATATCTTCTCCTTTATTTCATCTTGAATCGCAGGACCAGTGTTACTAATTGATATTTCGTAACTATCACCACTTTTCCTCAACTCACTTATTATTTTACCCCCTTCGGCAATATTATACTTAGTCGCATTGGTCAAAAGGTTTGATATTGCCAACCTCAAAAGACGTTCATCTCCATTCACTATAAAACCAGAGCTACCATTTTCAGATTGAAATGATATCCCCTCTTCATCGGCTATCACTTCAGCATCTTCAACAATTTCAGACATTAGATGCGACAGATCTAACTTTTGCTTTTCAATAATCAAACTACCTGCATCTGATCTTGAAAGCATCAATAGGCTGTCAATTATTGATCGCAATTGCCCTACCCTCTCAAGGACATCAACTAGTACCGTATCATGCCCACTGCCCTCTCCATGATCCTGCAACGCCGCCTCAATCTTGCCCTGCATAACAGCTAGCGGGGTTTTTAACTCATGCGAAGCATCCGCACTGAATCTCTTCATCTGACTGAAAGAGGACTCGAGTCGATCCATCATTTGATTAAGAACAGCAGCCAATCTACCCAGTTCATCTTTTGAACTGACTCCATGTACTCTTGTTCCCAATCCTTGAGCCGTAATGTTTTCTGCTGTGGCTATAATATTTTGTACAGGCCGGACAACTCTTCCTGCTATCCACCAAGCACCAAACCCAATGATAATCAGAGCGAGTGGTAACGCCTCAAAATATCTTCGCATTAACTTAGACACCTCATCACGAATTTCCTTTAAGTCTATCGCCATGCGCACCTTGTACCCGTCGAAGGTCCTACACATTACTCTCCACGTCTTATCCTTATACTCTACAGTCTCGTTAGATCCTCCAGGCTTCCATTCAATTTCCTTTCCCGGTTCTGGCCAATCAGGTTCTTTGTAGATCTGATTACCTTCGATGAGCGAGTCTTCCACTGACAATGGTGATCGATCAACGATACTCACATCAGAATCTTCAATTTCAGCCAACTCAATTAATCTGACCTCTGCCCTTTCAGCACTCAAAGTGCCCACTAACTGAGTCTGAAGTAGCCCCCCCTCTTCCATCGCTTGAGCAGTCAAAACCATGTCTGCAGTAAATCCTTTTAGCTCATAATCTGCCTCTTCAGTCATGGTCTTACGAACCATGTTTGAAGTGAATCCCAAAAAGGCAATCAGTACAGTCCCTGACAACAATGCAGACCACAATGCTATTCGAAGCCGAAATGAGAGCGACACCGCCTATCCCTCCTCTGGATTGTCAGGATCTTGCATCCGATACCCCACTCCCCTCAGAGTCTCTATTAATGGAATCTCGCCTTCAATGTCAATTTTTGATCGCAACCTCCTAATGTAAACATCCACGAGGTTCGTTCCTGGATCAAAATGATAGCCCCATACCTGTTCAAGTATCTGCGTTCTAGTGAGAACACGCCCAGGAGCTCTCATCAAAAAGGCAAGGAGAGAAAATTCTTTAGGTGTCATCTCAATCTGAACGCTGGACCTCACCACTTCTCTCTTCATGAGATTAGCGGACAATGTGCCAACGCTAAGTACACTCATTCCAGTCTCAGAAGAACGTCTCCAAATAGCACGCAACCGCGCAATGAGTTCTTCAACAAAAAATGGTTTTGGAAGATAATCGTCTGCACCCAAATCTAGTCCTTCGATCCTGTCCTCGGTCTCACCCCGGGCCGTAATTATAATTACTGGCACATTATTGTGCCCAGCACGAATCACCTTAAGAATTTCAAGGCCACTGCGCCCAGGCAACATCACGTCCAAAACAATAGCATCATAAGATCTTGTCATCGCGTGTTCCATGCCCGAATCACCGTCCTGGCAGTAATCCAATACAAAACCTTCTTTTTCTAACCCATTTTTGATGAGCTCGCCTATTTCAGTCTCATCCTCAACCAGTAAGATCTTCACATTAACAATATTACCCTAGCTCAGTGAAATTACAACGTATTGGAAAGGAATAATTAACATCAGGAAAAGGCCATCAAAATAGACTCAAACCCGGTCAATTATTGCTGTAGGAACCCAAGAATCATTTTAGGAAATATCCCACAAAGAATCACTCCTGCAAGAAGAGCTATAATCACCACCCTAGACAATGTGCTAACCGTAAGAACCACTTGATCACGGCCTTGTTCAGATCCGCCCCAATACATTGCACGGATAATTTTAAAGTAATAATAGAAGCCAGCAGAAGCTCCCAGCACAGCAAAGGTGACGATGTACCAAGACCCTGAGAACACTGCATATTGAATTGCTATATTAAACAGTAGGAACTTTCCAAAAAAGCCCACAGTCAATGGAATACCAGCAAGAGAAGCGACTCCAACTAGCATCGCGAAAGCCAGCAAAGGAGAACGCGAACCTAAACCCCTAAGGTCATCAATGTTTTCTCCATCCGTTAATGAACTAACGATAGTTATTACTGAAAAGCATAGCATCGTCATTAATAAATAACCGGCCAAATAAAATGAGATCGAATCCATTGGAGATGGTCCACTTAACTTTGAATCGAATCCACTTTCCATGGCTGGTAACGCCATCATTAAAAAACCAGCATGAGCAATGCTTGAATATGCCAGCAACCTTTTAACATTCGTTTGTTTAATTGCTATGAGGTTACCAAAGAGCAACGTCACACAAATCAAAAACGATAAGATCAAGATTACAGAGCTTGAAGTTAAAGGTGAATTAATGAAAGGCTCAACGACTCTTAGCAGAACAATGAACCCTGCCGCTTTAGATCCAACTGAGAGAAATGCAGTGATTGGCATTGAAGTCCCCTGATAAACATCAGGGACCCAAATGTGGAAAGGGACTGCAGCAACCTTAAAACCAAGACCAACCATGAGAAGAGCGAATGCAAAGATAATAGACTTCTTCTCAATCTCTCCAGAATTGAGCACCTTTGCTATTTCACTAAGATCAAATTGACCGGTCACACCAAATGTCCAAGCAATTCCATATACCAAAAATCCAGTCGATAACGCTCCTAGAACTAAATATTTAACTCCAGCCTCAAGCGAGCCAACATTCCTACGCATAAAAGAAACAAGCACATAAAAACCAATAGTAACTAATTCCAATGAAACAAAAATGGTAATCAAATCCTTTGCCGAAGCCATCCACATAAGACCGGCACACACAAAAATAGGAAGACAATAGTACTCACCGATTCCTGAAGATTCATTACTCTGAGAAGTGTACTTTTTGAAAGCGGGAGAAAAATCCTTAGCTAAAACAAGAACAAGTAAGGTAGTTAATATTGCTATAGCCTTATAAAACAAAGCCCACTTATCCACGTGATATATCCCCCAATAATCGTAGGAAGATTCAGCAGAAGGAACTGCAAAGATTAAAAATGATAAGACAACAAAAAGACCACTAATCCCCAAGACTGCAATTCCTGAACGGGATCGGTTAGATGAAAATGCCTCAATTCCCAGCATCGTAAAG
>Ga0315326_10001589_pt1 | contig 11862 bp, 21 predicted proteins | sample M180m32315metaG_FD_203457 | JGI IMG/M metagenome (GOLD analysis project Ga0315326, IMG submission 203457) | Ammonia-oxidizing marine archaeal communities from Monterey Bay, California, United States - M1 80m 32315 | ecosystem: Environmental > Aquatic > Marine > Coastal | place: USA: California... | reverse complement strand
ATCTATAATGCTTGGTACACCATCAAATTCACCAACACAATCGACACGACCAGCCACACCAAGATGCTTACTATATAGTGGAGATTCTTGTGCGAATATCCTACCAATACGATTTAAACTTGGTTTAAGGTTATTGAGACTTGCTGTAATGTGTGGCAAGACATCTGGTAGTTCTTCGTTATCTAAATACTTTTCAACGATGTCATGTACAGCTGTACCGCGAGTAGATGCTCGATGAGAAACTTTATTTGCTTCTTCCTCACCCACGCGGGCGCGCCATGCAGCAATACTAGCTCGACTTAATACACCAAGTACTGTTGTAATACTAGGAAACTTATGACCATCTGGCGACAGGTATCGTCTACCGTTTTCACCATTCTCTACTTCAAGATCTTCATAACCAATCTCTATTTTTTCATGTATAAACATTATATCTTTTCTGGTTTATTAACTACAAGAACAGTTCTTCGTCCCTGTGTAACTTCTGCTAATCCGTGAAAGGTTTCACTATGCCATGACATACTATCACCTATATTTTCAAGACGTAAAACAACTAATTTATCTCGTATTCCTTCAATCGAATCACCTGCAATTACTGTTTCGCCGCCTACTAAATCATCGGTTTTTTCTACTAATACAATAGTAGTCCACCATTTTTTATTATCTTCTTCTATCCACGGTAAAAACTTCTCTTGATGTAATCCGCTCCACTGACCAGCTTCATATCTTTTAAACCAGAAATGAGCAATAGGCACATCATAAGGATATGTTTTCTCTTCTATATATTCATATAATTCTTGATACTTTTCAGGCCATCTATAATCATTATCCCAGTTCGGCCAGGCCTGATGAGTAGGATTATCTTGAGGATACGGTCTAAATACTATATCATTAACAAATTCTGCAAGGTTAAACCTTGATGGTATTATCACGCCCGCTGCCTTTTTTGATTTCTTTCAAGTGGTCTTTCCAACCATCATCTGTCTTACTCAATAAACTACCGACGCCTGATACTATTTTAGGTGCAGTAACTTTTTGAATAAGATTTGGATCTTCTTTTAAAAGATCTTGTAATTCAGTCCAAGAGCAAAACACGTCTCGCTCTTTTTTAGTCTTAATATTTCGTAGTGTATAGCTAGGCATTACCCATTTCTCCGACTGTTTCTAAGAATGTTATCATTGCAATCTTCTCAAATTCCCATGCATCCTGTTCATGAGGTCGTGCATCATATTCATATGTTTTAGTATCTTCACCTTTATATATGCTTTCTTTTAGATCTCCACATGAAATCTGTTCAACATGTTTTATTTCATGAAACAATGTCATCAGTATATTATTTACACCTTGATGTTTATTGATTTCAATTATAATAGTATTATCATCTTCTTCACGTGTATCAATAGTGCCACCGCCTTCACCGTTCTCATCGATAAAGTATATATCAACCAATATGTCATCTTCAATATCAACCATATTAAAGCCATGATCACAGGCTCTAGTAAATAGACTTTCAGATATTATTATTGGTCTATCATGCACTACGTAATTCATTGAACCACTCCGGAACTGGTCGATCGGTCCATACCATTTTAAACCTTTCTTGTTTTGTTTGATAGAAGTTACGATATGATTGTACTGGATCTTCTACTATACATTCAGGAAAGTTTGCCATAGCAAGCTTAAATGGTGTCCGACCTATATTAGGAATATTTGTAGGTGGAATTGATAAGACTTCACCTAGTTTAGTTTGAGTTGAATGAACTTTGTCATAACGATATGTGTATTCGAGACACAATGCATAGAAATGATCATAATGCCATATATAGTTTTGTATCGATTCACGTGTCCATACAGTAGATGGATGATTGAAATGACATGCCTTATATAATGTATGTTCTAGATTATCATTCGGATGTTTGTAATACTGTAACATACTACCTGACTTTGATGGTCTGCGTTCCATCGTGCCGTCAACCATACGATGTACAGTTGACAACATCTGTGCTGATTCCACAATCATCTTGACCACATGCTTATCGCATTGCAGCTGAGCAGCCTTGATTGGGTTTTTATCTAATACAAATATATTCATAACTAAACTCCTTTAGCTTATTATAACACAGCTGAAAAGATATGTACACGGTTAATTTCACCAATTCCACATTTCTTCCTTCACTTCTTCTATGTGTTCATCTAACATGTTTTTATCTTCCTTTGCTTCCATTGACTTTCTTTGCTTTCCATCCTTCATACATTTCCTCTCATATCTTTTGTAAAATCTTGATTTATATTTCATACGTTCTACTTGCGATACTGGTCTCTTCATACGTGTTCCTTAAAGTAAAAAAGGCCATATTCACTAAAGTGATACGGCCCGTTAAAATTAGATTGAATTGATGAACATTTTATTTAAATAAACTGGGGAATGCCTCCTTAACAATATTTTCTGTAATACCAGGTGCTGGTCTTTTTCTGTTTACCATATTAATTACAACCTTTGCGTCTTTGGGGTGAATAGATTCTAATAAACCAATGTAAATCTTTTCTCGTTTAAAGGCTGGCATATCTTCGCGAATACCGCCTTTTACAATATATTTAAAGTCTACATTTTTTCTAAGTAAGTTTGATGGTGCACTCTCTGGCTTATTCGGCGTATATGGAGGTTCACCATCCGGAATGAGAAATTCTATTTTTGAATCATATGTTGCTCTGAGTACATCTCTTAGAGCCCATGAATCATGATCTTTTAGAACTTTTATTTTATCTGCTTTAAGTCTGGCTTTGCTAGCCGCTTCTAATATTTCATATATTAAAGGATTTGGGGGTAGTTTCATTAAATAAATTCCTGTACATTTTCAAGTAATAGTCTGCATTGTTTGGCAACCAAGTATGGAAAAACTTTACCTTTATTACCATATGGATCTTGGCCTTCAAACGTATTTATAATACCAGTTTTTACTGTATCTGGACATTCTCGTAGATCTATCATCTTTTTGTTACGTAAGTAGTTACGATATATTTCGTCTCCTTGAGACCTTGGATCTTCGACTAGTTGTTCACGTAACTTCTTGCGAAGTGGTGTTTGTCGTAGACCATCTGTGAATGTATTATCTGGTGATAGTACATTTGGCACACCATCTGATGTGTCGCCTTGTAGAATGTGTTCTTGTAGCGTAGTACGAGGATTCTTTTCTACAATAAATTTCTTACCCATTGGTGAGTATTGTTTGACATTTGGATAACGCTGTAGCTGTGCAAAGTCTTTATCGCTTGATACAATCATGACTTCTTCATACTTACCGAACTCTTGTGTTTCTTCTACAAGCTGTGCAATGCAGTCATCTGCTTCACAACCTTCGATATGCATAACTTTATATGGAAAGTTTTCTCGTATTTCTTCACGTACCATAGAAGTAATACGAAATACTTCATCCCAATCAACAGATGATTTATCTCTTGTTTTCTTACGTGCTGCTTTATATTGTGGAAATACTTGTTTGCGCCAGTTACCACCTGCATCTGAACATATAACAACTTCACCATATTCTTTATTGAATTTAGTTCTATACATACGAATCGAATTCAGTATCATATGACGAATTATGTTCTCGTCTATTGCAAGCTTTTGTACCATAATATTGGCAATAGCAATACCATTATAATCTATAATAATCATTAATCACTCCTTTGGCATTATTATACCACAACTAGAAATGAATGTAAACCATTTTATTCAGGTAAAGTAACGATTCCGCCAGCTATGAGAAATGCTCTATTCTTTTCATGCTGTTCAATTAGATCATCTTTAGATCCACCATGGTATGCTACGGCATGACCTTCTTCAATCATAATATCAGTAACCATTCTACCATCTGCAGTTTTAAAATCACCTAGTACTCGACCGAACTTACCGCGTTCGTCTTCACCAGATCGATCTTTAGTTGTACACAATATACAATCCTCTTCAATCAATTCTTTTAATCTGGCTGATGCAGCCTTACCAAATACTTTTTCTATCTTATCAGATGTACGTGATTCAGGTGTATCAATACCCATAATTCGTACACGTTCTTTTTTTAACCAGACGCCAAAGCCTAGATCGATATCCACATCAACTGTGTCACCATCTACAACTCTGTCTAGTTCGCATTTATATTCATACATTTTAGACTCCGAAACTTTCTCCGCAGCCACATTGTGCAACTGCATTTGGGTTAATTACTTTTAAATACGATCCACCTAATTCTTCTACATAATCAACGGTACAACCAAATACAAACATTTCTGCCATTGGATCTAACCATAGATTCTCTACGGTTGGTTCCTTGTCAGTCGTACCCCATTCATATTGAAAACCAGAACAACCGCCGCCTTTAACAGCAAGTGATACGTTTGGTTTACCTACTTTCTTGAGATAGTCTTTTGCGTTATCTGTTAATTGTAATATCATTTTAGTCCAGCCACGTGTTTACTATGGATCTTACATCCTATAAAATTATTATAATATTCATCGCTTAATAATACATTACGATCAAATTGTTCTCTTGCTTCGAGATATCCCATAATGCCTTTCTTCTCGCATAAGTGTAGTATCTCTCTTTCAAATCTTTCTGCATGAGAAGTTTCAACTAACTGCTGCAGTTCTTCATTCGAACCATAATAAGTTTTCCAGTTAGATTCTACAACTTGTGTTCTACGTCGAGTCTTACCCTTCAGAGGTTTGAGTTTACGTGTGTTCCAAAATAGTTTCTTACCAATATATTTTTTATTAGTAGCTAAATCAGTAATCAGATAGACGAATCCTGCATAATCTTTGGGAGCTTCATCATATAACTTGTTTTCATAATACCACATAGCATTATTTATACGTCGTCATCTTCCTTATCTAAAAGTACGGGTCTTGCTTCTGTGCCACACATTGGACAAAATTCTGGTTCTTGTTTTGATACTATGTGGCTTTCAGCGTCACAATAATCACATTCAATTAAATAAGTATCCATTAAAAGTCTATCTCACATGCTCCACCTGCACAAGCGATTGCGCCCATGGTGTCTACGTCTGTATATTTCTTTTCTGTCAAATCATCTTCCCACGTTATAGGAATAAAGTTCTTATTAATCTTTTCCCACTTATGTAAGAGATGAGAATCTTTCAGGCAGTATTCTGCCATCTTCACATCGGATTTACAATAATTGTCAGAAAAGTTGTGAAAACGGCGTACCCAATCACGACGTATAGCGTTGACACTATTATCCAGAGTGAGATCTTCTCCGTACCCTTGAGCAGTTGAACAAGCAGACCAAAGGTTATCAAAAGCACTGAGAGCATCAACAACCAGCCCACTAGCGAATATAGCTGCGGTTCCATATTTTTTTACCATTTCTTTTGCTGTTATTACACTCGTATTCGGCGCCTGATTGAAGTCTTTATCTCCAGTCATTGAAAGAAATGATATTCCAGCAAATGAATGTCTATTCTTAAATACATATTTTTCTACATCATGCCAATCATCTACGAGTATTGTATTAGATACATTATGTCGTACGCCTTTATCAGCACATAGTTCTTCATTAGTTCCTGCATTTACCCAATGCTGTTGAACTAGTTTTACTTTTTCAAGATGATCAACACCAATTAGATCTTCTTTTACATAAGATCCTTTCTTTGGTATGATAGGAAACGATACAACAACATCACTATTTGTTGCAGACCATACACTATCTTCGACCATATAAGGATTTGCTTTTTGTATTGCCTGAGTTACCTCAGAATCTTTTGTCATTTGGACATTCCGTATATACATGTTTGAATGTTCTGCATGTATGCCAGATGCGGTCTGTAACAGAACGGATGCGTTTCCAGATGGTTTGACACAAGTAGTCCGAGCAGCAGGATTAATACCAAGTAATGCGGCAACTTCACGATTGACTTCCTTTACTATTTTAGCACCTTTTTCTAATACTTTTTTATCGAATAATACATCTGGATTATTCATCCAACCTGTAATAGAAACTCCGATTAAAGCTTCACGTGCAAATATTTTTTTACTTACATCTGATAGAAATTTAAAATCTGTATAGCCAGCTTGTAATGTACCAAGAATAGATCCTGCTCTACAAGCTTTATAGAAGTCTTCTGGTGTATGACACATACCACCATTTATTTCGGTAAGGTTACAACCTTGCCAACCAGATTTACCTTTGATTTGTGGATACATTCCAATCTCTACACAAGGATTGGTTGTGTGTTCTGTACTCTCAACGAAAACAAAACCTGGTTCACCGAACTCACGTACTGATTCCATGATATGAGCAAACTGTTCTTTTGTTGTTTTATCTCTTACAATCACCGCACTGTTATTTGATCTGCCACGTTGTGGATTATCAACAAACCAGTTACCGGTTTTTGCTGTCATCATTTTCTCATCAGTAGGAGAAAACAAACAAATAGTAGCAGAACGTCGAACACCACCAGATAGGACGGCATCAGCAGCATGCATGCAAATATCATACACATTAATAGGTAATAGAGGTGTTGGGTTTTCATTGTTTAAAACTATGTCCTGTAATAAGTGTTCTATTTTATCAAGAGCAAGTCTTAAACCTTCTGGACCAGGTGCCTTGAATCCACCTGATATTTTAGCGCCCTTTGGACGTATGAGACTTAGATCAAAGTAGATTCTTCGACCCTGATATTCTTCGTGTTTACCACCGTTTACAAAATAAGAAGACATAAGAACGTCTACAGAAGTTGCCCAACCTTCGATTGAATCTTCTACAACGTGAGTCTTTGGTTGTTTAGTACGAACACTTATCTTTGGTAGCTTCTTTACATGATGTGTCTGTACAGAAAAACCTGCACCAGCGCCACATAACAACATATAAAATATTTCACCAAAGAATTCTGGACGATCTGCATATGTAGATGTACAGTTGTACATTCTCATTTGGTGTTTAAGAATTTGTTCTCCACCAAACTGTAAAGCACGCTGCGCACCAAGAACTCTCTGTTCCTTATACGCAATGCGTGCTTCATCAATATACATTTGTAATCCATTACTCCCATCATTTTGTTCGGAGTAATATCCTTCGTGCATTCCTATGACTCGATCAACGGCCTCATCCCATGTTTCGTACCTATCAAACTCATCGTTAAACCGTGAATATCCATCGTAAAATTTAGCTTCTGACAAAAGCTTGCGTGTGTCAACATGTGGTGTTGCCATTCTATTTCCTAACTATATTTTGTATTATGATTATTGGTATTATATATCATGGTTAGGGTTTTGTAAATGGCAAAATGTGTGTTATTTAAGATACTTTTTTAAGTATTTTCAAATTAATTTTGAGGTAATCCCTCGTCATCTGGTGCATTATCTAAAGCCTGTTCATAATATAATATGATATCTTTCTGTTGTAAAATGTATCTTTTCATATCAGCAATATCCATTGCAAGGTTTTCATAACCTTGTGCAGAGATTGCCATGAATGCAAGGAGACCTTCTTCTTCTTTAAACTTTTCTAGAAACTCATCTAGATTAGATTCAGATACAACATACCATCTCACATCTGTGAGTTGTAGTTGTTTAGGTCTTGCTTGGATAGGAATGTTTTGTTGTATAACCTGTGGTTGAGTTACAACAATTGGTTCACTCTTCCTGCCCAGACACCCCGTCAGCGCTAGGATCAGTATCAGCCCTAAGCTCGTCGAGTAAAAGTATGACGGCATTGTTTATTTTCCCCTCTAATACATATGGTTCGTCGATTGCCATTCTTAAAATATTGATTTGTGCAAACTTAGAACGTAATGTGTCGCTATACTTCTCTGCAGCTTGTAAGCTGATAGTTAACTGCTGATTTAGTTCTGCAGTTTTATTCTGAGTTTCTAGCATTTCTTTGATTGTTGCATCCTTAGCGTCATTAGCGACTACTAGTTTTGCGTTGTTCTCACGGAGTATACCGAGTCTTTCTTGAGTGTCGATATAGTACATATATCCACCATATCCCACTCCACCGATAATACCCATTATGAGTAAAAATATGTAAACTTTAAGCATTGTAAATGTACTCTCTTCTTTCTGGTAATATTATGTTTCTTGATAGTATAGGTTGTTCATAACTATCTATATAAGTTTTAAGCCAAAATGCTATAGTAACATGAGCATCTGCCTTAAAATGTCCGTCTTCTGCTTCTTTAAATCCATGTCCAAGTAAGAACTTCCATAGTCCCTGATATGGATCTATCAGCCATTCGTATTCGTTGACTATCATATTCGTCATCTTAGACGGATGCAATGGTCTCCAACACATATGTATTGGTCTAATACTAAGGCTTTCGCAATACGTATTTATACCAATAATTTGTGCGTTTAATTTTTCTTGCCATCTCGGAATATCTTTGTATATATCTTTATAATACTTATCTAAATCTTTTGTATGTTTATCGTATTGATATGGAGAGAATGGCCTATGCTGATACCAATAGTTTGATTCAGCTGTTTCAAATCTACCTGGATCTGTCCATTGAAATATTGCAATCTTGTAATCAGAATCTGTTAGATCGTATATACCCTTTCTATAGATTCTTTCGTTCGAATCACCAGGATGCGCGGCCATCGTAGATGTACCGTTTAATAATAGTGCTAATACTTTTGAATATTGATCATTGGGATTTGGTAGAGATAACTTAGTTCCACTCGTGTGCGAACACCCGATATTATATATTTTCATTTTTCGTCTGCAAATGTCCTAAATCTTTTTAACATAACTGGTTGCTTATCTTTTCTACGACGTCTATCAGTTACATTGATTGCTTTAACTCTTGGTCCCATGTTCGGTGCCATGTTAACACCACCTTGACCAACTGCATTACCTGGAACTTCTTCGTTAGTTGAGCTCTTTTGAAGAGTTCTTAAGTTGGCTTTATTTTTCTTAATATCTTTTTTAGTTTTTATAAGATCTATTTTATTCTGAATCTTTTGATTTTTCTTTTTGGCTCTGTCTAATCTACCTTTTGTAGTAACTCTACTTGCTACCCCTCTTGCTAATCGACTAACTACAGCAGGACCTCTCTTACCAAAGAATAAACCTTCTTTCGTTGACTTTTTTGCAGTAGCAGTAGCTATCGCCATCTTTCTAGACATATCCATTCCTGGATTATCGCGTTCTATAGCTTTTGCTATTTCTTCACGTTTCTTTTTTTCTGCAGCAGTTAACTTTCTTTCTTTTTTCATAGTCATATTATCGTTGTAATATGGACCGAGCTCAATACCTTGTATACCACGTGTCATTTTCTTATTTCTCCTGCAGTGACAAATATCTTCTGATTAGTAGGCATATGAATCGCTTCATATATGTCAAGGCCGAATATATCTCCGATAGGAAACGCTTCATCTTTGATACGTATTCTATCTCCTCTAAATGCTATTTCTTCGTATGTAGAATTAAGCACTTTATTTTCTGATAATGTATATACGCCAGGTGATAGTTCTCTATCTTCTAACATAAACCATTGTGTATTTTCTGCTAAGAAATCATTAAAATCTACACCGTATTCGTTTAGACCTTGTTTAATCTTTCTTTCACTTACACCAAAATCTTCTTTAATTAAATATAATGCAGCAGCATACGACGCTATTCTTGTTTTACCACCAGGTGCTTTGGCTAATAGTTTCTTAATATTAAATACTAATCGAATAAATCTTGTATAATAATTTTGATAATCTTCTCGATCTTGTATTGCAGAAAATGGAGGTTTCTTAAGACGTTTGCCATTCTCGTCAATAATACCTTTTTCATAAGCCTTAGTCTTATTGAACGGAGTTACAAGTAGAGCAAGGAATCTAAATGTATACGCCAGATCAGCTGCTGATTTTATCAATCCCATTATATTTTCCTAAGCTTCTTCTCTACTTCTGGATTCGATTCGATATCCGTATATTGATTTTTTCTAATAGCATTTAAAAATACTAAAAACGGTTTTATTACTGGCCAATGTCGTTCATCAAGTTTAAGACCTAATATCTTAAGTCCACCATAATAACCGAACACATTGAATATCACAATTAGATGATTAAGAACTAATCTTTCACCTAGTTTACCATGATCACAATATCTATTTAACAATCTCTTTACATACTGAAATCTTTTCAGATCTGTATAGAATTCATCAAAGTCAATACCAAGTGGCGTATAATATTGTTTAATCGCAAATCGTACTAGATTTTCTTCTAGTAGATCTTCATCAAGCTTTTCGCTCATATTTTTTACTCTTAATTATCCTTCGTTAAGAGTATTTATAAGATCTTCTTTAGACTTACGTCTGTCAAGTTCGATGCCCATTGTACGACCATGTGCTTCTAATTCAAGTTTAGTCATATTAGAATAATCCGGAGCTTCTTCTTCGACTAACATTTCAGGATCAGTAACACTGGCAGGTTGTGCATCAATCATTGCTTGAGCTTCTGCGACTGATATAACAGGAGCTTCTGGAACTCCTAAATAATCGTTAATATCAGCTTGAGATATTTTTTGACTTTTTAATATTTCACCTGTACGTGGATGTGCCCATCCACGTGCTGTAGGTAATGCATCTTTTTTCCAATTAGGTGGAGCTATTGCCATCTTTATCTTCCTCGGTTTTTGTTTCTATTTCTTCTTCAGCTTTCACTTCAGGTTCTGGTTTCGGCTCATACATTGATTGGTATGCTGCCGCTACTCTTTTAATACTATTCAGCCTTGATATAGGCTCTGCATTATCATCTGACATTATTTATTTTTCCTCACCAACTGCCATTACTTCATTATTTTTTTTCTCGCCACTTTTGCCGCCGTGCATTACTGCTTTCTCGCCGACTTTACCTTTACCTTTATTCTTCATTTTTTTACCAATAGCTTTACGACGATTACGTAGATAAGAATCTGCTTTATCAACATCACCATCATTGTCGATATCAGCATCGGCTTGACCTACTGGATCCATTGCTTCTTTTTGTGAACCAACTTTTTTAGGAGGTTGAATTGTACCTTTGATAGTTTTACCTTTTTTGACACCTAATGGCTTAGACACTAAGTTTGGTTCATCTGAATAAGAAACTCCGGTTGGACCATAAGCTTTACCTTCAGTCTTTTGATTTGCGGCAGGAGCTGTAGTTGATTTAACAATAGCTGTATCACCTGGAGGTGTTCTGTTGCCATTGTGTGGAGCTTTTTTATTCATTGCTTTAAAAGCTTTAAAGCTTAAGTCGATAGATTTATTAGCATCTACGCCAACACCACTTGTACGATCTTTTTCTTTCTTAGCATTTCCAACTATGCCAGCTTCTTTGTCATAGTCTGTTTGATTCATTGGGTTCTTATGTTTACCAGCTGCTTCTTGGACTTCAACTTGCTCATTTTTTGGTTTATTTCTATCAGAGTTTTTAGCTTTAAGTATTGCTTTGAGTTGATCCAAACTTGCTCCGCTGAGATCAGGTTTGCCAGATTTTCCTGACGCTTTACGAATGGCCATTTTATGAGCTGCTTTTTTTGCAGCATGATCAGCACGCATTTTCTTTCTTGCAGCTTGTACTACAGGATCATCATCTCTACCGGATATAGCTCCGTCTGCACCTACTGCGCTTGCTTCTTGGACTTGCTTCAATGCCAAGCCCATATCTTTAATGTTTTTTGTTTTCATAGTTTTGGTTCCTTACATCCAAATTTGGGCTGCGACTGCACCTGCGAACGCCACTATGGCGACCCAGAATAATTTATTTATAAGTCCGACCGTGTGCGCATTCTCGTCGACTTTCTTTTCAATACGATCTAGTTTCTCACTGAATCGATTCATACGAGCCCATGACTCGTCTCTATATTTTTCGT
>Ga0315326_10001582_pt1 | contig 11875 bp, 10 predicted proteins | sample M180m32315metaG_FD_203457 | JGI IMG/M metagenome (GOLD analysis project Ga0315326, IMG submission 203457) | Ammonia-oxidizing marine archaeal communities from Monterey Bay, California, United States - M1 80m 32315 | ecosystem: Environmental > Aquatic > Marine > Coastal | place: USA: California... | reverse complement strand
ATCTGGCCGAAGGTGGGCAGCGCAATGCCCTGGGTGCGGAAGCGTTCAATGCTTCGCCCGTAGCCGACTTCGTCGACGATGCCGGTGGTCAGGCCGAACCGGGACGGGTCGAAGGTCGAGGGATCGAAGTCGACGGCCTCAAACGAGCCGATGCCCACGTTGGACTTGGCGCTGGAGGTGGAGTTGGCGCTCATGGGCGCAGGCTAGCCAGTTGCCGACCCGGGCTTGACAAAATGTCAAGCTTCGAGCGGGGGGTCTAAGCCCGGGGTTCGTGCTGGATGTGACCGATGCCGTAGGCCGGGTCGGGTGGGGTGCCGCGTGTCGGCAGGGGCGTGATGCAAGGCTGGTGGCATGATCCGCCGGGTGCTCAATCTCGTGGTCGCGCTCGCCCTAGTGGGGGGCGGTGTGGTGGTTGCGGCGCGCATTGCCGAACCGTCGGTACGCCCCGTCCGCTACCCGCCGTCGGCTTCGCCGACCTCGGCGCCGCCCACCATCGCGCTGGCCACCGATCCGTCAGCGTCCACCACGACGGCTGCCCCGGCGACCACCACCACGACGGTGCCTGTGGTGGCCACGACGGTGCCTGCCACTACCACCACGACGACCACGGTGCTGGTGGACGAAGTCGAGGTCCTCACCGCGGTCTACGTGTGGGGGCCCAGTCGAGCCGCTGTACTGCTCCAGACCGTGCTGGGTGTCGAGGCCGACGGTTGGTACGGGCCGGGCACCAGGCAGGCCCATGTGGCAGAGAACGAGGCCCGTGGGCTGTCCATCGATGCCGTCCCCTCGCCTCCGACCACGACCACGACCACGGTCGCACCGGTCACTGCAGCCGCACCGACCACGACCACGGTCGCACCGGTCACTGCAGCCGCACCGACCACCACGGCTGCACCGACCACCACGGCTGCACCGACCACCACGGCTGCACCGACCACGACCGTGCCACCGCCCAGTACTACCGCGGGGATGTTCGGTGGTCTGGGCGCCAAGCTGGTGGCCCAACTCCTTGGACAGCCGTGCATCGCCGACGGTGACCTAAGCGACTGCGGGCCGGAGGTCGACGCCCTGATCAAGGGCCTCGTCAACTAGGACCCATAACGCGATCTGCCGCGGAGACCGGAGCGAGGATGGGTTGAGTATCGAACATATGTTCGATACTGTCTAGAGGTGGGTCGAACCGGTTCCCGAACGACGGGCCGGTCGTACGCGGAGCTCCACTGTCACTCCCACTTCAGCTTCCTCGACGGCGCATCGTCACCCGAAGAACTGGTGGTCGAGGCGGTGCACCTGGGGTTGACCTCGTTGGCTCTGACCGACCACGACGGCTTCTACGGGGTGGTCCGGTTCGCTGAGGCGGCCCGGACATACGGCCTGCCCACGGTCTTCGGTAGCGAACTCTCCCTGGATGCCCCGCCCGTCTTCGGATCGGCCCGTGGGGCTGCCCGTACCGGGACTCCTGACCCGCCGGCCACTCACCTCGTGGTCCTGGCCGCTGACCCGGTCGGCTACGCCCGGCTGGGGACGGCCATCGCCGAGTCGCAACTGGCGGGAGCGAAGGGGCGTCCCCGGCTCTCGTCAGACCGCCTGGCCGAGCTGGCCGGTACAGATTCCCGCTGGACGGTCCTCACCGGCTGCCGTAAGGGAGCCGTTCCCGCTGCGTTGGCCGCTGACGGCCCGATGGCGGCCCGTCGGGCGCTGGACGACCTGGTGGACAGATTCGGCCGGCAACGGGTGGTAGTCGAGCTTTGGGACCACGGCCATCCATCAGACGTCGAGCGCAACGATGCTCTGGCCGTCTTGGCGGCGGAGGCCGCCGTCGGCCTGGTGGCCACCAACAACGTTCACTACCACCGCCCGACCCGTCGACGTCTGGCCACCACCATGGCTGCCGTCCGGGCCCGCCGACCGTTGGAGGAACTGGACGGGTGGCTCCCAGCGGCCGGGATGGCCCACTTGCGTTCGGGTGCCGAGCAGGCTCGTCGCTTCGACCGATGGCCGGGGGCGGTGGAGGCCGCCGACGAATTGGGGAGGCGGTGTGCCTTTGACCTCCGGCTGGTGGCTCCCGGGTTGCCGCCGTATCCGTGCCCCGACGGTCTTGACGAGATGGGTTTGTTGCGGCGGTTGGCTACTGAGGGGGCCGTCGACCGGTACGGACCTCGTAGTGCCGAGCGTGTGGCAGGGGCGTGGACCCAGATCGACCGGGAATTGGGCGTGATCGACGACCTCGGGTTCTCGGGGTACTTCCTGGTGGTGCACGACATCGTGGCCTTCTGCCATCGGTCGGGGATCTACTGTCAGGGGCGGGGATCGGCGGCCAACTCGGCGGTCTGCTACGCGCTGGGTGTTACCAACGCCGATGCCGTGGGCCTGGGCCTGCTCTTCGAGCGCTTCCTCTCTCCAGAACGTGAGGGTCCGCCGGACATCGACCTGGACATCGAGAGCGGCCGTCGAGAGGAGGTCATCCAGTACGTGTACGACCGTCACGGTCGCCACCACGCCGCCCAGGTAGCCAACGTCATCACCTACCGGCCCCGATCCGCGGTGCGCGACGTAGCCCGGGCGTTGGGTTATGACCCGGGCCAGCAGGATGCCTTTGCTCGGGGTTTGGACCGTCGGGCACCGATTCGGTCGATGCCTGCCGGCTTGAGTGGAACCGGGTCGGCCCTGCCGGACGACGTGGCGGTCCTAGCTGACGAACTGTGCGACGCCCCCCGGCACCTCGGTATCCACTCGGGGGGCATGGTGGTCTGTGACCGGCCTATGGCCGAGGTGTGCCCTGTGGAGTGGGGGCGCATGGTCGGTCGCAGCGTGCTCCAGTGGGATAAGGACGACTGTGCGGCGGTCGGCTTGGTCAAGTTCGACCTCTTGGGACTGGGGATGCTCAGTGCCCTGCATCACACCGTGGACTTGGTGACCACCTACGAGGGGGTCGAGGTCGACCTGGCCCGCCTGCCCCAGGACGACGACGTCTACGACATGATCTGCGCCGCGGACACCATCGGTGTGTTCCAGATCGAGAGTCGGGCCCAGATGGCCACCCTGCCCCGGCTGCGTCCCCGCTGCTTCTACGACCTGGTGGTGGAGATCGCCCTGATCCGCCCGGGTCCGATCCAGGGTGGCTCGGTCCACCCCTACATCCGTCGTCGGAACGGTCTGGAGCCGATCACTTACCTACACCCCCTGTGCGAGAACTCTCTATCCAAGACGCTGGGCATCCCGTTGTTCCAGGAACAGCTCATGCAGCTGGCCATTGACGTGGCCGGGTTCACGGCCGCCGAGGCTGATTGCCTGCGTCAGGCCATGGGCTCCAAACGAAGCCACGACAGAATGGAGGCCCTCCACCAGTGCTTCCTGGACGGGGCGGGTAGCCGGGAGGTCCCGACTGACGTGGCCGAACGGGTCTGGTTGAAGTTGGCCGCCTTTGCCGACTTCGGATTCCCGGAGAGCCACGCTGTGTCGTTCGCCCATCTCGTCTACGCCAGTTGCTGGCTGAAGTACCACCACCCGGCGGCGTTCTGCGCCGGCCTCCTGAATGCTCAGCCCATGGGCTTCTATTCGCCTCACTCGTTGGTCCAGGACGCCCGCCGTCACGGGGTTCGGGTCCGCACCCCGGACCTGAACCGATCCGGGGTACTTGCGTCCCTGGAAGGGGACTCCTCGGCTGCCGGTGGGTCGGGTCCGGCGCTACGGATGGGGATTGGTTCGGTGCGGACCATCGGCACGGACCTGGCCGAGGCCATCGCCGCGGGTCGCCCATACGAGTCGATCGAGGACCTCCAGCGCCGCGTCGATCCGGGCCGTCCGGCCATGGAGGCGCTGGCCACGGCAGGGGCCTTCGGCTGCTTTGACGCCGCCCGACGGGAGGCCCTGTGGACGGCGGGTGCATTGGCAGCCACTGGCCCGGACCGCCTTGCCGGGGTGGTCACCGGCACCGTCCCGCCGGCTCTTCCCGCTATGGACAAGCCCACCGAGGCCCGGGCTGACCTGTGGGCCATCGGGGTCTCACCGGACGGCCATCCGACCCGCTTTCTGCGGGACCGTCTGGCTGCGGACGGGGTGGTCACCGCGGTGGATCTCCGGATGGCGGCCGACGGGACCCGGGTGAGGGTGGCCGGGGTGGTCACCCACCGCCAGCGGCCCCTCACGGCCGGAGGGGTCACCTTCGTGAATCTGGAGGACGAGACCGGCCTGGTCAACGTGGTTGTTTCACCGGGCTGTTGGGTGCGGTATAGCGACGTGGTGACTACTTCGGCGTTGGTCGTCCGGGGGCGAGTGGAGGCCGTCGAGGGGGTGGTCAACGTGGTGGCCGAGCGGATCGAGCCCCTCGGAGTGCGACCTCCGGCCCGGTCCCGGGACTTCCGCTGACCGGTCCCCTGGGCGACCGTAGGAAAGAGCCCGTCCGGGTGGTGGAGATCCAGCACACTGGTGGACATGCGTTCCGCACCCCGTGTGACTGTGACCGCGGGCGCTGTTGATGTCCGGCAGCGGTTCGTCGCGCTGACCGTCGGGGTGGTGGCCGCATCGGCGGGTGGTCTGGTGCTGGCGTCCGCCGAGGGGACTCTGATCGACCTGCCCGGCCTGCTGCTGCTGGTCCCGGGTGCCATCGCCTTGCGGGGCAACGTCTTCGGTGCTGTGGGGAGTCGTCTGGGGACCGCGGTGCACACTGGAACCTTTCGCCTCTCGGCCCGTCCCGACGGCGTGGTGGGCCAGAACATGCTGGGTGCGGCGGTTCTGTCTCTAGCGCTCAGTGCGGCCCTCGGGGTACTGGCTCGGGGAACCGCGGTGGTGTTCGGCATAGCACCGACCATGTCGTTGGCCGATTTCGTGGTTGTGTCGACGCTCGGTGGCCTACTGGCTTCCATGATCGTGGGCGTGGTCACCGTTGGGTTGGCCGCCGGGTCGGTGCGCTTTGATTGGGATCTCGACAACGTGATGGCGCCGCTGGTGTCCACTCTGGGCGACTTGGCCACCGTGCCCGCCCTCGTGGTGGCCGCCCTGCTGGCCGATCGGGCGGGATTGACCGACGCTCTCGGGCTGGGAGTGGTCGCGGCGGCGTTCGTGGTGCTGGTGGCGGCGTGGCGCACGCCGCTCGACGAGGTCCGACGGATCGTCCGTCAGTCGGTACCGGTGCTGGCTGTGGCCGGCGTATTGGACCTTGTGGCCGGAGTGACCGTCGAAAAGCGTCTCGATGACCTTTTAGCCGCCGAGGCGGTCCTCGTGCTACTGCCGGCCTTCTTGGGAACGGCTGGTGCCCTGGGCGGGATTCTATCCAGTCGCTTATCCACCCACTTCCACCTGGGTCTCGACGACGCCACGCCACTCCCCAGCCGATCCAGCCTCCGGGAGGCCCGGTCGGTTGGGCTGGTCGCTGTGCCGGTCTTCGTGCTGTGCTCGGTCCTCGCCCATTGGGCTTCGGTGGCTACCGGGCAGACCACTCCTGGTCTGGGCGATCTGCTGCTGGTGATGCTCCTGGCCGGGGCGGTAGCCACACTCCTGGTGCTCTTGGTGGCCTACTACACCACGATGGCCGCCTTCCGGTACGGACTCGATCCCGACACCTATGGCATTCCCATGGTGTTGTCGGTGCTGGACCTGGTGGGCGCCTTTACCTTGGTCCTGGCGTTGCTCGCCGTAGGAGTGGCATGAATCGCGTGCCGATCTCTCCGGTCCGAAGGGGCTAGAAGAAAGCCAAAAGTAGAATGACCCTCGACATCGAATGAGGAACTGATGGACGACAGACCACGTACCTTGCGGGCCATGCTGGCCGAGGCCAAGGACACCTCGGAGTTGATGGTCGACCTCGCCTACGCCGCGGTCTACTTCGGCGACCCCGATATGGCGGAGGAGGTCGACGAACTCGAAGAGCAGATGAGCGAGCTGGTCCACGACATGCGCGCCGTTTGTGTCCTGGCCGCTCGCAGCCCTCGCGACGCGGAAGGGATGTCCTCGGTCCTGCAGGTGGTGTCGGCCATCGAGCGCATGGCCAACGACGCGGTGGATATCGCCCGGATCGTGACCCACCGCCTGGGCATCCCGAGGCAGTTGGTGGCTGACCTGTCCGATGCCGAAGAGGTGTCGCATCGGGTACTGGTCAGCGATGGCTCCCACATGGCCCACCGGCCGCTCTCGGCCCTCGAGTTGACCGTGCAGGCCGGCATGCGGGTCATGGCGGTTCGTCGCGGGCGTCAGTGGATCACCGACGTGGACGGCGACACCGTGTTGGTGCCTGGTGACGTGCTGTTCCTGCACGGGTCGCCCGACGGGATAACCCGTTTGCGGGAACTGGCCGCCGCTCCGGTCTGGGAGCCACTTCGCCCTGATGACGGTGAGGCACTGACCGACCTGGACCGGGCGGTTGACGTACTGGTCGAGATGAAGAACCTGTCGGAGGCTGCGGTAGGGCTGGCTTACAGCACCCTGGTGTTGGGAGACCGAGGGCTGGCTGCCGAAGTGGGCCACCTCGAGGAACGTCTCGACGAGATGAAGGACCATCTGGAGTTGTGGGTACTAGCCGCCGCCGGTGCGGGCTTGGACCCGGCGACGCTCCGCGGCCTGCTACACCTCGCCGAGGCCGCCGAGGATCTAGGCGACCAGGCTCGGGCCATGGTCTGGTTGGTCGAGGAGGGAGAGGAGCTCCATCCGATACTGGGTATCGCCCTCGGAGAGGCAGACGAGGTGGTGGTGCGCTTTCCGGTGGCTGGTGAGAGCGCAGTGGATGGTTCGACCCTCAAGGATCTGCAACTCAACATCGAGCCCGGATTCACCGTGCTAGCCGTCAGGCGTGGTGGCGGCTACCTCTACCGCCCGAGGGGGCAGGTGCGACTGTCGGTGGGCGACGAACTGATTGCCAGCGGTCCCGACGAGGGCCAGGCTCTGCTGGCAGCCCTGTGTGGGTGGGAGCTCGTCGAGGACGATGAGGGCGAGGACGAGTTGGTGCCCACTTCCTGAGGACGGCGCAAGGAAATCGCCGACTGGTTCCCGACCGGTAGCCGGTCAGCCTGCCGGCGCCTCGCCGGCCTCCTCGGTGGGGGCGGACATGGCCACCGGGGTCACTGCTTCACCATGGTTGGTGCCGTCACCGGTGAATAACTCGGCGATGGCACCGATAGATCCCAGGGTCGCGCCGAGGTCGGTGGGCAGGAAGATCTTGGTGGCCTGGCCGTCGGCGATCGTGCCGAGGGCCTCGAGGTACTTGATGGCCAGCAGGTCCGGTGTGGGATCGCCTTCGTGGATGGCGCCGTAGACGCTGCGTACCGCCTCGGCCTCACCTTCCGCGACCGTGAGTTGCCGGTAGCGCTCGGCATCGGCCACGGCCCGGATGGCCTGGGCCTCACCCTCGGCCTCGAGCATGGCCTGTTGGCGGACGGCCTCGGAAGCCAGGATCACCGACTGCTTCTCGCCCTCGGCTCGCGTGATGGCGGCTTCCCGGGTGCCGTCGGCCTCCAGTACGACGGCCCGGCGGTTTCGCTCGGCCTTCATCTGCTCGTGCATGGCGTTCATTACGTCGGCCGGCGGGTCGATCCGCTGGATTTCGACTCGGACGACCTTCACGCCCCACTTGTCGGTGGCGTCGTCGAGCACCTCGCGGAGGGCCACGTTGACGTTGTCACGTGACGTCAGGGCGTTGTCCAGGGTCATGTCTCCGATCACGTTCCGGAGGTTGGTCTGGGCCAACTTGGTGACGGCCAGCATGAAGTTGGCCACGTTGTAGATGAGGCGCTGGGCGTCGGTCGGCTCGTAGTAGATGACGGCGTCCACGGTGACCGTCACGTTGTCCTTGGTGATGACCTCTTGCGGGGGGACGTCGATGACCTGCTCGCGCATGTCCACCCGGGTGAGCTGCTGGATGACCGGAATGATGATCTTGAGGCCGGGCTCCACGGTGGCCTTGTAGCGACCCAATTGCTCGACGATGCCCTTTTGGTACGGGCGGACGATCTTGACGCTGGCCGCGGCGAAGGCGAACAGCACGACGGCAACGACGGCAAGCACGACGACGGATATAGCCATGGGTGATCCTTTCGGTTATCGGGTTGGGTCAGTCGGTGGGTCGGACCACGGCTCGGGTGCCCTCGATACGGACGACTTCGACGGCGGTACCGGTGGGTAACAGTGCACCGTCGGCGGATTCTGCGTGCCAGTCTTCACGGCCGATTCGCACCGTGCCCAGACGGGTGCCGGCCTTGTCTGGTTCGCTGGTCACAATGCCGGTCTCACCCACCAGTCGGTCGGCGCCTACTCCTACCGGGTTGCCCCCTCGGGCCATGCGTCGGGCCATGGGGCGGAGTCCGGCGAAGCTGGCGGCCGAGACGGCCACGAAGGCCAGCCACGACCAGGGCTCGCTGGCGCCAGCGAAGGCCACGATGGTGGCCGCGGTGGCCCCCACACCGAACGGGAGGAGGAAGAACGCCCCGGTCATGGCGATCTCGCCCATGACGAACAGCGCAGCGGCACCAAGCCAGATCCAGCGCCAGGCCTCAGGATCCATCGGGTTGCTCCTGTCGCTCCTCGTGGGGATCGGGGTTCACCGACCAACGTACCGGACCCCGATACCGGATCCTGCGGAGTATCCCCGGGGGCTGGGAAGCGGGCGCTACCGTCATGCGCCGTGTCCCCGTTCGTTCCAGTCCCCGCCGACGCGCCGCTGCGTCTTTTGACCGTGCACGCCCATCCTGACGATGAGGCGTCGAAGGGGGCCTCCACTGTGGCCCAGTTGCACTCCGAGGGGGTGCACTGCGTCCTGGTGTGTTGTACGGGCGGTGAGGCGGGCGACGTCTTGAACCCGGCCATGGACGTGCCCGAAGTCCACGCCGACCTGCCGGGGGTCCGGGAGGCCGAGTTAGCCCGCGCGGCAGAGATCGTCGGCTACGACGAGGTGGTTATGTTGGGCTACCGCGACTCGGGCATGAAGGACTCCGAGCACAACGTCCGCTCCGACGCCTTCGCCAACGCTGATCTCGACGAGGCCGTGGGTCGACTGGTGGCGATCATCCGGCGGGTCAGGCCTCAGGTGGTGGTGACCTATCCTGATGCCCGCGGCGAGTACGACCATCCCGACCACGTCCAGGTCCACGATATTTCGGTACCCGCCTTCCACGTAGCCGGCGACCCGGGTCGCTACCCGGAAGCCGGTCCGGCATGGCAGCCGAGCAAGCTGTACTACACGATGTGGTCCCGGGCCCGTATCGCCGGCCTGCACGAGAAGTTCCTGGAACTCGGTATTGAGTCGCCGTATGACGAGTGGTGGTTCAAGCGGCCGTCCAGAGATCACCTCATCACCACCCAGGTGCCCATCGGTGAACACTGGGACGTGCGCGGTGATGCCCTGAGGGCCCACGCCACCCAGATCGACCCCGCGTCGCCATTCTGGTTCGGCCTGCCCGACGATGTAGCCCGCACCGTGCACCCGTTCGACGACTATCGCCTGGCGGCCTGTTGTGTGGATGGCCGGCCCGTCGATTCGTCCACCTACCTGCCCGCCGGCGCCTTGGAGGAGGACTTATTCGCCGGTCTCCGGGCCGAGGTTTCCGCCTGATGGCCGAGTTCTCTTTCCTGTCGGAGGAGTGGATAGACGCCCTGGCCGACGGCGGTGGGGCGCTGCCTGAGCGGGCTGGAGTGTGTGGGGTGGTGCGGTTCGTCATGACCAGTACTCCTCACGGCAAGGTGCAGTTCCGTCTGGTGGTGGTTGACGGTCGGATCAGCGAGGTACTGGTGGGTCGAGACGGTGAGGCTGAGGCCTCGGTGACCTGGAAGTACGCCGATGCGGTAGCTCAGTTCTCCGGCGAGCTAGACGCCGACGTGGCCTTCATGACGGGCCGGTGCAAGGTCGAAGACGCCTACGCCCGGTACGTCTTCGACCTGCGTCCCGTGTTCGGATCAGCCGAGTGGGGCGACCTGCTGGCCGACCTGGCTGGCCGTAGCGACTTCTGACGCAACTCGGACTCGCTCCCGGGCCAGTTCCTGCGCCTGTGCTGCGGCGATGGACCAACTCGTGGCCCATCCCGTTGGTGGGGTCGATTTGGAGCAACCCACACGCCGGGGTCGACTAGAGGAGCGCAACTGACAGCAGCAGCGATGTCGACTTAACGAAGGGTCAGGCTGCCGCGGGAAGCCCCGCACTGGGGCTGTCGATCGCCCCCTCGTCCAGGCGACTGTTCTGCTTCTCGCCCTGTCTCTCATCCGGTGCCGCTTCTACCCCCGTTCGCAGCGGGTCGTGACAACCGGAGGTCTCGCTGCCTTCGCCAAGGACCGTCGGCGCGCATGCGGCGAGGATGGCCCTTGCGTCAGCCACACCGGCTCGCCCAATCTCCCGGGTGTGCTCGTCGAGGTGGATCACCGAGGTGGGCCTCGGATGATGAACGGTACGGGACCCAGTGGGGAACTGAAGTTGCTCGGTCATGGTTCCATCATGCAGATGGGGTGTGACAGCCCTAAGGGAAGTACTCCTGAGCAGCGGTTTTGTGCCGGGTGCACGGTTGACGGCCGAGTGGCGGCATCATCCATAGATGTCGCGGAGGCCGTACCTGAGTGAAGAACTAGCGCGGGGTGACCAGCCGGGGACCTGGGTGCTCCCGCTGACCGAGGACGAATGCTCCGGAGCGGGGCGACTGTTTGGCGGCACGGGGCTGGGCGCCGCAGTCCGGGTTCTCGAGGTAGACGCTGGTCGTCCCCTGGTGTGGGCCACCGGGCAGTTCATCTCTCATGCGCTGCCCGGCGAACTACTGGCCATCGAGGTCGAGATGCTGGCCGAGGGGAGGGCCACCACCCAGGCCCGAGCCCGAGGACACGTCGACGGTCGTGACGTCATCGCCGTGGTCGCCACCCTCGGGAGGCGCGAGGTGGACCGTTCAGGCGTTTGGGTCACGCCACCGGCGGCACCACCACCCCTCGACTGCCCACCGTTTACCAGTCGCAGTGCCACACGGTCAGTGTCGGCAAACCTGGAACGCCGTCTCGTACGGGGTCGGACCGAGGACCACGAACCGGCCATGGACGACGGCCGGGTCGCCATGTGGGTCCGGGTACCCGAGCACCTGGTGGTCGATCCGGCCTTCCTCGCCGTGCTCGGCGACTACGTCCCATGGGGCGGCCGTGACGCCGTTGGTGGTGGCCTAGGTGGCGGGCAGAGCCTCGACAACACCCTCCGAGTGGTGGACCCCGTCGACACCGAATGGATCCTCGTGGACGTTCGGATCGGCAGCCTCGTGCACGGTTACGCCCACGGCATCGTTCACCTCTGGTCAGAGGACGGCCACTTGCTGGCTACGGCCAGTCAGACCTGCCAGTACCGCAACCCGCGGTCGCTCAGGGACGCCTGATGGCCGGGCACTCCGAAGCGATCCGTTATGGCATGACGGTGCCGTTCGGTGGCCCGTTAGGAGATCAGGCCGACCGGTTCCGCGCTCTGGTCCGGCTCGGGTACACCGATGCGTGGACCGCTGAGGCCGACGGCCACGACGGGCTTACCCCGTTGGCACTCGCCTCGACATGGGCCCCCGAGCTTCGCCTTGGCACAGCGATTCTTCCAGCGTTTACCCGTGGACCGGCCCTTCTGGCCCAGAGCGCGGCGTCCATGGCGGCAGCTGCTCCTGGTCGCTTCGTCCTAGGGCTGGGTACCTCGTCCAACGTGATCGTCGAACGCTGGAACGGCATCGGGTTTGAGGCTCCCTACGCTCGGGTCCGCGACACCGTGCGGTTCTTGCGCGAGGCATTCACCGGAGAGAAGGTCACCCGGTCATATGAGAGCTTCGACGTAGCCGGGTTCCGGCTGGCCAACGCTCCTGGCGGCAAGCCTGGGGGAGCACCACCCATCGTGGTGGCCGCTTTACGTGAGGGCATGCTCCGACTGGCCGGACGTGAAGCCGATGGGGCG
>Ga0315326_10001578_pt1 | contig 11891 bp, 15 predicted proteins | sample M180m32315metaG_FD_203457 | JGI IMG/M metagenome (GOLD analysis project Ga0315326, IMG submission 203457) | Ammonia-oxidizing marine archaeal communities from Monterey Bay, California, United States - M1 80m 32315 | ecosystem: Environmental > Aquatic > Marine > Coastal | place: USA: California... | reverse complement strand
TTTATTATTTTTGAAGATGAAAATCATGTTGCAATTTTAGATAAATATCCTATTGACACTGGCCATTCTTTGGTTATCCCAAAGAAACCTTATGAAAAAATCATTGACATGCCAAAAAATGAAGTAGCTGAATTATTTTCTCTTGTGCCTCAAATCGCAAATGCAATTCTTAAAGCTACGGGAGCAGTTGCATTTAGTATTGCACAAAATAATGGTAAGGAGGCAAAACAAATCATCCCTCATGTCCACATACATATCATTCCTAGATATGCTGATAAAGCAACAATGTGGACTAAGAGAGAAATTCCTGCAGATGATGAACTATCTGATTTACAACAAAAAATTAAAGAATCTTTCTAACTACGATTTGGATTATAACGAAGTACAGCTGCTATGTTTCCTAAACTACCTAACATCACTCCGTGCTCTGTTTTTCCTGAAACGACCTCCACTTTAGTCCCTGTTTGCGATGCAATTAGTGCAATATGGTCTATAAGATCTTGATCAGTGATTTCAGAATCCATCGCTTTACATTCCGAACATGCTTTATTTTTCATTTCTGTTTTTCTTGCAATTCTTTTTCCTTGTTCAACAAGTTCATCTTCCACGTTTGAACATCGTTTACATGTCTTTTCAATTCTACTCATATTGATATCATCTGAGATAATTATCATTCCAGCAATGTTATTTTTTAGCATCTCAATTACTTCTTTTAGACCATAACTTCCTAATCCTGAATTTGTATTAATTTCTTGAAATAATTTTTCAATTATTTTTTTCTCTTCAACCATTCTGAAGTTAGATAAAATGTCTGAACATTTTGAAAAAGCTTCTCTAATTCCCTCTGCACCTGAATATGATGCATCAATTGTAGCAATGATGTTATTTTGTAATCTATATTCCAAATATTCTTTATTCACAAACTCCTCCTTTGTTGGACCTGGGCCTGAAACTATTAGCCCTTTTATTTGATATATGTCGATAAAATATTCTCTAGTTATTTCTGCTACTCTGTTAAAATAATATTGTAATTCCATTTCTCTTAATTTCTGAAATCGTTTTGCTGATTGCCCTCCTTGCCTATGTTTTCCTGCAACTCCTGACCCTGTTTGTTTTAGAACTTCTAATTTATCTCCATGAAGTAATCCCCATCCTGCATCTTTGGCATCAATTGCTAACAAACCTATGATGTTGTCGTCTTGCAACATATCTTTCAAAATATCTGTATGAAAATGATCATCACATCGGTATAATGATGTGGTCAAATCTTTAGGTGGATCTATTTCATATATTTTTACAACTTCACTCCCTGGTGGTCCTCCTCCTTCTCTTGGAAGTGCACCGCAAAATACCACTAATCCTTTTTCCGGTGTCTTTTTGTATAGTTTTAATCTTTGAAGTACTTTTGAAAGTGAATCTACAACATGAGTTCTAGTTAAATCAGATTTTATATTATCTGCTGTTCCTTGTTCTTCTCTTAGCTGTGTCATCACTTCATGAAGTTGTTGCCCTTTTGGAATGTACACTGTGATGAGTTCAGTTCCACGACCTGAATGTTGAGTTAATTCTTCCAATGTTTTTCTAATCTTATACATTTTCACAGAATCCACATTCTGAACTTCAAATTTTCCCATTTTCTAATAGTCCTTGACTCAGAATATAAAACCAGTGAATAGTCTTGTGGTAAACAAAAAACACATGTGTGAAGGGCTAGCTGACTTTTTTTAGTGAGTATATTATCTAACAATAATGGCTAATTCAGAAGAAGACCGATATGAAACAATATCCATTGAATCAAAAATTAGAGAAGGAGTGTTTCATAAAGTCGTGAAAGATTTAGAAAGTGGAAAAGCTGTTTCTTGTTCTTGTAAATGTTGGAGTAAGGGAAACAAGCCTTGTTATGGTATGAAAACTATTGGTTATGACTAGATTATATTAATCCGTGACAAATTCTTGACTCTGAATATTAAGATGATTGTGTAAACTTACCATTTTCAGGAGTTTCCAAGTTTTTGGATTGTCTGCTCAAATCTTTCAAATGGCTGTGCCCCGATTATTCGATATACCTCATCATCATTGAATATCAAAAATGAAGGAGTTGCATTGATGCCTATTTCTATTCCAAATTGTTCGTTATCAAGAACCTTCTGTCTAAATTCAGAATTTTCGAGGCATTGAGTGAAATCATTTAAATTCAATTCCACATCTATGGCAAAATCTAGTAAAACATTCTCGGTAATCCATCCTGTATTTTCGCCTCCCCAATTGTTATACAACGTGTTATGATACTCCCAAAACTTATTTTGTTTCTGTGCACAATAGGATGCTTCAGATGCCAAAATTGACTGTTCACCATTTAATGGAAAATCTTTATAGATGAAATTCACCTTTTCTGTTTTAATATATTTTTCATTGATTTTTTTCATTGTTTCATCATGAAATTTATAACAAAACGTACATTGATAATCTCCAAATTCTACTATTGTAATCTTAGCATTTGGATTGCCCGACATGATCGATCCACGTAGTAGATTTTCTTTATTCAAAATTGATGAATTATCTGAGTTTTGCACTAAATTACTGGTAAGTCCAACTCCAATAATTATTCCAATAATAATTGGTATTGCTAAAAAATAGATCTTCATATCATGAGCCATTTTTTAATTACTTTTAAATAGATAAGTTTCATCAAAAAATCTATGTCACAAAAACAAACTACAATTACTACATCTAGTGTTTCTAAAGTTGCAATTGCTGTATTGGCGCTTGTATTTGGATTTGGTTTATTCGTAGTAGGTTTTGATCAAGGTCATATCTTTAGTCTAGTTATGGGCGAACAAGCATTTGATGAAATGTTCATACATGAATTAACACATGATATGAGGCATGCAGCTGGCTTTCCTTGTCATTAGTTAGTGATTCTATAACTTCATTCTAAATTCTGATAATATATAATGAAGAATAAATAGTCTGATGAGATGCATCATGTAATGGCACGACGTATAACATTACCTCAATTAAAAAAGTATGATGTAACACAGAAAGTGATTGAAATGTTGGCTGATGCAGAATCACGTGCAATAATTTTTTCAATTATTAAAAGAGGAAAAACGGCAGCAGAATTATCTGAAAAACATAAAATACCTCTTAGTTCAGTTTATAAAAAAATATCTGATTTAGAAGAATTAACATTAATTCGAGTTGATAATTGGCAAATATCTGAAAAAGGTAGACGATTTAAAGTATACAAAAGCCGAATTAAGGATGCTGAGATAAATATAAAAAAACCAGAGGCAACTTTAACTTTAACTCCAAATGATGCAAAATAAATTGAAAAAAAGTATTGTTCGAGAAGCACTCCCAAAACCAAATGTTTTACAATTAAGTGAATATGATATTACCCAAAAAATTATGGAATCCTTAGTTAATGCTTGCCATAGGTCTGTATTATTTTCTATAATTACTATGGCTAAAGACGCACAAAAAATTGCAGATGAATTAAATATTTCTTTATCTGCAGTGTACAAAACCCTTACAAAATTGGAAGAATTAACATTAGTTGAAATTGAAAGATTTGATTTTATAGATGGAAAAAAAATTAAATTATACAAAAGCCGAATTGGCCGTGCAGAAATAACATTAGAAAATAATGATGCAACCTTGCATTTATTTCCAAATCGATCTGCAATAGATGCTAATTCTTAATGACAAACACACATCTACTAAAATTAGATTATACTGATAATGATTTTAAAATTATTAGAAATATAAGGAAAAAAGTATTTACAGAAGAAATAGGTATTTCTGAATCCAAATTATTTGATGAAAATGATCCAATTTGTGATCATTTTTTAATATTTGATGGTAAAGATGTTGTTGGTTCTTTAAGAATTATTTTAGCAAAGAAAACTATCAAACTGGAACGCATGGCTATTCTTAAAAATCACAGAACAAAAAATTATGGAAAGAATTGCATTTCCCAAATATTGGAATATTATTCTACAAGAGATTACTCACAAATAATATTGGATTCAATCTATTCCGTGAAGGGATTTTACAAAAAGTGTAATTTTATTGAAGAAGGAGAGATATTCCAAAGAGTTGGAATTGATCATATACGAATGTCATTAACGTTTTAGTCTATTTGGAAAATACCCGATTAGTTATTAACTCGTAAAAAAATGCAAAAAATATGAATACAGAACTTTCTACAAGTAAACTTCATGACATTGCACATATGGGAATGCGTGCAACTATTGGTGTTATCTTCATAGTTCATGGATTTGGAAAATTTGGAAATCCTGGATTTGGTGGATGGATATCTAGTATGGGAATTCCTGCAGAAATGCAAATTCCTATAGCATTAGCTGAATTTGTACCTGGAATTTTACTCTTAATTGGGGTTCTGACAAGAATGTCTGGTGCATTATTATCAATAGTAATGCTCGGCGCAATCTTTCTTGTTAAAGGCGCTACTAGTCTTACAGGTGACAAGGGGTATGAATTTGATTTAATTCTTCTTGCCGCAAGTCTAGTCATAATTGTTAGTGGTCCTGGTAGAATATCCATCTCACATCTAATCAAAAAGATTCCTAGGGTATTACAATAATCCTAGGTAACAATTTTTTCTATTTGGTTTTTTTCTTCTGCAATCTTAATTTCTCTTGCAATTCTTTTTCCCATACTCATGTTTTCATTGAATAATAATGAATAGTATGGTGAGCCATCCATGTAAATATTGGTTCCTGCAACAATTCTTGCTGAAAATTCAAATGATGTAAATTTAGCATTTTCATCATATACTCCTTCAATACAAAATGGACCATTCATTCCTGGTGAAACAATTCTTTTTGCGGCTTCAACAAAATTTTCGCCCATTTTATACACTTCATCCAATAATGACTCTCTCAACACTAGTGGGCTATTTCCAATTACGTTAAATGATGGAACTTTTTTTGATTTTAATTGTTGTTCTGATGGAATTCTGCCAAGACCTTCAATATCTGATTCATGTCTTTGATCAACTCCGAAGAATTCTAATTCATTAGTTAAGGGAGAATAAAAGAATTGTAAATACGCTAAAACACCTGCTGCATATTCTTGAATGTATAATGTTTCATCTTTTGAGATTACTCCTTCCGAAATCAATTGATTTCTTTTTGTGTTATAATCTTCTTCATTAGCTGCCATGAAATAGCCTTTACCTCCTGCCGCCCCTTGTCTTTTCACAATTACTAATTTTTCAATATCTTTTGGTTCAGTTACTGGTTTTGGCATTGGAAGAGTTGCCTCTCTCATGAGTTTTTCTTTCATGGTTCTATCTGACTCCCATCTCAAAATCCATTTATTCCCAAAAATCGGCACACTGATTGATTCAATCTCTTCAGAGCTCATTTGAGCAATTAATGTTCCATGAGGAATCAATATTGCATCTTGTTGTTTGAGTTTATCTTGTATTTTTACATCAAGAATCTCTGAGAATTTTTCAACAATAATTAATTCATCAATAAACTTGAATCGCCTGTATAATGTTTCACGTTTTTTCTCACAAACAAGAATTGTCTTAAACCCTTCATCTTTTGCACCTTTCAAAACTTGTAATGAACAGTGAGACCCTAAAGTGGCAATGCTTGTCAAGAGTATTTTTTCTTATCCGATTGGCTTTTTGAATCTATTCCCTAGATAATTTTCTTGAAACATATTGAAAGATCTCATCTATTAGCTCGATTTTTGCTTCAGATTCAAGATCCTCAGGAATAGTTTTTGCTAGAAAATCATACATTGATGCCTGATTTTCCAATTCTCCACGCTCTTTTCTAAGAGAATATGTGGCAATAGCACCTGATATGTAGGCAATAGCTTGTTCTCGTGTATTCATACACTGTCAATTATACTCTAAAATAAAAATTGTAAACCAAATGTAAAATAAACCCAAAAAATTACTTTAAACTAAATGATTGGAACTGAATTGGGTGATCTTAGAAGAACGCATCATTCAACTGAATTAAATTCTTTGAGTGAAGGAACCGAGGTAGTTGTAATGGGGTGGGTCGTAACAGTTAGAGGTCATGGAAATATTGTATTTGCTACAATTCGTGATAAATTAGGAAATATTCAGATTATCACAAAAAGTGGAGAATGTGATGATGATATCCGTGAAAAACTATCACATCTAAAAGAACATTCTTCAATTGCAGTAATCGGTAAAACTAGAAAAAATGAAAAATCCCCTACAGGAATTGAAGTAGTGCCAAGTGAAATGCGAGTTTTTTCAGAAGTTGAAAAAATCCCTCCATTTGAACCATATGCAAAAACTGTAAAAAATATTGATACTAGATTAGAAGTAAGAGCTATTGATCTTAGAAGAAATGTTTTACAAAAAATATTTCTTGCAAGAAGTGTCACACTAAAAGCACTTCGAGATTATTTTGGGAAAGAAGATTTTGTCGAAGTTAATACTCCAAAAATGATTGCTACTGCTACAGAGGGTGGTGCAGCATTATTTCCAATCTTCTATTACAATAAAGAAGCATTCTTAGCTCAGAGTCCGCAACTTTACAAAGAACAATTGACAATGAGTTTTGAAAAAGTTTTTGAAATAGCACCAATATTTAGAGCCGAACCTTCTAGAACCAATCGACATCTATCTGAAGCAATTTCTATTGATTTTGAGGAAGCATATGTTGATTATAATGATGTAATGGATAGAATTGAGGACCTAATCAAAAACTGTATCGCTACTGTTCAAAATTTTGTAAAAGAACATCCTGATGTCGAGTTTACTGTACCCGAGGTACCTGATAAAATTCCACGTTACAAATATGCAGAATTAATTGAAAAGATGCAGGCTGCAGGAGTTAAGGCGCAATGGGGTGATGATTTGTATCCAAAAAACCTACAAAAAATCGGATTAACCGGATTTTACTTCATAATTGACTGGCCAATGGGTCCCAAACCTTTCTATGTCAAAGTAAAGAAAGATGATGAGAAAATATCCGAATCATTTGATTTGATGTGGGGTGATTTGGAATTATCTTCTGGAAGCACAAGAATTGAAAAGAAATCCGAATTAGAAGATAGAATGAAGAATAAAGGTATGAAAACTGAAACATTTGATTACCATCTTAACATATTTGATTTTGGTGTTCCGCCTCATGCTGGATGCGGAATTGGTCTTGAAAGGTTAATGATGGCTCTAACTGGAACTGAAAATATAAGAGATACTACATTTTATCCAAGAGATGTTGACAGGTTGACTCCATGATACTAGGAACTATCAAAGAAATTTTTGAATTATTCATCAACCGACGTAAATTCTATATGTTTCCAATTTTGATTTTACTAATTGCATTAATTGGTGTAACAACATTGTCGCAATCAGGTTTAATCGCATTCATTTATCCGATTTAAAATTGCAGTTATCATCCCCACGTTTTAAATCAATTGCAGTAACTGCCGGATTGACATTTTGGTTTATTATTTTAACTTCGGCTATAGGATACTTTTCATATGAATCGCTTCTAATTTTTTCAATTTCTATTTTAACTATAACTCAAATTTTTGCATACAAAGTTTCAAAAGCATTAGATAAATTTGCAATTTTTAACACAACTGTATTCTTAGGTTTATTATTCATCTTTATGATATCCATTTATGGAATTTTATTCAAATTACTACGTATAGATTTATTGAGATTGAAAAAGAACAAAGAAACGTATTGGTTAGACGTTGAAGAGACAACCTCAGAAAGGATCGTGAAACAATACTGATGTATAATTTAGGAATATCTTGTTATTATCATGATTCTGCGGCTGCATTGCTTAAGGATGGACATGTAATTGCAGCAGTTGAAGAAGAACGATTTTCACGAAAAAAATTTGATGATGATTTTCCAAAAATGGCTATTGAATGGTGTCTGAAAGAAGCAAATATTTCTCCAGAACAGATTGATTCTGTTGCTTTTTACGATAAACCTGTTTTAAAATTCGAACGTCTCTTAGATAATTATATTGCTGTTGCTCCTAGAGGATTGTATAGTTTTTTGAATACTATTCCAAAATGGCTACATAAACGATTATGGATTAAAAATGATATTTTAAAAAGCTTGAAAGGTTTTGATGGAGATATTATATTTCCCGAACATCATCTGTCACATGCAGCTCATAGTTTTTTTACATCGCCTTTTGATGAATCAGCAATTTTGACAACTGATGGAGTAGGTGAATGGTCAACTACCTCTATCGGAGTAGGAGGGAATAATTCTGTAAAACTATTACAAGATATTCGATGGCCTCATTCACTTGGATTATTTTATTCTGCATTCACATATTTTCTAGGATTTCAAGTAAATGAAGGGGAGTACAAATTAATGGGTCTGGCTTCATTTGGAAAGCCAAAATACTATGATCTAATTTTGGATAATCTAATAGATGTAAAAGATGATGGAAGTATTCGTCTCAACATGGAATATTTTGCATTCACATATGATAAAGTTATGACAACTTCAAGATTTGCAGAATTATTTGGAATTAAAAGAAGAAATGAAAACGAAGAAACAACACAAATTCATTTTGATATTGGAGCAAGCGCTCAAAAAGTCCTTGAAGATATTTTATTGAAAATGGTAGAACATGTTTACAAAAAAACTAAGAGTAAGAACCTGTGTCTCGGAGGAGGTGTTGCATTAAATGGTGTTGCAAATTATAGAATTCTAAAAGAGAGCTCATTTGAAAATGTGCATATTCCTCCTTCCCCTGGAGATGCAGGAAGTGCTGTGGGATGTGCACAATATCTCTATTTTGCTCATAAGAAACAAAAAAGAATGATCTCTGATAATACAAACTCTATAATAGAAAATATTTACAATGGACCTTCATATTCTAGAGATGAAATTAAACAATTCCTTGATACTAAAAACATCAAATATGATGAATTTGATGATACGTTTGCAATAGAAAAATGTGCAAAATTAATTTCAGAAGGTAATGTCGTAGGTTGGTATCAAGGAAAAATGGAATGGGGTCCCAGAGCTCTTGGTAATCGAAGTATTTTGGCTGACCCTCGTAGAAAAGAAATGAAAGACATACTAAATGAAAAAATAAAACATAGGGAATCCTTTCGACCTTTTGCACCTTCAATTTTAGAAGAATATTATTCCGAATATTTTGATATGGATGTACCTAGTCCATACATGCTCATGGTTGCACCTGTGAAAAAACCTGATAAAATACCTGCAGTTACTCATGTTGATGGAACCGGCAGAGTACAAACAGTTTCAAAAAAATCCAATCCATTATATCACAAATTAATTTCTCAATTTCATGAGTTAACCGGGGTTCCTGTAATAATCAATACATCAATGAATGTTAGAGGTGAACCTATAGTCAATACACCTGAACAGGCCTACAATATGCTGACTAAAACAGATATGGATTATCTATTTATGAAAAATTTTATGGTGAAACGATAATGTCAGTCCAAGTATCATACAAAAAACAAACACTTCTTGGAATAATTGGACTATTAATTTTAATTCTAGTAGTGGAAGCAATAGCAAATGTTTGGTGGGTGACACAAGTCAGTTGTGAATTTGAAGAAAATGAAATTTTCAGGAATATGGATGAAGAAAAAAGACGTCAACTTTGTGTCGATTTGTATGACGTTAAAACCTTAGATGATGAACTAATCCCCAATCAACAAAGTAGCTCAGTTACCATAAACAGTTTAGGGTTTAGAGGAGATGAATTTTCTCCAGAAAAACCTGATCATATTTATAGAATTTTCATGTTAGGCGGTTCTACGATGTTTGGTCACGGTGCGACATCAGATCAAACAACAATTCCAGGATATACGCAAGAATTTTTTCAAAATTATGATGATAAATTTAAAATTGAAATAATTAATGGTGGAATACAAGGTGCGGATTCATATACTGAAACAAAAATCATTGAGAATAAATTAATTAATTACGCTCCAGACATGGTGATTATTTATGATGGTTGGAACGATTTACGTTCTAATAATTCGGAAGAATCCATACATAATAATTGGAATTTAATGTGCGAGTTAGGTCACGAGAATGATTTTGATGTCATAATTGCATTACAACCTATTGCAGGATTTGGAAAAAAAATATTGACAAAACAGGAAACAGAATATTCTACATTTGGAACCAACTATTATGACATCCCATTAATCAATTCATTATCCAAATATGAAAAATATGCTTCAAATCTTAATGATTTAGATAATTGTACTTCAAGTATTAATTTAAAATCTATTTTTGATAATGAAACCTCTCCTATCTATTGGGATCAAGGTCATGTTTCTGATAAGGGAAACAATATTGTTGCTCAAGCGTTATATGATGAAATCTTAAAATTTATTCCAAAAGATTTTGTCACAGAAATTCCAACTGTGTATAATACGGATAAAATAAACGAAAATAAATTTGAAAACCAAATCCGTTCTCTTTTGTCAAATTATAAGACATCGTTGATGATTGGTAGCATTTTTTCATTTGAAATTTTTTCTGAAAAACCTGTCACCGCCGAAACTACATATGATTCCCCTGTTGTAGATGTCAAAAAAAATATTTTTGAGACTCAATCGAAACAATATGAATCTGATAATATTTCAATATCTGTAGAAATCATTAAGGATGAAAATAACTCTCAACAAAAAATACTGAAATTCAAAACATTAGGTGCTTTTGACAATAAAGGGGCCTCCCACGTCACATACTTTCTTAAAATTTTTAAAAATGAGAAATTAATACTCTCAGATTTTTTCTATACGGAAAATGAAATTCTTACTCTTAATGTATCTCCAAATAATTCTGATTCCGTAAATATTTTTGGAGAACGGAAATATGATCATAACGCACTGGTTGCAAGTTCAGAATCATCAATAATGCTCACAGGTCCAATTTTTCAAGACAATGAAAAATATGAACTTAACATTGAATTGCGAACTATTCACGATCCTTCGAATTGGGTGTTTGTTCTCGATAATTTTCATGTAGAGATTGTAGCCTGATACTGTCATCTACAAATTTCATGATTTATGCATTCTAAATTAGCCCCTTCTAAGTTCGCTCCTGAAAAATCAGCTCCATAAAGATTAGCTCCTGAAAAATTAGCATTTGCCAAATTTGCATCATTAAACAATGCAAACCCTAGATGTGATCCGGAAAAATTACTATTTTCCAGATCTGCTTTACGAAAATCTGTAAAATAGATATATGTGACGATCATATCACCGTCAACATTCTCTATTTCTAATATCTCTTTATTTTGTATTCCGCCAAATGTAAATTCTTCAGATGTTCCATCAAAATCATAAAACGTAGCTGTATGTAGTATGTCATCAAAAAATCTTACATCACTGAAATTTGAATTTTTAATGTTAGCTTCGTTAAACCACGAGCCAAATAATGATTTATTCTTAATTACGCTGAAATTTGTATTTTCTAACTCTGTTTTCTGTAAATTAGATTCTTCAAACTCAACTTCATACAAATCCATATTTGATAAATTAGCATATGCTAATTCGGAAAATTTAAAATTCACTGACGTTAAATCAGCATTTTTTATTTTTGTAAAATCAACATTGATGAGTTCCGATTCTGAAAAATCCGTACCTTTTAGATCCGAATCCTCGAATTTTGAATTTTTAAATGATTTTTTTGAAAAATCAACTCCTACAAAGTTTTGTTCATTTAATACAGCATAATCAAAATTCACTCCTGAAAAAAAACTTGATGGTAGCATAGAATTACTGAGATTTGCACCAACAAGTATTGTATCTGTTAAATCAGCACCTGAAAGATCCAATCCTGAAAGATTAGAATAGGTTAGATCTTTTCCTCTAAAATCAAAATCCCCCAGTAT
>Ga0315326_10001576_pt1 | contig 11905 bp, 10 predicted proteins | sample M180m32315metaG_FD_203457 | JGI IMG/M metagenome (GOLD analysis project Ga0315326, IMG submission 203457) | Ammonia-oxidizing marine archaeal communities from Monterey Bay, California, United States - M1 80m 32315 | ecosystem: Environmental > Aquatic > Marine > Coastal | place: USA: California... | reverse complement strand
CGGCTCGCGGCCGTGAGGGACCTCATCGCCCCGCGAGGGCCCAACTTCGATTCCACTGCGTCGCGCGGACTCGAAAAAGGTCGGGAGCCCCACCGCCGCCTCTCCTGATTCGATGCCTGTCACATCGAGGGATCTCGATGCTGCACGAACGCATCGCCTCCGGCGCCGGCGGATTTGTCCCTCACCTCAAGCTCCTGGAGAGCTCCGGCCGCACAACCGCGACAAAGCCGCCGCACTCGGCTCCGCAAAGCGCTCGAATCATTCGCTCTCCGACGGCAACAGCGAGTGGGCACGCGCAGGAAGCGGGCCTCTCAATGGACTAGGATTCCTCCATGAGCAGCCCCCGGCCCGGTGTCGAGTCTGTCGACACCACGTTCCACCACGTCGACGACATCGCCTGGACACCGGTGCAGCGCCAGCGCAACGCCGACGGCACCGAGTCCGCCGTGCGCGAGCAGTGGCCCGTGATGCACCCGCGGTGCCTCTCGGCCCACGTCCACTACGACCCGGGGATGGTGGTGCGCCGCCATGGCCACCGTAGCGAGCATGTCGTGGTCCTCCTCGACGGCGGCGCGTGGATCGGAGGCGACTGGTGCACGGCCGGCACCCACATCCACGTGCCCCTGGGCGCCACCTTCGGGCCAATCGTGGCCGGGCCCGAGGGCGTCACCTGCTGGGAGCTGAGCTTCGGGGAATTCGGCGGCTGGGGCGACGAGTCCGAGTCCTACGAGCGCGAGATCGCGGCGCGGGGCGTTACCCCGCTCCCCAACCCGCCGCTCGACCTCGGGAGCTGGTTCCGCGACCCCCGCGGCGACACGGGCGCCGAGCGGGGCACGCCTCGGGTGCCGGGCCTGGCCGCGGTGCTGGCCTCCTACGACGACTTTCCGTCGGTCGAGCTTCGACGCCAGCGCGGCGCCGATGGCACGGTCGCCAGGGTGCGGGGCCGGTGGGCGATCGCCCGGCCCGACTTCACGTCCGCGCTCGTCGAACACGACCCGGGCATCGTGACGCGGCGAGAGCGCTGGCTGGGCACCCACATGGTCTGGATACTCGACGGCGGTGCGTGGTTCGGCAGCCGCTGGTGTCCAGCCGGGACGCACGTAGAGGTACCGGCCGGCTGTGAGATTGGCCCGATCGTGGCTGGGCCCGAAGGCGCGCGCCTCATCGAACTCACCCACGGCGACGTCCGTAGCCTCGGCGTCGGGCGGGACGCCTACGAGCGGGCGTTAGCCGAGCAGGGCGCGACGCTGCTCGACGATCCCGCCCTCAACCTCGACCTCGCACCCCATCTCGGCCCCGGGATCGAAGACACCCGGGACGTCTGGGTCGACGACCGTCCGCGGACGGAGCCGTAGCGCCTCTCTACACCGCAGCACTCTCGATCGCGGACGCCGCTGGCACGCAATCGCGGGGGCGAGGCCGAGCGAGCCCGGTCCCATGATCAGCACGGCAGCCTGCCGAGTCAGGCCCGCGCCCTCCCCGTCCAGCAATTCGTCCATTTCCACGACCGGGCCGCCGTCACGAGACCGGCACACCAGCGTGCCTCAAGGCTGATAGGGCAAAGACGAGTGGTGCAGCACGATCCGCAGCGTGCCCTCGGCATCCTTCTTGTAGCCCCAGCTCTTGTCCACCTTGGTGACGTTGCCGTCCTTATCGGTAAAGACCACCCAGCCCATCCACATCGCGACGTCGCCCTGGATGAAGCTCGCCGAACTCTCCGACTCGACCTTGCGCCAGCCCTTCAGCCCGAATCCGCCGTCGAGCGGATATGCATCGCTGTGCCCCACGAAATAGGAGAGCGCGCCGTCGCGAGTCGGGCGGAAGGTCTGTTCACCGCTCGCCATCGTTGGCTTGAAGAGGACGGGCCCGAGGTTGTAGCCATATGCGGAATCCAACGCGCTGCTTGCGACTTTCCGAGCCGCATCGATTCCACCATCCTCGTAGGCCTTCGAAATCTCGACGAGCGCGTCGCCCCATGCCTTGCGCGCGTCGGCCAGTTCCTGTTCGGTGATTTCGCTGCTCATCTTGCTGATCTCCATTCGCGAGAGGGTCCAGGTGTTTGCCGTTGAGGGCGAATGCATCGCCCAAGTGAGTTGGGCGCCGAAATTTCTCATTTCAGCCGCCCGAGAGCACAAACCATAACCCGCGATCGGGTGACGCTCGCCCGCGTGAGCCTCGCCGACATCGGTCGCGTCGTCTAGGTCCAGTATTCCGGTCGGAGCAAGCAGACTCAGTCGTCTGCGCCTTCTGATCCGGGTACCCGTTCCGGCGCCGGAACGGTCCACTCCGGTGTGCGCTTCTCGAGGAAGGCCATGACCCCTTCTCGCGCGTCGTCCTGACTGCCGACCCACGGATAGGCCGCGATCTCGCGCTGCTCCGTCTCCTCGACGGATCGTTCGAGCGCATCCCAGACCAGGCGCTTCGAGATCGCCACCGAGGAGGGTGCGGCCAGGAGGAACTCCTCGGCGAGCCTCCTTGCAGCGGGGAGGACCTCGTCCGCCGGGACGGCTTCGCTCGCGAGCCCACGCCGGGCGAACTCCCGACCGGACATCATGCGTCCGGTCAAGAGGACGTCGAGCGCGTTCGACATACCGATCACACGGGGCACGATTGCGTGGGCACCGAGTTCCGGGATCAGCCCACGCTGGGAGAACGCGAACTGACACTTCGCGTCTTCGGCGACGATCCGGATGTCACATGTCATCGCGTAGGTCACACCGACCCCGATCGCATGGCCGTTGATCGCGGCGATCACCGGCTTTCGGATCATGCGCGGCGTGAGGCGTGGCCATCCATCGGGGCGCCCGCCGGCCTCGCCGCCGCTAGCGGAGTCCTTGCCCTCGAAGGTGTCGCCGCCTCCGGAGAGGTCTTGGCCCGCGCAGAAGGCACGTCCGGCCCCTGTCAGGATCAGAGCCCTGATCGCGTCGTCTTCATCGGCGCGCCGGAGCGCGTGCTCGAGTTCTCCTCGCATCCGGTCGTTCCAGGTATTCAGAGCCTCCGGGCGGTTCAGCGTGAGGGTGACGATCCCCCGCGCGTCCTGTTCCCAGAGGATCGCTTCGTAGTCCATAGCCTATCTCTCTCGTGCCCTAGGGCATCGCCAGCTTCATCGAGTCGACGCCCGATCCGCCGTCGACGTAGATGACTTGACCGCTCACGTAGCTCGCGGCCTCGCTGACCAGAAAAAGGACGGTGTTCGCGATCTCCTGTTTCGAGCCCGCGCGACCAAGGGGAGACTGGGGCCGGCTGTCGTCTCCGACCTTCTCGAAGCGCTCGAGGCCCTCGGTATTCGAAATTGCGCCCGGGGCGACCGCGTTCGTGCGAATGCCCTTGGGTCCCCACTCGACCGCACAGGTCCTCGTGAGCGAGTTCACGCCGGTCTTGGCCGCGGCGACGTGTGCCTGGAAGGCGGGGCCCATCTGCTCGAAGGGGGCCGTGATGTTGACGATGTTGCCACCGTTCTCGGCGAGCCAGGCGTCGTAGGCTGCTTTTGAGACGTTATAGGTTCCGAGCAGGTCGATGTCGACGATGGACTTGAATCCGTTGTACGAGATCCCGGCCATCGGAGCGGGGAAATTACCTGCCGCGTTGTTCACCACGATGTCGAGACGGCCAAAGCGGGAGAGGGTCTCCTGGATCACGACCTCGACCTGATCTGGCTTGCGCACATCGCAGGGGACAGCGAGACACTCGAAGCCTTCCTCTTCGAATCCGAGCTTCGCTTCCTCTAGGACTTCCTGGCGCCGGGCGGCGATGCAGAGCTTCGCTCCGTGGCTCGCCAGGGTCCGCGCGATCTCCTGACCGATTCCGGTCCCACCGCCGGTGACGAGGGCCACCTGGCCTTCAAGGATATTCGCTGTGAAGATGCTCATGGACGGATTCCTCCTCGCGTCCCGCCCGGGGCGGCGGCGCGTCTGTCCGCGCTCAGTCGAAAGACTTCACGGCACATACGATCTAAAACCGGTCGGCACATTCCCACCGCTCCCAGAGTTTTCACCCTTCGCCGACGTCAGGACGTCGGGCCTCCGCGTTGCCCCTCCACTCCGACTTTGTGATCAGCCAGTGGCGGAGGCGAGCGTGGACTTGGCAACCAGGACGGCGATGCGTACCCGCATCGCTCGATCGTAGCCGGGCCGGGGGTCGGTCGCATGCTCGGGAGCCGAACGGGGCCGCCGTTCAGGCGCTCTCGGGCTGCGGTGACACAGACTCTTCCATCCGGAGCCTGGTGGCTCGAAGAGGCTCCCGCATCCGCTGCACAAGTCACTCGCGCGCCACGCTTGGCTACGGCGAGGGCGCCGGATCCGTCGCGTCCGCATCCTCCATCGGATTCGGCGCGTTCACGCCGATGCCATTCTTCAGGCAGGCCTCGACCGCAATCGGCAGTAGCTCGTCGTACATCTTTTGATGCGACTCCTTCGCGAACTGATCCGGAAGCCCGCGGCGATCGCCGTAGAAGCTGATGATCCTGGCCCCTTCTGGCCCGGATTCAACGGGGCCATAGACCGACTTCTCGTCCTGGAAGCGGCAGTCTCCCTCTCTGTACCAGCGACTTCCCACCTTCAGCGCACCACGCAACACGATCGTGCAGTAGTCCGTCTCATGAAAGTGCGGAGCGAACTTGGTATCGGGAGGAACGACCTGGGCAACCGCAACCGGGCCATCGGCTTTCTCTCCGAATTCGAAGGTATTGAAGCCAAAGAAGGGCTCCGCAAGCTCCGGGGCGTCGATCGAGAATGAGGTCCGCCCTCCCTTATTCCCAAGAGATTCGTTCGAATTTTCGATGGTCATTCAATTGCTCCTATCCGTGATGGCAAATCTGCGCCCTCTTCGGTCCATTCCGTGGCCTCCCTCGTGAATTGCCTAACGCGGTGCGCGACTCGGCTCGAGATGGGCCCAGGCGGCGGGCAGCGAGATGTCCCGGTTGGGCTGACGCGGCGGCATGTTGAACTCCGCCGGCGGACGCCACTCCATGTCCCGCATCGTCTCACCGACGTGCGTCATGTTGAGCATGTCGTGGCTATAACAGAAATGACCCTCTCCCGCGTAATAGAGGATCGAGAGCCCGGCGACGACGGCCGGCGAACCGTCGGGACGCTCGCCCAGAACCTGATCCCACTGCCCCACCAACCGCGCGCCTTCGACCATCGTCCAGTGCTCGGGCGTCGACCAGCCGTAGCCCGTCAGGCCGGCCATCGAACGTTCGAAGAAATCACGGATCGCCTCCCGCCCCTCGATCCGGCCCCAGGCAGGGTCGATATAGACTGCGTCCTCAGTAAAGAAGTCAGCCAGGGACGACCACTCCTCTCGCCCGGCATCGATTTCGTCACGCATCTCCACAAATCGTTGATAGGTATCGAGCGCTCCCTGTTCCATTGCGGTCTGCATCGGCCCTCCTTCCACTCATCGTCCACCCTCCGTCCCGCCCCCGCTTCGCGCGGCTCGGCGTCGGAAAGGAACGATTAGCGAGACCGAGCTAAACTCGCACCCGATGAAGACATTCTGCCGACTCTGCGAAGTGAATTGTGGACTGGAAGCGAGCGTGGACGCCGAAGCGCGGCTTGCTGAACTGCGGCCGGACCGAGAACATCCGGTCTCCCAGGGCTTCGCCTGCCATAAGGGCCTGCTCGCTCGCGAGGTCCACCACGATCCGGATCGCGTGAATCATCCACTTCGACGGATGGAAAACGGCTTCGAGCGCGACAGCTGGGACGCCGCGGCCGCGGACATCGGCCAGCGACTCCGCCATGTCCTCGACACCCACGGACCGGACGCGGTCGCCGTCTACATCGGCAACCCAGCCGCCTTCAACGCCCTGGGCGGCCTCACCGCCGGGATGTTCGCGACCGCGCTGGGCTCCAGCCGCCTCTTCAACTCGGGAACCCAGGACTGCTCGAACAAGTTTGCGGTCAGCGAGCAGCTCTACGGCTCCGCCGAGATCCACCCCATCGCGGACCTGGACCACACCGGATTCCTGCTGATGGTCGGCACGAATCCGCGTGTCAGCAAGCTGTCCTTCCTCCAGACCGCGGACCCTGTCGGCTCACTTCGGGAGGTGCGCAAACGAGGCGCCGAGGTGATCTTCGTCAATCCGCTCTGCCTCGACGACATGGCGGACGTGGGCCCCACCCTTCAGATCCGCCCCGATACCGATGCCTACCTGCTCGCGGCGATTCTTTGCGTCATCGAGGGCGACCCGACGCTCGGGTTCGACGAAGACGCGATCCGCAACGTCACGGGACTCGACACGATCCGGACCTTCGTTCGCGGCTTCCCTCCCGAGCGAGTGGCCGCCGTCGTCGGCGTCGAAGCGCAACAAATCCGCGATCTGGCGCGCAAGTTCGCGTCCGCTCCCAGCGGGGCCTCGATCCACGTCTCGACGGGCGTGAACATGGGCCGGCAAGGAGCCCTCACCTACTACTTGGCTCAGATGCTCTCCCTCGCCACGGGGAACCTCGATCGTCGCGGCGGAAACATCATCGCTGCCCGCGGTGTGAACCCCATGATCATGCCGACGGAGGCGACGACGACGCAATCTACGCCCTGGGGCGACTATGTACCGGCGCGTGGCACGCCGCCGGGCGCCCTTCTCGCCGAGATGATTCGCGACCGCGACACGCCCGTCCGCGCGCTCATCTCGATGGCCGGTAACCCCGCCCTCTCGATCGGCGGCGGCGCGGATCTCTCGGCGGCGCTCGCCTCTCTCGACCTGCTGGTCACCGTCGACCTCTATCGAAATGCGACGGGAGAGCTCGCTGACTGGGTCCTCCCCGCCGCCGACTGGTATGAACGAGAGGACCTCAACTACTTCGTCCAGGGCGTCCAACGCGTGCCCTATCTCCAGTGGACCGACGCGATCGTTCAGCCTCGAGGAGAGCGGAAGACCGATGCCTGGATCTTCTCGCGGCTGCTGAAAGAAATGGGCCTGCCCTCCCTACTCGACCTGCCGGGAGACGACATGATGAGCTCCGTCTGGGATGGGCGACTCGCCGAGACCGGCCACTCCGTCGCCGCTCTGCGAGAGGCCGAAGGCCACGTCGTTCTTCTCCCCGAGCGCGAACCCGGTCGTTTCCTCGCAGAGCTCTGCGGAGAGCTCCCCTTCGATGCCTGCCCGGCATCGCTTCGCTCCACGCTGGGCCGCGCGGAGCCCCTCTTCTCGCAATTGCTCGACGAGGAGACCGGCGCGCTCAAATTGATCACCCGGCGCACCCACACGATGCTCAACTCCGGTTTCCAAAATCTGAAAGCGCTCCGCGACATGAAGGGCGGCCAGACCAACCCGCTCTTCATGAACCCGAGGGACGCGCTCGAGCGCGGCCTGCGGGAGGGCCAGCAGGTTCTCGTCCAGAACGAACATGGCCAGATCCGCGCCACGCTCGCGTTGGACGAGCTGCTCCGAGAGGGCGTCGTGGCGATGAGTCACGGCTTCGGGAACGAACGAACGGCGGGCATGCCCGTCGCGCAGTCCATGCCCGGCGTGAACGTCAACGAGCTCTCACCGGTCGGTCCGGGCAGCTTTGATCCGCTCGGAGGGATGTCTCAGCTCACGGGGATCCGGGTCGAAGTCGCGGCGGCCTGAAAAACGGAACACGACCGATAGCGCCGCCCTCTTCGTTGCAGACGATCCGCATCTTCGTCGGAAAGGACCGCGGAGCTTTGCGCCGCATCGGATGGGCATGTGATGGCGAGTCCAGAGAGAGCCCTGGCGAAGGGCCCGCCCTCACGAGGCATGAGTCCTCGGTCTGCGAGGGATCGCAAACGCCCCCCCCGACAAGGGTAATCTCAACCGGCATCGCATGCAGTCCCTCGGGATCCGTGACTTCCGAAATACGAAGGATCTTCAACGTTTTGCTGGGCCGCGCTCCCGTCTGATCATTGAATTCATGCTGCTCGTGGCCCGTGCGCTCGGGGTCTCCTGTCTCTCTTTCTTGCGATTCCGAGCCCCATCCTGAGCCTTCTGCTCATGCATGGATCGATCGAATCACGAAATCGCTTCCTCTGATCGGCCTCGACCTAATGCTGATTCGCACGGCGGATCGGCATATCGCCCTTTCTCGGAATTCGCCAAGATGCGCTCGTTCACATCCAAGGCTCCTACCCAACACCGGAGCCACGCAAGCCCTCTCGTCTGCGATTTTCTGTGCAAGAATCTGGACTTCGGTGCGCCCGATCACGGCGGCTGCCCAAGCCCATTCTGAAATGACACGCCGATCAGCAAGGAGATGCATAATGGCTCGACTCGAAGGTAAGATCGCCATCGTCACAGGTTCCGCACGGGGAACCGGTGCGGAGACCGCAAAGCTCTTCTGCGAAGAGGGCGCGCGGGTTTGTGTTGCGGACATTCGCGAGGAAGAAGGGTCCGCCCACGCCAAGAGTCTCGGAGACGGGGCGTTCTTCCAGCGGCTCGACGTCCGCGACGAGGCGAACTGGGAAGCGTGCGTCGCTGCGGTTCGTGAGCGCTTTGGGCCGGTGGACATCCTCGTCAACAATGCTGCGATCCTGGACGTGAGCCCCATCGCCGAGCTCGATCCCTCCGTCGCGCGCAACATTCTCGACGTCAACCTCGTCGGCCCGATGATCGGGACGCGCGCGGTCCTTCATGATATGGCGACGAAGGGCAAAGGGGCGATCGTCAACATGGGCTCCATCGACGCGATGGAGGGCATGGGTTGGGTGGCGTCCTACTGCGCTTCGAAGTTTGGCCTGCGAGGCTTCACCAAGGCCTCCGCCCTCGAGCTCGGTCAGAAGGGCATCCGGGTCAATATGGTATGCCCCGCCGGCGGCAACCCGGAACTCACCGCGGGCTTCCGAGACAACATCGTGAAGCGAGTGGAGGCGGGGGAGACCATTTCCGTGCAGGGAATGGAGGGCGGTATCATGGGCGATCGCCAGGCAACCGCGCGAGACATCGCCAACGTGGTGCTTTTCCTCGCCTCGGATGACGCGGGCTACTGCACCGGTGCGGAATATATGGTCGACGGCGGGCACACCGCCGGGCATATCTGGTTCGCGACCGAGGGGCAGTAGTGGGGGCCCAGGCCCATTCGCACTGCTGCTCTCCCGCTTCGCTCGTTGGTGAGGCGGAACAAATCGGTGCGCGAGCCGAGCCGAAGAGGACGGCGCTCAGGCCCCCGGCAGCTCTCCCCCACGCGCATCCGTCTCGGATCTCACCCAGATGGGTGAAGTCCAGGCTCTCTCCTGAATCCGTTTGGGGATCTCGAGACCGTCGCAGGTCTCCGGCCGATCGCCCTCCGGAATCCCGAGGCATTGTCTATGCGACCATCGGCAACTCGGCCCCTCGAGCACTCTCACGTAGTAGGCCGCTTCCTGCTGGTCGTTGAAACTCGGATCGGACCAGACTGCGCACAACTCGTCAGCGCCCCCTGGAGACGTCTCGCACGTGTCGAGATCGACGGACATCCGCGGGCCTTCCGCGCGGACGACATCGTGGACCGCCTGTCCGTAGCGTCCCTCCCCTTCGCTCCACACCTTGATGATCTGAATACGCTCGAGCCGGGTGCCGGGGACGTCTGCCGTCCCCGCATCGCGCAAAGCGCGAACGGCAAATTTCGGCGCGCGCCCCTCGGTCGAACGCACGAGGGTCCCCCCCATGGGCGTGCCACGCTCGTATCCAATCGCCGCGAAGTCGCCCCGCCCACACAAATCGTCGGGTAGATTCGTGCCAGCGAAGAACCGGGGTCGAATCCGAGGGCCACTTGTCGCAAACGTCTCCCGCCTGCGCACCGCATCGAAAAGTGCCTCGCGGCTGTTCTCCTCCGACCACACACCCGCCAATCCACCCGGGTTCCGGTAGACGTTGCCAGGAACACCGAATGCTCCGCGCGCCTGGAGTCGCCTTGAGGGCGTCGCGGACTGGATCCCCGAGGTCCCCGCAAACCCGACCTCGTTGACGTTACCCGGCGTGGCATTATGCGTGTCGGTACTCCCGATGAATCCGATCTCTAGAGGATTGACGCCGAGCCTCTTGGCTTCGCCGAGTCCCTCCGCCAACGCGTAGCGCGCGAAGGAGAGCGGACCCAGGCAGCGCTCGCCTTCCCGACCACCTCCGGATCCACAGAGAGGCATCCCCCGCTCCCCTGACCCGAACATCTTCTCGAAATCGCAAAACTCATCAGGCGCCCCCATCACACCGATCAGGCCATTTAGACACTCCGATTCTCCCTTCGCCTGCATCATCTCGACGACGGGTTCGAGACGCGCCCTTCGGCGCGCGCTCACCCGCTGCCTTGCGAGCGACGCTCCCGCATAGGTTCTCGAGAAGGCATTTCCAGAGGAGAAGTTCGGATTGTGAGGAATGGCCAGGACGTCGCAGGCGCCACCGGTGTCGAGGCATTTCGATTCGAGCGCGAGCCACAGATCTTCGAGCGTCTCGGTGTCGATCGACGAGATCGGAAGCTCCGGCGTTATCTCATTACGGAACATCACGTTGCGGTGCATCATGAACCAGTTCTTGCGACGGCTGTACTCGTAGCCGTGAAAGGTCGTGAACTCGCATATGGAAGATCGGTCGTACCATCGTTCGGCCGCCGCCTGGGTCTCCGCCCACTGGCCTGCGACGGCCTGTCTACATCGAGCGCCCTCTTCGCCGCAGAGCGCCTCGCTTCGATCTCCTCTGCGGGTCTCCCCCAGAAAGGCCAGCATGCCGAAGGGGCCGAGGATCTCGCCACGCAACCCCCGACAAGCCAGCCGGTCGTAGGTCGGGGATTCCGGCGCCGAACAGAGCCACGTCTCCCCGAGCCACTCCGAGTGATCCGCGACCATCGCAAAATCGAGGGGGCGATCGATTCTCACGGACCGGCCGGCCCCCGAGTCGTCGACAGGGGGAAGCTCGACCGCATGCCCCATGGCAAAGCGGTATGCGTCATCCGGTCGCAGCGTCACCCCGCGCCCCACCGAATCGTACGAGAAGCCCGTGTGGACATGCAGATCCCCGAAATAGGCCTGACGAAGCGAGCTTCGGTTCTCACAGGGCTGACGCGGTGCGGGACGCGCCGTCGAGGACGCCGCCGCGATCGAACGCCTCCAGGGATCGAACGCCTCCAGACGATTGGACGCGAGGATCGAAGAAATGCAGAAGCCGATGGTCCCAACGACGAGCACCGAGGCAGACAAACCGATCAGCCAGCCGCGCATTTGGAGTCCCCCTCTGTTGGCCACGGCGACGACGGGCAAATATTAGAGGAGCGATGCCCAAGAACACCCGAATTCCCCAATGACATGAACGAAGATCCAGTGAGCTGCCGGCGCCCCCCCGGGCCTAGAAATCAGAATAGGAGGTCTCGGTCGGACCGAAAGCGAGAATCGGGACTGATCGCTGTTTCAACTTTCTGAATCCGGCTTCCCGGTTAGAAAACGGAGTCCGTAGTAGTAACTTACCGAGTCCGCTCCGCCCCCGACGTGATGCTTCATGGGGGGGCCACCACTGGGCGCATCCCCCGCCTTACCGGAGTCTCATAGAAGCATGAGCGACGACAACCGTGAAAATCATCACCGCAACGACATCTACGGTGACCTGGACAACAAGGAGATCTCGCCCACGATTCCGGCCTCGACCGTCGTGATTCTCCGCGATGGGAACTCGGAAACGGAGGTGCTCATGCTCCACCGCACGTCGAAAGTCCATTTTGGTGGCATGTGGGTATTCCCAGGTGGACGGATCGATCCTGACGATTATCCCCCAGACCAGAACTTGAACGTTGCCGCGCGCAACGCCGCTGTCCGCGAGACCCGCGAAGAAGCCAACATCGACATGGACTCGGAAGATTTTGTGCAGTTTGCACATTGGACACCGCCCCCCACCACGCCCAAACGTTATGCCACCTCTTTTTATGCCTGTGCGGCACGTAAAGGCCACGAGTCCATCGAGGTCGATGGTGAGGAGATCCAGGAC
>Ga0315326_10001572_pt1 | contig 11911 bp, 9 predicted proteins | sample M180m32315metaG_FD_203457 | JGI IMG/M metagenome (GOLD analysis project Ga0315326, IMG submission 203457) | Ammonia-oxidizing marine archaeal communities from Monterey Bay, California, United States - M1 80m 32315 | ecosystem: Environmental > Aquatic > Marine > Coastal | place: USA: California... | reverse complement strand
CCAATTGAGGTCCCCATACCAGTAATGTACATATGGTGTGCCCAAACTATAAATGACATAAAACCAAGAAAAACCATTGCATATACTAATGCTTTATAACCCCATATAGGTTTTCTAGTATTATTAGCAATAATCTCTGTGATAATTCCAAAAGCTGGAAGAATCAGAACATAAACTTCAGGATGAGCTAAAAACCAAAATAAGTGTTGCCAAAGTAAAGGGCTTCCTCCACCAGCATTTGTCAAAACCTCACCAGAGACGACTAAACCACTTGGCATAAAAAAGCTCGTTCCAGCTAATCTATCCATTAGTTGAAGTACTCCAGCTGCTTCTAATGGTGGAAAAGCTAATAATAATAAGAAAGCAGTAATAAATTGTGTCCAAACAAATATAGGTAACTTCATCCATGTCATTCCCTCTGTTCTAAGTTGGATGACCGTTACTAAAATATTTACTGAGCCAAGTAGAGATGAAGTAATTAGCATTACCATTCCAAACAACCAAACAGTTTGACCTGTTGTAGCTATATCAGCAAGAGGAGGATATGAAGTCCAACCTGAATTTGCAGCTCCACCAGGGACAAAGAATCCAACGGCCATAATGACTGAACCAATAAAATACATCCAATAAGAAGCTGCATTAAGTTTAGGAAAAGCCATATCTATAGCACCAATTTGAAGCGGAACAAAATAGTTACCAAAAGCACCAAAGGCTAATGGTACTACTCCTAAGAAAATCATTATTGTTCCATGCATTGCTCCTAATGAGTTATACATTTCTGAAGGTAAAATACCTCCATCTCCTATAATAGAGCCCACAAAGGGAATTGGACTTTCAGGATATGCTAATTGGTATCTCATAATCATCATCAAAACAAACCCAAATAGCAACCAAACTAAAGAGGTAATACCATACTGTAGACCAATGACTTTATGATCTGTAGAAAAGATATATTTTGTCAAAAAACTCTGTTTATGTTGTTCAGCACTCATTTAATGATTCCTGATTAATCTATAGTATTTTGTTAAGATGAAAATTAAAGTTTAAAATTGAAATGTAATTTAATTCTTCTTTCATACTAACACAAAAAAAATCTTAAAATTAGTTTAGGAAGTTTATTGTTATAAGATATTATAAATAAGTAAATTTTGAAGCTGATATATCAGTATAATTTTTTAAAATCTTAGGAGATTGAAATGCGTAAATTAATTAACGTGACTATGATTGCGATATTTGGTCTGAGTACAATTATTGCAGGGGAAATCAAGGGACGTATCAAGTATATTGGTAAACCACCAAAATCAAAACGAATTAGAATGGATGCTGACCCTGTATGTGCTGCTTCACATCGTGACGCTGCTAAAGCAGAATCATTTATTGTTGATTCTGAAGGAAATATGGCAAATGTAATTGTTTATTTAAAAGGGGTGAAATACACTGGTAAAGCTCCAACAAGTGAAGTAATAATTGATCAAAATGGATGTGTTTACTCACCACATGTTATGGGAGTTCAAGCAGGACAGCCAGTCAAAATACTTAATAGCGATGCTACTATGCATAATATTCATGGATTACCTAAAGTAAACAAAGAGTTTAATTTTGGTATGCCTAAATCATTAAAAGAAAAAACTGTAACATTTAATAAGGCAGAAGATGTTTTTGTAATTAAATGTGATGTTCACCCTTGGATGAAAAGCTATACTCAAGTTTTTGATCATCCTTACTTTGCTGTAAGTGGCAGTGATGGTACTTTTAATATTTCAAATGTTCCTGATGGTACTTATGAAGCTATTGCTTGGCAGGAAAAGTTTGGAAGCAAAAGAGTTATGACACAAAACGTAACAGTAAAAGGTGGAGATGCTGAATTAAATTTTAACTTTGAGAGACCAAAGAAAAAATAATATTAAATTTTATTTAATAACAAAAAACCCTCAATCATACTGAGGGTTTTTTGTTATATCATGTAGAACATCTAAATGCTCTTTTGATAAGTTATTAACACTAAAGAAGACTACACCATTTGCTCCAGCGTTAATTGACCCAATAATTGCTTCCCTAAATTTTTGAGGATTTAAAGCTCCAACAAAAACACCTGAATAATAATCAAATTTTCCACGTATTTCATTAACACCATTATCAACACTAAAATTTATCCAGTCAATATCTTCATTATAAAAATGATGATAATTCATAGGACACACTAAATCAACATTCCATGATGCCCAATCTTGTCGAACCATTCTACGAGCCATCTCAGGGTAAGGAAATACTGCTGCAGATATTTTTGTTCCATTGGTATGCGAAATCTTGGTTAATTCATTAACCAAGTTCGTAACTGCATCGAGTCTGAACTTTAACCATTCATCTTTTAAATCATCATTTTTTATTTCCTTAGGGTCTAAACCATATTGCTTTTTAAACATTTCTCGTGCGATTGGATGATATCCAAAATCATATTCAGGCATTTCATAACTTTGATCTAGTCCATATTTTGGTTGAAGCTTAATTGGGAGAAAAATATCAGAATATCGAACGTAATCTAAATGCACAGATGCTAAGTTTTCAATTTTACTAAGTTCATCTATTAATTTTTTGATATGATTTCTCGCACCTTCACTAAAGGGACTTAACCATTGATAGTAATCAACATAAGGTCGAAAGTCATAACTATTTTGTCCTAACTTATTTACAGAATACCAATCTTTATTCTTCATGGCTTCTTTATCATTGGGCCTATTTAAAGTCCATACCCAGGCATGAATATTAATTTCTAGAGGTTTTGTTAAGTTTATTAGTTTTCTTAATTGATTTGGATTTGCTTGGATAAAATAATCTGTTATTCCTGCTTCCTTATACTTATTAAAAAAGATTAGCCAATCATTTTCAGATTTTTTGGAATAGCGCATCCATGTTCCAAATATTATATCATTTTTCATATTTGTTGCTTCTTTTAATTCAATCATTAATTCTTCACTAAATAAAAATCCAAAATTAATAATTAACAAAATATATAATATTTTTTTTAAACCACTAAACTTCATTTTTATCTAATAAATAATAATTTTTTGTTTCATATAAAATCCACTTATCTATTAAGTAAAATACTAAAGTAATATATTTTATTTATATTAAACTTGAGATAAAATTATTTAGATAAATATAATTGACCTTTTTTTAATAACCATAAAAAAGTGACTTAAATAAAAAAATTATGCTCTTAAAATCAACATATGCTTTCAAGAGTATTTTTAATAAAACAAGGTAAATGCTGTGGGAATGGTTGCCTGATGTGTCCTTATACAAATAGGCACAGTGGCCAATCAAATAAAATAAAAAAAGAAGTCCTTAATAATTTAGAAAAATGGGAATCGCTAGCTTTAAAAAACGTAAAATTAAAATCAGAGTAATCTCAGATTAATTACTCCCAGTCTTCGTCACCCCAATCATCATCTTCTTCAATAATAAATCCATATCCATTAGATGATATATGTCTTCTAACAATTGCTGAAACATCTTTACGACCACTCATCCCCCACATCCAGTCGTTTAAAGCTTTATAAAGTTTCGTACTATCAGTACTAATCTTTGCAACATCTTTACCCCATACTTCAACTACAGAATTAACTGGCTCTTCAGTAGGGATATAAGGTGCTGGCATTTTAGTCCCAGGCATAACATCTTGAGGATTAGTAAACCATTCCACTAGCCATTCCGGTCTTAAACGATCTTTTGTTAATACTAAATTAGGTGCCCATGTAAGAGCAGCTTGTTTTGGCTTTTCTTCTCCATAAAAATGGCAATTATTACAAGCACCCATTTCAGCAATTCTTTCACCTGCCTTATATGAAGATGAATTTTTTACAAAATTATGAGGGTTTTCATAAGTAAGAGGAAGGTCATCTTTACTTTGGAAATATGAGATAACCGTATTCCATTCTTCGTCAGTATAATCAAAACTAGGCATTCTAGCCTGTAAGTGAGGTCTAACCATAGAAATATTTTTAAACCAATTTAGTAGCCATTGAGGTTGAGTTTTTCTACCCTGTGTATTCAATATAGGAGGGCTAAAACTTTGAACTAAGCTCATGTCTTCTGCATTTGTATTATCAGCAACTTGCCTTAACCAGTCAGAAGTTGAAGTCCAAATTGCACCTCCCTTGCCATCTATTTTATGACATCCCATACAATTATTTGTATGAATAAATTGTTCGCCTTTTGTTACAGCTAAATATTTTGGAGTTTTTTCAGGTAGTTTTGTTGGAGGTATTTCATCTTTAACAAGGCCCATAATCAAGGTGACTAAAGATTTTATCTCTTTATCTTCTAATCCAAAATGAGGCATCCTTGATTTTTCTAGAGGTTTCAATTGTTTAACTGAAATAGTTCCATCATCATTTGGAATCAAATCAAATTTTTCAGGTTGATCTAGTTTGTTATAAAACCAATCCCACTTTGTATGATCTATTTTATCATGCCAAAAACCAAAATCAAGTTTTGATATGAGTTTACTTCCTTCATAATTAAGAGCGATACCTATCGGTTTCCTATCTTCAAAACCGTCAATATTATGGCATGAATAACATCCGTAGTGCCCAATTAGATTTTTCCCAGAAAGAACTAATTTTTCTTTTGAAGACATATCTTCTAAGATTTTTTCAACTTGCCTTGTTGAATTCACTTGAGATAAGAAATCAGAAGTTATTTCATCTAAAATTGTTTCGTCTATATCAGGTACTAATCTTTCATCAAAATCTTTAATCTTATCTTCAATAAGATAGCTAGCAATATCGCTTGCTTCTTTATTTGTTAACCTAAGATTTGGCATTTTTGTACCTGGGTGATATGAGTATGGATTTTTTAACCAACTAAACAACCATTCTTCTGTTGTTTTTGAACCTAAGCCAATAAGGTTTGGTCCTTGTTGTAGTCTTATATTTTCATAAGATGGTTCATATGATTCATCGACCTCTGGTTGAATTTGATGACACCCCATACAACCATACGAAGCAACTAGCAGTGCTCCATTTTCTGAATCTCCACTCTTAAGTCCTTTTGCCAAATTATAATCTTCTGAGTACTCATATAAGTATTCGGTCATTGCCAAAGTTTCTTGTTCAGAACGCAGTATATCTTCAGGGGAACTATTATTCCCTTTTTTAAAGAAATGTGGCATCCATGTATTATGTCTAAATGCTCTTGGTTCCATAATCCATCGATAGACCCAATCTTTATCTGCTTTAGAAGCTAACTTATAAAGACTAGGACCAGGTTTAGGAGTGTCTTCCCAACGATCCATTGAGTGACATGAATAACAACCAGCTTTTTCAAATGTAGCCATACCTAACGTCAGCGTCTCAGCACCAACCACAGGCATATTGTCACTATGACATTTGAAACATCCTGCTTCAACATATTGAGCAGGTAACATCTTATCTTCCCAATAATGAAGAGCTTCCCATCCATATTTTTCCTTCCACTCTTTCGCTTGGATTTCATCTTTAGGCATATGTCCAGAAGAAATAAAATCTGTACCTCTACCTCTTCCAGCATGACAAGAGGTACATCCATATTCACTCATTGGATGTGGTGAGCTACCTCCAGCAAATTCATCTAAACGTGGATGAGTTGTATATGGTTGAGGTTGGTCCTCAAATCCCTTCTTATCAATTCCTACATGGCAAGTCATACAACGATCAACTTTAGGCATTCCCATATATACTAGATCTTCTTTTAAATCATTTACAACAACCTGTTTAACATCATAATAAGGATCAATAAAATCAATTACAGGTAAATCTCTAACAATATTGGCAACTTTATTTGAAAGGTTCATTGATTCTGGATCAAGTTTTGTTAAACGACGTTCTAAAAGAAGTTTTTCTTTTGATACAGAAAAAATTGCATCTTCATATTTTTTTATATTTGCATTGATAAGTTTTAACTCATCACTTAATTCATCTATTTCTGATTGTTTATTTTCAGCTACTAAAAAGACTTTATCAGTTTTTGTACGAAGTTTATTATATTTTTTTTCTGCTTCTTCAATATTGCCATGTCCAAATAGGGCTTCTTCGTATGCGTAACGCTGAGCATCCATATCAGCCTTACTAAATTGAAAATCTTGGTTGATTTTATATAATTCAATATTTAAAAGTTTTATTTTGCTATTAATATCTTCAACTTTCGCTGATTCTAATTCTAAATCACTTCTACTTTTACTAAGAGCGTTTATTAAACTTTCATATTCATCGCTATCTTCTAAAGCAACTTTTTCAAGATTAATATCTTGCTTCACTTTCTCAATCTCAATTTTTCTAAATTCTATTTGGTACTTTTTCCATGGTCTATTAAAGTCATCTGCAAAAACTAATATCCAAAAAGCAGTGAATAAAATACTAGATAAAGCAAACCATTTATTTAGCTTAAGTATATTGTAGTATCGTTCCTGATTATTTGAATTATTCATATATGAGGATATATTTTAAAAATTAAAGAAATACTCAGGGATTGATATAAGATATTTAAGATTGAAGAGCCACCTTAGATACATTTTTACTGGGAGGAGGGCTCCAAAAATCATAAGAACTACAAAAATTGAATAACGTGAAGGGCCTAAATCCTCATAAGACTTTTTTAAGAAAGTTTTAGCTAACAATACTGGTAAAACGGCAATCATGATAAACATAATCAGTAGACCTGGTGCTTCTCTTAAAAGTATAGATTGTGGAAGTCCAATTTCTAACCATTTTACAAAAATTATTTCAGAAAGATTTACATTTGTTAGCGCCTCTAGTCTGTGAGAATCCCAATATTCAAATGGGCCGAAGAATCCCCAGTTTGGTCCTCTCAAGAATGTTCCTATAACGATTAGTACATTCCATAAAATTAGCCAACCAAATAAATAGATAGAGAGAGAAAGTTTTCTGTTTTTAAAGCTATAGTAGCCAGAACCATTTGGATCTCTATCAAGGTAGGGAATTGCCATTAAACCAATAATAATAAAAGTTGGTAATACTACACCCGCATACCATGGATCAAAATAGACTAGCATCTCTTGTAGTCCTAAAAAATACCAAGGAGCCTTAGCGGGATTAGGAGATTCAGCTGGATTTGCAGGTTGTTCTAGGGGCGCTGGAAGACCAATTGACCATATTAACATAAAAGCAGAAAACAGTATAAGTGAGATAAGCTCAACATATACTAAATCAGGCCAAACTAATACTTTATCATTCGGTGCATCATAATGCTCATCAACTGATTTTCCTTGATCTATTAATTCATCATTCTTATATGCTTGACTCATTGATAGCCAGGTGAAAAAGATAAGTAATAGAATAAGTCCAGAAATAGGAACATTGTCTGGTTTTAAAACAATACTTCTAAAATTATAATCTCCTAGTCCAAAAATAAAAAAAGCAATAGTAACAACCGTCATCAACAAAAGACCTTTTCCAGTCCATAGTTTATCTAGATGCAAACGCTTATTTACTTTATAAAACCAATTAGTTGGTGGAAATACAAAGGGGAAAAGTACTATGACAGCAGTTACTAATATAGTTGGGTTAGAAATATAATTAATTAGTGATTTAAAGGCTTCCATAATTTTTTATACCGGAGTGGAGATACCGCCATCCTTCCGAATCCTCCAAAAATGAACTGCCATAAATATCATAATAATAAACGGAAGACCAATACAATGCAGTACATAAAAACGAAGTAAAGTTGCTTCTCCTAAAAACCTTCCACCTATTAATCCAAAACGTGCATCACTAACTTTGGTAATAAAATTAATATCACCAATTGCTAATAAAGCTGAACCAGGACCTTCTGCACCTAATAAAGGAGTTGCACCAGCCATGTTAGATCCGACTGCGATTGCCCAAATGGCTAATTGATCCCAAGGCAACAAATAACCTGTAAAACTAAGTAAAAGTGTTAAAACAAGAAGAATAACACCAATCGCCCAGTTGAATTCTCTGGGAGGTTTATAAGATCCTGTCATAAATACTCGGAACATATGTAACCATACAGTAATAACCATCGCATGTGCTCCCCATCTATGAATTTCACGCATGATTCCAAAAGGAACTTGTTCTGAAAGATCAATCATATCAGTATATGCGTATTCAATAGTTGGCCTGTAATAAAACATCAATAATATTCCAGAAATGGTCAATATTAAAAATATAAAGAAAGAAAGTCCTCCCATGCACCAAGTGAACTTTAACTTAACTGCATGTTTTGGTAAACGGACAGGGTGTAAGTGTAAAAAAACTGAATTCAAAACTACCATCATACGCTGTCGTCTTGATTTTGGGACACCGCCGCCTCGGAAAATTGAGGTCCAAACCTGTCCTACAGAAAATTTTTCTAGTAAACTTTTTTTATCACTCATTTTATTACTATTATTTTATACTTTTAAAAATGCCTCAGGGTCAGTCCATTGCCCTTTTTCTTGTTGGTACTTTTGATTTTTATCTACAATGATTTCACCATCATCAGCTAATGTAATTTTAAAACGTTCCAATGGTCTAGGAGCAGGACCTTCAAAATGTATACCTGTTATTCTAAATCCACTTCCATGACAAGGACATTTAAATTTTTTAGCTGTTGGTTGCCAGTTTGGTGTGCAGCCTAGATGAGTACAAGTTGTAGACAAAGCATATATACCATCATCATTTCTTACCATCCATACACCAAATTTTTCTTTCCACCTTAAGTCAACTTGCCCCTTTGTATAATCGTCAGGGAAACCGGCTCTAAAAGTTTGGACAGGTTCAAAAAGTACATTGGGAAAGAAAAATCTAAGCATCATCGTAAAATATCCACCAGTTGCTGCAATGAATGCAATCCAACCAACTGATAACCATGAGAAAAAAGATCGGCGAGAAACTTCAGATCCTTCCTTAGCTTTATTCAAAGCTGCGGGAGGAGGACTTGACGGAGTTATACTTACTGTTTTTTTATCTGTAGCCTTAGGCATGTGGACATCTATTATTCAAAGTTTAGTAATGCTATACGAGCAGCCTCTCGTATTTTCAAATTAGAATCTCTCTCTTTTAACTCTAATAATGATTGTTTTAGATCAGAATCTTGTATCAATGGTGCAACATTAATTGCTACCATCATGGCTTGAACTTGCTCTACTTTATCAATATTAGAGAAGGAATTTAAATACTTTCTATCTAATAGGTCTAATATAATTCTTCTACCACTTGAATTTTTTTGTTTTGCAAGCGCGATTGCTGCATCCCATCGTACGTTTGGCTCAATATCAGCCAACATTTTTTCAAGAGGCAAAGTAGAATTAGGATCATTAATTTTACCAAGAGCTATAACTGACTGTAATCTAACTTGTGGATCCGGACTATCAAGTAACCCTAATAAATGCACTACAGCTCTATTATCTTTTAAGTTGCCTAATGCAAAAGCACAGGCCATAATAATTTCATTATCATTTTGATCTAATGCTTTAATAATTGTTTCCACATATCTTTTGTCACCTGTTGCACCCATTGCAATTGCTAAAAACTGCCTAATACGTATATCTCTATCATTAATAGCATATTCAAATGTCGTAATCATTTCAGTAACAAAACGATTATCCTTTGGAACCATTTTTGGATTCGATAATATTTTGGATAACTCAAATGCTCCTTGCCATCTTTTAGTTGCACCACCAATTTTTACATCCTCAAGATAATCTTGTGCTGTATTAGGCTCAGCAGTCATTATTCGAGTTACAAGGAAAATTAAAACAGCAAAAATTGCAATGATAAATGGAACTACAAAAAAGCTGTGAACAACGACCCTCAGAGCAGATTTTTTTTGCGGGTTTTGATCTATATTATTTTCAATATCCATTTATTTCAATAATTAATTGTGCCGCGGAAAGGACTCGAACCTTCACGCCTTTCGGCACTGGTTCCTAAGACCAGCGTGTCTACCAATTCCACCACCGCGGCAAAGATTTTTTATGTTAAAAGAGATAATAAAATTACAATTTTGTTTAAGATTATTGAAAGATATAAAGTTTATTATTTTGCTAACGCATTTTGAAGATCACCTTTAAGATCCTCAAAATCTTCAATTCCGATTGATAAACGAATTAAAGTCTCAGTAATACCCATTTTAATTTTATTTTCAACTGGAACTGCAGCATGTGTCATATCATATGGAACACAGCAAAGACTTTCAACTCCACCTAAACTTTCTGCTAATGTTATAACTTTAAGCTTTTCTAAAAATTTATCACGTATATCAATTTTTCCAACATCAATAGAAATCATATTGCCGAAAATATTATTACCATTTGGAGTGAATTGTTGTTTTTTTGCGATTTCAAATTGAGGATGACTATCTAATCCTGGGTAAATCACTCGTTTTAAATCGTAATCAGTTGATAACCATTGTGCAAGTTTTAATGCATTTTCAGAAGATTTTTGATACCTAAGTGATAAAGTTTTAACTGAACGTAATAAAATCCAATTATCAAAGGGGCTGGGCACTCCCCCCGTGGCCTTAAGCATAAATCTAATTCGGTCACCTAGGTCATCATTATTTGTAGTTAAAACTCCACCTAAAATATCTGAGTGTCCTGATAAAGATTTTGTAGAGCTTTGCATTACAATATCAACCCCATATTCTAAAGGCCTTTGACCGTAAGGACTCATAAATGTATTATCAACACTTAGCAAAACTCCCGCTTCTTTACAAATTTTTGATGTTTCTTGCAAATCACAAAGCTCTAAGAGTGGATTTGTAGGTGTTTCAACATGGACTAACTTTGTATTAGGTCTTATGTGTTTTTTAATATTTTTAGAGTCTCTTGAATCAATCCATTCAAATTCCATTCCTTGACGCTTTAATACATTCATTGACATCCTATATGTTCCGCCATACGTATTTCTGGAAACCAAAATATGATCTCCAGCATCAAATAATTGAAATAATGCTGTTGTTGCAGCCATCCCCGTACTAAAACATATTGCATGTTTAGCTCCATCTAGACCTGCTAAGTTTTCTTCAAGACGAGTTCGAGTTGGATTAGAAACTCTTGAATAATCATTACCTCTATTTTTACCAACTCCATCTTGTTTAAATGTAGATGTTAAATGGATTGGAGGTGATACTGACCCTAGTTCTTTATCTGCTTCATTTCCAATATGAATAGATTTAGTTGAAAAACCCCATTTTTTATCATTCACCATAATTATGCCTTTGTGTATCCTTGGTTTAAATATTGTTGTAATTTTTTATACTTTACCTCAACTTGATTTCCACTAGGGCTTACCAAGCTTATTTTATCATTTCGGCCTATTTTTTCATCTGTGTTTACAGGTTGTTTTGGAACACCAGAAGAGGAACTTGCCTGTTCTTGCATTGAAGGACCTGAAAAACCCATCCCTGTAGACTCATCATGTAGGGCTTGTACATTTCGAGCCTTATTTAATGGCAATTCTGGAGCTGTAGCCATTCCTTGAATTTGTGTTCGATATAATCTTTGAATCGTTGCTTCAGATGTATTAGACATCATCTCTTGAAACATTTGGAAACCTTCAGACTTGTATTCAAGCAATGGGTTTTTTTGACCATAGGCTCGTAGATTAATTCCTTCTCTTAACTGATCCATGGCATATAAATGATCTTTCCATTTTTCATCAATTGTTCTTAGAACTACAAATTTTTCAAACCCACGCATAATATCTTGAGGGAGCAGTGATTCACGAGTTTTGTAAACTTCTTTTGCCTGAATTAGAATATATTCACGAACATTCTCTAAAGTGACTTCACTATTATCATTAATTCCTTGGACTGTTTTGAGATTTACATCTACTAATAAATGTGATGACAGATTTTGCCTTAAAGATTCCCATTCCCAATTCTCAGGGCTCGTATCTTCCATGCTTGT
>Ga0315326_10001571_pt1 | contig 11914 bp, 14 predicted proteins | sample M180m32315metaG_FD_203457 | JGI IMG/M metagenome (GOLD analysis project Ga0315326, IMG submission 203457) | Ammonia-oxidizing marine archaeal communities from Monterey Bay, California, United States - M1 80m 32315 | ecosystem: Environmental > Aquatic > Marine > Coastal | place: USA: California... | reverse complement strand
TCTCGACGCGCGGGATAAAAGCTAACGGACAATGCGCCACCGGGGATTGACAGGCCCTGTTCCCGGGGTTTTACATTGACGGATACGTCCAGTGGTTTCCGAGAGGAAGCAACAGGGAATCCGGTGGGGTATTGCCCAATGTGCGATGCCAAATCCGGGGCTGCCCCCGCAACTGTGAGCGGATAGCGTCAGGCCATATGCTACTGGGTAACCGGGAAGGCGGCCCGAGCGCGATCACCCGCGAGCCAGGATACCTGCTGCCAGATATTTTAATACACGGGAGGTGTGCCGATGTTTTCTCACGACATTTTAATTGCGTTTACCGCCCGGAAGATTGTGTTTTTCGTTGGCATCCTCGCGGCCTTTTTCACACCGTCTGCGGTGCTGGCGGCGGAAAACACACAGCGCATATCAGGCGAAATCGCGTTCGAACTTCAGGACGACTGGAACTACGCCGCCAAAGACCGCAGCAACCAGAACAATAATCTTTTTGCGACCGTCGAGCCTTCGATCACATTCGAGGTCGCGCCTCAATGGTCGGTCTTTGCAGATACGTCGATTTTCAGCGAATCCGCCCTGCGCGGCCGCGGCGACACCCGCAAACGCGACGGCGGGGTCGGCAATACCGAATCGTTTGAATCGATTCTCATTGCACTGAACGGCGAGAAAATTCCGGGTCTTGGCGCTTTCGGCTATCACGTGTTCTACTATGCGTCAGGCCGCCGGCGAGGGCGATGCGACCGACGAGCACTCCTTTGCCGTCGCTTTTTATACGTCGCTGGACCTAGGTGGCGGGGTGGCGTTCGACCCGATTGTTGAATTGGTGCGACAGAGCGACCAGGATGGGGTCGATAACCGCGACCGCACCTGTCTGACACTCGGCGGCCAGCTTGGCTGGAAAGGCTGGAATTTTGCGACGTCGGTGACCGAGCGTGAAACAGATAATCCGGCCGCATCGGACAACTCCGATACGCATTTTCAGATTTCAGCCGGATACGCTTTCGATTTCGGCCTCTCGATCGATGTCGTCTGGGAAATTTCCGAAGATGCCGGATCTGAGACAAGAACACTGGGCGCCCTCGCCGCCTATTCGGTAAATTTTGACCCGGTTGTCGATGGGACTTGTAACGCTGCCCGGTCACGGGCATAAAATAGGGTATATAGGAGATATGAAATGACTGAGAACGCTATCAATACGGTCGAAAGTTCTAACCAAGAGACCATCTCACGTTCGAGCGTTCTGGCACCGGCGGTGCTCGCCCTTCTGCTCGGCGCCTTTCTTGTGCTTGGCACGGGATTTGCGCATTCGGATACCATCCATAACGCAGCCCATGACACCCGGCATTCGTTCGCATTCCCCTGTCACTGAGGAATAGCGGACATGTTCAGGCGGATTTTTTTCACCGCCGTTTTAGCTGGCCTGCTGGGCGGGCTTGCGATTTCGGTTGTCCATGAATTCACGACAACACCGATCATATTGCACGCCGAACAATTCGAAGATGGCGCACCGGCAAAAGTGCCGGTCCATAACCACGGCGCATATGATCGCGGCATAAACTTTATTTCGCCCGCGCTGGCGCATGGCCCCGAAAAAACGGCGGACGGTGGAGAGGCCTGGGGACCGGGCGGCGGGCTTGAACGAACCCTGTTCACCACACTTGCCAATATCCTCTCCGGGATCGGCTTTGCGCTTGTCCTGACCGCATGTTTTGCATTATCCGGACGGCCCATCAACGGCCAGACAGGTGTTCTCTGGGGCCTTGCTGGCTTCGGGGTCGCAAGCCTTGCACCATCGCTTGGCCTGCCGCCGGAAGTGCCCGGAAGCATGGCCGCCGACCTGGCCAGCCGCCAGACCTGGTGGCTCATCTGCGTCATCGCGACCGCCGCCGGCCTGTGGGCGATGGTATTCCGTAACGGCGCGCAATGGATGATCGGCGGGATCGTTCTGATCGCGGCACCGCATTTGCTTGGCGCGCCTCAACCGGAAAGCGTCGGCGGCTCGGTACCGCCGGAAATTGCGGCACACTTCGTCGCCGCATCGCTCGTTACCGCAGCGATCTTCTGGTGTGCGATCGGCTGGTTGTCAGGGACGTTCTGGCAACGCTTTGCCGCCAGGAGCCAAGGCTAAGCCCCGAGCTTAAGAGCCAAGCCTAGGATCCGACCTGGCCGCTGACGGCGGCTTCATCGAACGTCGCCATGCCGTTATGGGCGGCCAGCGCGCATTTCAAAACGCCGAGTGCAACCGCAGCGCCGGATGCCTCGCCGAGACGCATGCCCAGATCGAGCAGCGCCTCTTTGCCAAGCGCCGCCAGTAACCGGCGATGCCCGGGTTCGCCCGATACGTGCCCCGCCACACAATGGTCGAGCGCGCCGGGCACGGTTTTTTCAAGCACCGCAACCGCCGCTGTTGTGACGAAACCGTCCAGGATAACAGGCACCCGCTTGTGACGGGCCGCCAGGACAGCACCGGCCATCGCCGCCAGTTCCCGCCCGCCGACACGGCGCAGCGCTTCAATCGGATCGCCGATATCGTCTTTGTGAAATTCGATTGCAGCGGCGACTGCACGTGTCTTGAGTGCAATGCCGGACGCATCCAGCCCCGTTCCGGGGCCGGTCCAGTCCGCCGCCTCTCCGCCAAACAGCGCACAGGAAAGTGCGGCTGCGGTCGTCGTATTGCCAATGCCCATTTCGCCGACGATCAGCCCGTCGAGATTGTCGCCCACCGCGTCGTAGCCGGTGGAAAATGCGGCCGCGCATTCCTCCTCTGTCATTGCCGGGGCGGACGTGAAATCGGCCGTCGGCGTCTCCAGGTCCAGCGCGGTTACGAAAAGTTCCGCGCCCTGAACGGCGGCAAGCTGGTTTATTGCTGCCCCGCCCGCATCGAAATTGGCGACCATCTGCAAGGTGACTTCCAGCGGAAAGGCGGACACGCCCTGGGCGGTAATCCCATGATTTCCGGCAAAGACCAAGATATGAACATTGTCCAGCTTCGCCGGATGACGGCCCTGCCAGGCCGCACACCATTGCGACAATTCTTCCAGACGGCCGAGCGAACCGGCAGGTTTAGTGAGATTTGCTTCCCGCCCGGCAGCGGCCGCGACGGACCCGGTGTCATCTTCTGGAAGATTTTCAAATGCGTTTACAATATCTTCGTAGTTCAAGAGTATCTCCTGTCTGAAAATTGACAGATAGCATTTTGGAGACCCCCATGGCAGCCTCGGACACGCAGAACGACGAATTTAGTTTCCTGCAGGATGTCTATATCAGCGTGGTGTTCCTGACACGCCTGCCAGCGCCGGGATGGCCCGAGGCCGCGGCGCGAAAACTGTCGACCGGTATATGGGCATTTCCCATTGCAGGCGTTCTGGTCGCGACGATTGCGGGCGTTGTCTACGCCATCTGCGATGCGCTCGGCCTGCCGGTTTATATTTCGTCCCTGTTTGCCGTCGTCGCGCTGATTATCGCAACTGGCGGACTGCACGAAGACGGCCTGTCCGACCTGGCCGATGGCGTATGGGGCGGCGCAGATCCGGCGAAGCGTTTGGCGATCATGTCCGACAGTCGTATCGGCGCGTTCGGCGCAATTGCGCTGATCGTATCTGTTTCCGGCCGGGCCGCCGCCATCGCCACCATCGGCCAGCCTTTGTTCGTCCTCGGTGCGCTGGTTGCGGCGGCCGCTGTGAGCCGCGCCACAATGCCGGCCCTGATGGCCGTCGGCACACCGGCCAAGGCCGACGGGCTGGGCGCCACGGCCGGCAAGCCCGCTACCGCTGCCTGGGGCGGTGCCTTGCTTCTGGCCGTCGTCATCTGTGCGGTTGCAGCACCTGCCGGCTGGCTCGCATGTCTGATTGCAGCCGGTGCGGGGGCAGCACTGATCGCCTGGTTCGCCCACCGCAATCTCGGCGGCTATACAGGCGATGTCGCGGGGGCGGCGCAGCAGGTCGCCGAACTATTCGCGCTGACCGTGATAGCAAGCGTTATTGCGGAAGCCGGTTGACGAAACCAACCCGCCAGCTTTCCGGTCCGAAATAGTCACAGCGCGTTACCGACAGGGTTTCGACCGAATAGGTCAGTGCTTCGACCGGCGCATCCCCCATCGCGGTCGACAGAAAGCTCCGGATCGAACCGGAATGGAGCACCGCCACAACGTGGCGTCCGCTGAATTTCTCCGACCAGTCCAGCGCCGCCGATTTCACGCGGGCGGCGACCTGCGAAAAACTCTCCCCGCCGGGCGGCTGAATATCCGCCGGCCAGGATTTTCCCGCATCGCGGATTTCGGCCCAGACATCGGCGCTGGGACGGCCTTCCCATTCACCGAAATGCTGTTCGGCAAACCCGGGCTCGACATGGACTTCCGGCGACGTGTCGCCCTGGATGCCGCGTGCGGCCAGAATGCCGTCAAGCGTCTTGCGCGTCCGCGACAGGTTGGAAATCATCCAGACCGGGTCCGCCGGCAACATGTCCGACAATACGGCAAAGGTGGATGGATGCGGCAGTTCGATATCCAGATCGAGCGAGCCGTAAACGGTCTTGTTCGGATTTATCGTCGGGGCATGACGGACCAGCCACCATTCCGTCGGTTTGTCGGTCATGATCCGATCGCCTGTTCCAGTCTGTTCCAATGGGCGCCCGGTCCCGGCAGCCCGAATCTCAACCACCGCGCCTGATCGGGAAACGGCCGCGTATAGATCCCGGCCCGGCCCAGTTTTTCATGCAGTTCGGACGCCGCATCGGTCTCGGCCAGCCGGTAAAGATCGGTCCCGCCGACAATCCCGATCCCGGCAGAGGTCAAAATTGCATCCAGACGTGCGGATGCCTGGGCGAGCCAGTTCCGCGTCGCCGCCTGCCAATCCGTATCAGCAAGCGCCGCGGCACCGACATCGGCGGCAAGCGAAGACACCGGCCACGGCCCCAACGCCGCCCCGATAGCACGCGCAGTATCAGCATCGGTCACGGCAAAACCCAGGCGCAGACCCGGCAATCCATAGAACTTGCCAAACGATCGCAGCGCGATCATGCCGCCATCGCTTTGCGCGGCAACGGATGCAGCGGGGTCTAGATCGGCAAAGGCTTCGTCCACCACTAAAAGGCCCTCTTTCCGCACCAGCGATGCGGCAAGTGCGGCCAGATCACCCCGGGAATCCGCTCGACCGTCCGGATTATTCGGCCGGGTCACCACCACCACATCGAAATCCGCCGCATCCGGCAGACAACCGATTGCGGAGACGTCATGTGCCGCCAGGGCCCACGCCGCCGCGTGTTCACCATAGGTCGGCGAGACAATGCCAACCCGGCCGATGGGGCGTAACCGCGGCAACCACTGGATCAACGCCTGCGTTCCGGGTGCAGCCGCAATTCGTTCGGCGTTGTCGACGCCATAGGCGGTTGCCGCCGAGACCAGAAGACAGTCCAGCCTGGCGGTATCGGGCAATTGATGCAGGCCTTCAAGCATACCGGCGTCCACCGGCCAGGGCTGCGGGTTTATCCCGGTGCTGAGGTCGATCCAGCCGTCGGATGGTACGCCGAACTGCGCTGCGGCCTTCGACAGATCGCCGCCGTGATAAACGGCGCTCAATCGAGTGTCCCTTTGAGCGCTAGCGGCAAGCCCGCAGCCACGAATAAAACCCGGTGCGCCGCCGCCGCGACCGCCTGATTGATTGTGCCGTGATGATTTCGGAAGGCGCGCGCCATTGCCTTTTCGGGCACGATCCCGAGGCCCAGTTCATTCGCAACCAGGACAAGACGCCCCTGCACATCCTGCATCGCCTCGATCAACCGGGCTGTTTCGGCCTCTATATCACGCTCCGCCGCCATGAGATTGCTCAGCCACAATGTGAGGCAATCGACCAGTAATACCGCACCTGCCGCATCGGCCCGGGCAATCGCACCGGCAAGATCCAACGGTTCTTCAATGGTGGTCCAGCCAGCACCCCGTCGCGCGCGATGAACATCGATTTTCGCCGTCATTTCGGTATCGAAAGACTGTGCGGTCGCGATATAGACCGGCCTGTCGCAAAGCCTCAGCACAAGCTGCTCGGCGAAGGTACTCTTGCCGGAAGCCGCGCCCCCCAGAACCAGGGTCGTTTGCGCGTCCGTCATGGCGGCGTCAGGCAAGGTCCGCCGCCGCCTGCGCCTGATACCAGTTCCATGCCGTGGTCAGGATATTGTCCAGCGACGAATGAACCGGTTGCCAGCCCAGCCCCGCGCGTGCGTGTGAAATATCGGCAACCAGCCGGGCGGGGTCGCCGGCGCGGCGCGCGTCTTCTATCGCCGGCACTGGTTTGCCGACGATCCGGCCGACGCTGTCGATGACTTCGCGGACGGAGTAGCCGTCCCCCGCGCCCAGATTGAAAAGATCGGAGCCGCCGCCGTCGAGCATCCGGCTGACCGCCCGGACATGTGCATCGGCAAGATCGGTGACGTGAATATAATCGCGCACGCAGGTGCCGTCGGGTGTCGGGTAATCGGTCCCGAAAATCTTCAGCGCGTCGCGATCTTCAGCAGCGGCGGCGATGGCGAGCGGCAGCAGGTGCGTTTCCGGGTCATGGGCTTCGCCGATATCGCCGTCCGCGTCGCAGCCGGCGGCGTTGAAGTAGCGCAAGACCGTATTACGCAAACCTGTCCCGACCTCATAATCGGCGAGCATAATCTCGATCGCGCGCTTGGTATTGCCATAGGGATTGATCGGTGCGACCGGCTCGGCCTCGGAAATGAATTCGGCATCGGTGAGCCCATAGACTGTACAACTGCTGGAAAACACGATGGCGGGTGTTTTCGCCGCGACAAGCGCGTCACACAGATTTATCGCACCACTAACATTGTTGTGCCAGTACTTCGCGGGGTCGGTGACCGATTCACCGACATAGGCGAAGCTTGCGAAATGAATCGCGCCGGCCGGTTCATGCTTGCGGACGGCGTCGGCGATACGGTCCCGATCCAGCAGATCACCCTGTTCCAGAGGCCCCCATTTCACAGCCCAGTCATGCCCTTCACACAGATCGTCGAAGACCACCGGTTCGTACCCTGCCGCTGCAAGCGCCTTGCACGCATGGCTGCCGACATAGCCGGCGCCACCGGTAACGAAAATTCTGGTCATCAAATTTCCTCAAACGATATGGCGCGCCATTATCCATCCGATCCTGCGGCGCGCAACCACTATGGCCGGGCGGGGCCAAGATACGCCATAATCGCAAAAAACAGCGAGGACACGATCATGCCTTATGCAACGACGACAGATGACGTAAAGCTATACTACGAAGATGCAGGCGACGGCCCGCCGATTTTGTTCATCCATGAGTTCGCCGGCGACTGGCGGGCGTGGGAGCCGCAGGTCAGCCATTTCAGCCGCCGGCGGCGCTGTATCGTGTATTCGGCGCGGGGGTATCCTGGGTCGGACATCCCGGAAGATATTGAAAACTATTCACAGGACATCGCGCGGGCCGACGCGCTTGCAGTACTTGATCACCTCGGGATAGAGAAAGCCCATATTGTGGGGCTTTCCATGGGAGGGTTTGCGACACTGCATTTCGGCCTCGCGTATCCTGATCGCGCGTTATCGCTGACCGTGTGCGGCTGCGGCTACGGGGCTGAGCCACACACAAGAGAAGATTTTCGCAATCTGTCGCTTGGTGTTGCCGACAATTTCGAAAAACGCGGTGCGGCGGATTATGCAGAAGAATACGTGACGGTCCCTGGCCGGCTGACCTTTCGCGATAAAGACCCCCGCGGCTGGGCCGCGTTTGTCGCCCGGCTTGCAGAACATTCCGATATCGGGTCCGCCCTCACACAGCGCGGGGTTCAGGCATCCCGTCCGGGTCTATGGGATCTTGAAGACAGTATTCGCGCCATCCCGGTGCCGACCATGATCGTCACCGGCGATGACGATCAACGCTGCCTGGTGCCCGGCCTGTTTATGAAAGACCTGATTGAACGGTCGCGCCTGTTCGTCCTGCCGCATACCGGACACGTTCTCAACCTCGAAGAGCCCGAACTGTTCAACACGGTGATCGATGAATTCCTGTCGGACGTGGACGCGGGCAAAGCCTGAACCTGGTTCCTCAGGCGGTCGGCAGTTTGTAATCTGCAAACCTGTCGCGCAGATCCATCTTCAGCAGTTTGCCGGTCGCGGTATGCGGCAATTCGTCAACGAACGCGACGTCATCCGGAATCCACCACTTGGCGACCTTGCCTTCGTAATACGCCAGAAGGTCTTCGCGTGTGACTTCGCTGCCCTCGTTGCGCACGACCACAAGAAGCGGCCGTTCGTCCCATTTTGGATGGGTGACACCAACCACCGCGGCTTCGAACACACTGGGGTGGCCGACCGCTATGTTTTCAAGCTCGATCGAACCAATCCACTCGCCGCCGGATTTAATGACATCCTTCGACCGGTCGGTGACCTGCATATAGCCGTTGGAATCTATGGTCGACACGTCGCCGGTCGCAAACCATCCATCCGCATCGTGGCTTTCGCCCTCGCCCCGGTAATAATCACTGCACACCCAGAATCCGCGTGCCTTGAGCTCACCAAACGCTTCGCCGTCTTCCGGCAGACTTTCATGGGCATCGTTGACGATTTTCATATCAACGCCGTAGCAAGGCCGACCCTGCTTGACCCGCCGGTCGATGCGCTGATCGTCGGTTTCGTCATCCATGCCGTTCTTCGGCCAGTTCGCGGTGCCAAGGGGCGACATCTCAGTCATGCCCCAAGCATGGATGACATTCACGTCATATTTTTCTTCCATCTCTAGGATCATGGCGCGCGGCGTGGCGGAACCACCGATGACACAGCGTTCGAACGACGGCACCTTCTTGCCCGATTTTTCCAGATAATCGAGAAGCCCGAGCCAGATCGTGGGCACGGCAGCGGAAAAGGTGACCCCTTCGTCATTGATCAGCTCATGGAGGCTTTCTCCGTCCATGCACATGCCGGGCATGACCAGTTTTGCGCCAACCATGGCCGCCGTATAGGGAAGCCCCCAAGCATTGACGTGAAACATCGGCACCACAGGCAACACGGCATCGCGCGCCGCAATCCCCAGCATATCCGGAGTCGCCGCCGACCACGCATGCAGCACGGTCGAACGGTGGGAATACAAAACGCCTTTCGGATTACCCGTCGTGCCGGAGCTGTAGCACATGGAGGACGCGGTATATTCGTCGAATTGCGGCCAGTCGTAATCGTCATCCTGCACCGCCAGCAGAGTTTCGTAGCAATACACATTGGGCAGCGCCGTTTCCGGCATATTTGCTTCGTCCGTCATGATTACGAAGCCTTTGACCGTGCTTACTTCCGGCGCAATTTCTTCAAGCAGCGACAGGAATGTGAGATCGGCGAAGACAAGCGTGTCTTCCGCATGGTTCATGATATAGGCGATCTGTGCGGCAAACAGGCGCGGGTTGATCATGTGGCAAATCGCACCCATGCCGGACACGCCGTAATACAGCTCATAGTGACGGAAACCGTTCCAGGCCAGCGTCGCCACCCGGTCACCCGCTTCGATACCAAGCGCCTGCAGCGCTTTCGCGAGTTTTTTGGCTCGGATTTCGGCATCGGCATAGGTATAGCGATGGATCGGGCCTTCGACTGTCCGGGATACGATCTCGGTGTCGCCGTGATACTTCGCCGCGTAATCAAGCAGCGATGATATCAACAGCGGCTTGTCCATCATCAAGCCACGCATGCGCCAGCCTCCCTTTGATTGTCCGCTGTTTTGCGGTTAAACAAAACTATCGCCACGAACGACGCATGACAATCACAGGAAAACGATAGCCGTGACCTATGAAACCCTGTCCTTCGAAGTAACAGACGGCGTCGCGCGGCTTGCGCTGAACCGCCCCGACGCGGCGAACGCGTTTAACCCCGCGCTGTGCCGCGATCTGTTCGATGCCGCAATCGCCTGCGACGAACGCGACAATATCCGGGCAGTGGTGCTGACCGGCGAGGGATCGATGTTTTCCGCCGGCGGCGATCTGAAATATTTCGAATCCCAGGGCGACAAGCTCGGCGCGGCGCTGAAAGAAATTACGGGTCTTCTGCATGCCGCCATCGGGCGCATGGCGCATATGGATGCACCGGTCGTCGGCGCGATCAACGGCATGGCCGCCGGTGCTGGATTCAGCCTCGCAGCAGCCTGTGATATCGCGATTGCCGGTGCATCGACCCGCTTTACACTGGCCTATACCGCGGCCGGGCTGTCCCCCGACGGATCGTCAACCTGGTTCCTGCCGCGGCTTGTCGGCCTGCGCCGCGCCCGCGAACTGATGCTGACAAACCGCATACTGAGCGCCGATGAAGCATGTGAAATGGGCGTTGTCGACCGGGTGGTGCCGGATGATGAACTACAGGACGCAGCCATGGCCCAGGCCAGAGTTTTTGCCGCCGGCCCAACGATGGCCTACGGCGCAACCAAACGATTGTTGCAGGATACCTGGACCAGTGGGCTTGAAACCCAGATGGACCGCGAAACCCGATCGATCAGCGACCTGACGCGCACGGCTGATGCGCGCGAGGGCATCGACGCGTTCGTGAACAAGCGAAAACCGTCCTTCAAAGGCGAATAAAATGACGTGGATTGAGTAGAATGTGGACCGACAAGAAAACCGCAACGATCAACGGCAAGACAATGGCGTGGGCGGAGATGGGGTCCGGCGATCCCATCGTGTTCCTGCACGGCAATCCGACATCGTCCTATCTTTGGCGCAACGTGATGCCGCACTTGGAATCCATGGGCCGCTGTATCGCCCCCGACCTGATCGGCATGGGCGATTCCGACAAGCTCGAAAATGCCGGACCGGGCAGCTACCGCTTTGTCGAGCACCGGGAATATCTGGACATCCTGCTCGCCCATATCGGTGTGACCGAAAATGTCACGTTCGTCATCCACGACTGGGGCTCGGCGCTGGGTTTCGACTGGGCCAACCGGCACCGCGACGCGGTATTCGGGATCGCCTACATGGAGGCCATCGTGCGGCCGATCGCCTGGGAGGACTGGCCTGCACAGTCGCGGCCCATCTTCGGTGGCCTACGTTCTCCCGCCGGCGACGATCTGGTTTTGAACAAAAATGCCTTCGTCGAACTGATCCTGCCAGGATCGATCAAGCGCGATCTGGCGGCGCATGAAATGGCGGAATACCGGCGCCCGTTCGAGAATGCTGGTGAAGACCGCCGGCCCACGCTGACATGGCCGCGCCAGATACCGATCGAGGGCGAGCCTACCGATGTCGTCGACATCGTTCAGTCCTATGCCGAATGGCTGAGCACTTCGGAATTGCCGAAGCTGTTCATCGATGCCGATCCCGGCGCCATTCTTGTCGGGGCGCAGCGAGAATTCTGCCGGAGCTGGCCGAACCAGACCGAGGTCACCGTTCCCGGCATTCATTTCATCCAGGAAGATTCACCGGATGAGATCGGCACCGCCATTGCCGACTGGCTGAGGAGCCTGTCATGACCGCTGACTTTTCACTTAACGGACAGGTCGCCCTGGTTACTGGTGCATCGTCGGGGCTGGGTCAGGCCTTTGCAGGTTTTCTGGCATATGCCGGCGCGCAGGTCGTACTCGGCGCCCGGCGGGCGGATAAATGCGCTGAAGCGGCCGCGGAGATCGGCGCCAACGCCACGTCTGTGTCACTGGATGTGACCTCGCCCGACAGCATCCAAGCGGCGCTCGATACTGCGGAAAAGGCCTTCGGCACAATCACGCTGTTGGTCAACAATGCCGGCACGGTGACCAATCGCGCCCTTGTGGACACACCCCCGGCGGAATGGCGCCAGGTGATCGACACCAACCTGACCGGCTGTTTCCTGATGACCCAGGCAATGTCGCAGCGGCTGATCGCGGCCGAAACAGGCGGGCGGATCGTCAATATCTCGTCCATGCTGGGCGACACCCCATCCGGTCAGGTACATGCCTAT
>Ga0315326_10001569_pt1 | contig 11920 bp, 7 predicted proteins | sample M180m32315metaG_FD_203457 | JGI IMG/M metagenome (GOLD analysis project Ga0315326, IMG submission 203457) | Ammonia-oxidizing marine archaeal communities from Monterey Bay, California, United States - M1 80m 32315 | ecosystem: Environmental > Aquatic > Marine > Coastal | place: USA: California... | reverse complement strand
TAAGGAAACGGACCAATTAGCACAACAACCTAACGTGCCGACTCAAGATACTACGGAACAATCAGAACCGATTGTAAGTCCTCCAACGGAGGACACTAACGATGAAGATATCCAAGATGTACCGGAACAATCAAAACCACCTATCAATGCAGAACCAACTAACCCTGAAACAACGAATCCAGCTTCGATGCCCGAGACGGAGCAACCCGTTACAGAACCGGAAATTCCTTCCGCAGCCCCTCCAGGATTTGAAGCGACCGCAGAGACAACTACTGAAACTGGGACGTTAAATAACATCCTCGTCGATGTGGCACCATTTCTGGGAAACAGTGCCAACCCCATTCTGACAAGTCCCGAACGACCGGCTTTGCCTAGCCCCGCCAATAATACCCAAGCAGCGACCGAGGTTAACATTAAAGCCGGATTATCATTCACCGTACCACAACTAAGCATCCAAGAGGATTTGCCGTTGTTCCAGTTTTTCTATCTTGTAACGACGCTGGGGAATTTTCCCGTCACTGTGGATTTACAATCCCTAGAACTCTCGGACACGTCTCTATTCAGTCCCGTTTCGATTTCTGTGAAAAATCAAACTTTAGCGGCAATCCTAACCACAGTCTTAGATCCGTTAGGTCTAGCAATGATTCAAGATGGTGGACATGTCATCATCCTACACCAACGACATATCAGTACCGAGGTTATACGCGGCAATATTACGTTAGAGCGAATCGAAAAACTCGGCCTGACTACGGTGGAACTGTCTGATATCGTAAACCAATCTCTTAGCGATCCACAAAATCCAATCACATCCATACCTTCAGGGGATGTCGCTAATGAATCGACAGGATTAACAATTCAAGGGGACCAACGTGTTCAGGATCAAGTACAACGATTGTTACAACGCATGTTACAATCTAAGAATCTCCAAGCGATCGAGGGTCTCGCAAACGAATTGGATGCTTGGGAACAATATCAAACAAGTTCATCATTGAACTTCCACCGTAAAACGCCACTGGTTCGCATTCTGGCATACCTTAACAGCGAGACCGGCCTCCATTTTCAAGTAAATTGGGATCAACTGTGGAAAGTTGGCTGGACACCGACGAGTCAAGTCACACTTATAACAGACAACGAAACGCTACTGGGCGGCTTAGAACAACTACTCACCTCTAATGGCTTGTCATTTATCGCTCGGCCTAATAATGTTCTTGAGATAACTTCAGCAAAACATGCGCTCGAAACAAATATTGTCAGTTTTTATGACCTTACCAAAACCGACAAAACACGTCGGGGTGCATTACTCAAGGCACTAGGCGACATGCAGCAAACTCTCGACATTCGCATCATCGAACAAGGTCCTGGCACGAGTACCATCATCAGTGCGCCCGCTCCAGTACATCGCCAGATCGTGCAAATCATCACACCCCCAAAACCTACCAATACTAGCGAATAGGGTTGCTCGTTTTTATCGCTTGTGTGTCTAGCGTAGTGTATGACATAATACATCTACCTTCCTCACATCACGCTCGCAAACTATCGTTTGTCTTGCCAAGAAACACTGCGCTATGAAAATCCGCTGTCCCAATTGCCAAAGTCTAGCTGAAACAACGCATGACTCTGCGCTCGATAGCATTCATTGCGGCCAGTGTGAGAGTATTTTTTCCATCTACCAACAGGACAACTTGGAGACGCTAGAGCATCAAGGGCGCATGACCACGAAGATTGGCCATTTTGAATTAATCGAACAAATCGGTTCTGGCGGATGCGGAACCGTGTGGAAAGCGAATGATTTAGAACTTAAACGCACCGTTGCAATAAAAATTCCTCGCAAACGGTCCATTGGAAGTGACGGCGAAGAACATTTTTTACGGGAGGCTCGTGCAGTCGCTCAACTCAACCACACGGGTATCGTGACAATTCACGAAGTTGGTCGCGATGATGATCGCTTATATATCGTGAGCGATTATGTAAAAGGAGTTGACCTTTCCGAGTGGTTAACTGCTAAGAAGATGTCGGCCCCAGAGGCCGCACAGTTGTGTATCGCCGTTGCCGATGCTTTGCATCATGCACATGAGAAAGGGATCGTTCATCGGGACCTTAAACCAGCCAACATCATGCTAGATTTGGACAACACACCGTTAGTGATGGATTTCGGTCTCGCCAAACGGGATATTGGTGAAGTTACCATGACTATGGATGGGCGCATTCTGGGTACACCTGCCTATATGCCACCTGAACAAGCGAGAGGAGAAGGGCATCAAGTCGATCGACGAGCAGACATTTACTCACTGGGAGTCATTCTTTATGAATTAACAACCGGCGAGCGTCCATTTCGCGGCGCTGCCAAGATGTTGATGCAACAAGTCGTCAATGATGAGCCAACCTCCCCTCGTAAATTAGTGGGGGCCATCGAACGAGACATGGAGACGATCATTTTAAAATGCTTACAGAAAGACCCTGCGAGTCGCTATGCTACTGCGAACAATCTCGCCGAAGATTTAAAAGCTTGGCTTACTCACAAACCAATCAAAGCGCGTCCGGTGGGGGTTATCGGGCGAATTAGTAGATGGCGAAAACGCAATAAAGTCGTTGCCAATGTGACCGTGGGATTTTTTCTGATGCTAACAATGATGTTCGTGGTCATATCCTCATATGCCGTTCAAACAAGTAACAAGGCGGCTATACTGAAAGCACAAAACATCAAATACTTAGCCGCTCAAGCGAAAAACGCTCGGCAAGAGGCATCCATCAAAATGGTCTTGGAAATGATTGAGCAAACCTCTAAACAACATGGCGAACTGGCGGCTGAAGTATTCTTTGAAGCCGCATTGATTTCTGCCTTCACAGTAGATGATAAAAAGTCCCCAGAGAATGCTGTTTCGTTTCTACGCCTCGCAATGCAAGCAGGTGTTTTCAAGGATCCTACTATGTTAAAACGCTTGGAAACTGAACCGATTTTACACCCGCTGCGTGAACGCGACGATTTCAAAGCTATCCTCAAAGAACTCGCCGAATAGGCATTCGACATATTCAACGACCCAAATACCAGCATGCTAGTTGGCTGTTTTGGGAAGAGCATCAATTGCGGTTCGACGCTCACTAGCATTCAACACACCATCCCCATCAAGATCATACTGCTGCATCAACCGCGAAGAATCTAACCGGTTGCGTTTCACATTAAAGGAAAAAAGATTGCGCATATTCCCTGGACGTTGCCTTAATTGCTGCAACGCTTGGCGAGCTGCCGCTCGTTCCTGATCATTGAGAGCACCATCACCATCTTTATCAAATCGCTTGATTATTTGGGCAGTATTATCTCGACGGGCATTCGTCATAGGCTCACCGCTAGCTTTATTGGACTGATTACCATTATTCCCTAGCCGTTTCCGTTGTAATTGTGAATTTACTTTACGCATATTTTCTAATTCAGCAGCGTCTAATCGACCATTTTTATTGAAATCGAATCGCTGCAACATCAGCCGAAATTGCTGTTGCCGCTGCTCATACGTCATATTTTGACGATTGTTTGGCGTTTGTGCGTTACACCTTGAAATCCAGCAGTTCAACCCCACTACTAACACGATTGCAATCATAAATTTCTGCATCAAATCCTCCACCTAGAATCGACTACGCGTTTACTTAACCTTGCCCCTTGTTTTCTCTACTATTAAACAACAGTCGGCCCATTAAGTTGCTATATAATAATAATTAATCTCAAAAACAATCTTGCCAATGCGATTTTAAGAAAACAAAGTATTTAAACAAAACCTTCCGATGCTCTAGGTGTTTAATATCCCCATAGCAGGGGCACTCAATACAACCTCGAGAAAAGATATAGGTTATGAACTGCTATTCACCATCTTTGCCGCACATTATGACAAAACTTCTGAACTCAGTTATTGTTCTCACCGTGTGGTGTTTTTCACCGCTTGTCAGTTTTGCCCAATCGCCAATAGAAATTGCCAACAAAATTGACGAACTACTGATCAGTGAAACAGCCGTTTCGCAAACCACAATTTGTGACGATGAAACGTTTTTAAGACGAGCCTTTTTCGATATTGTTGGGCAACCTCCGTCACTTGAAGACGTACTAGTATACGGACTTGAACCAAGCGTCAATAAACGATCGCTATTGATTGAATATTTATTAACGGACAAAACCTACGGTACAAACTGGAGTCGATACTGGCGAGATGTCATTATGTTTCGTCGCACAAACGACCAATCGTTACTAGGCGTTGCCTCACTTGAATCCTATTTGACGGATGCCTTGAACCATGGGGTTAGCTGGGATCGGATTGCCACGGATTTCATTACCGCCAAAGGTGATATCAAGGAAGACGGTCGCGCTGTTTTTATTGCAGCCCAACAAGGACGTCCGGAAGAAACCGTCTCCGAGATTTCACGTATTTTTCTGGGCATCCAAATTCAATGTGCGCAATGTCACGACCATCCAACAGATCGTTGGAAGCAAGAACAATTCCATGAATTAGTGGCCTTCTTCCCTCGCGTCGCCTTGCGACCACAACAAGAACCACGCTCATTCATAGTGACGGCGACCGATTTTGTTGGCCGTCGCCGAAGCCCCAACGCTAACAACCGCTTTGCGGGAACTTTAGAACACACAATGCCCAACCTAGCTGAACCGACTCTTCCAGGACAAGTAATGACACCTAAGTTTTTCGTTTCAGGGCAGACACTTTCTACCGGCACAACGGATGCGGTGCGGCGAAATTCACTGGCACGTTGGATCACTTCGCCAGACAATCCTTGGTTCGCTAAAGCCGTGACTAACAGGCTGTGGGCAGAATTGGTTGGTGAAGGTTTTTATGAACCCGTAGATGACATTGGCCCCGATCGCATACCCTCAGCCCCTAAAACCATGGACTACCTTGCCAACGAATTCACGCTGTCAGGTTACGACCTAAAGTGGTTGATGCAAACGATTATGAGCACCCAAGCCTACCAACGGAGTAGCCTCGATCGCCGAAACTATGACCAGATTCCCTTCCAAGCGAACACAATTCAACCACTACGGTCTGACCAATTGTTCGATAGCGTAATGAGTGTTTTTGAAATTTCAGATACGGGTAATGAAGGCAGCGGACTGGGACCTAGACGAGCACAATCACCTCGTAACGTTTTTGCCGATATCTTTGGGTACGACCCAAATGACCCCCGCGGTGACGTCGCCGCTTCCATTCCTCAATCACTGGCAATGATGAATTCGACGTTTATTAACGAACAAATCCAAGCACGACAGGGAACGATGCTTTATCGATTATTGCAAGAAGTACAATCAAATCGCGCGGCGGTGCAGGAATTGTATTTGCGAGTTTATTCACGTCGCCCCACCCGTAAAGAACTTAACACCAGTCTGGCATATATCCAAAACGTTGCCAATCGCGATGAATCCTTTGAAGATCTTCTATGGGCACTTCTTAATTCCGCTGAGTTCAAAACACGCAGATAACCACACCCGTCGTGACTCGGAAGATAGATAGAGGCTTCCCGAATAACATTATTTCCAATGAGGTACGAACAGATGAATACCAATCAAATCAACCGCCGCTCTTGGTTGCAAACATCCACTACGGCGGTGGCATCGGTAGCTGCCTGGAAATCACCTATTATTGCTAACGCTAACACCATGCGAACCAATGCCAAAGCATGTATCTTGCTGTGGATGGGTGGCGGCCCCAGTCAATTTGAAACGTTCAGTCCTAAACCAGATCATGCCAACGGTGGTGAAACCACTGTTACAAGTACAGCCGTACCTGGAATTCAAATTAGTTCGCAATTACCAGCAACCGCTGCGGCTATGAAGGAGCTCTGCCTTATCCGTTCAGTGCATGGCCCCGAAGGCAGCCATCCACGAGCATCTTACGTTTCTCACACTGGGTATCTACCAACCGCTAGCGTCAAGCATCCCACGATTGGTGCCCATGTGACACAGCATATCGGAGATCAACAATCTGAACTCCCTTCGTTTGTACATATTGGCCGTAGTCGCGGTGTTTTCACGGCAGGACTGTTGGGAGTGGAATACGACCCCTTTATTCTCAACTCTGCAGATCAAATGCCGGCCAATACCGAGTTGTTGACATCGAAAAATCGTTACGTTCGACGGTTAGGACTGTTAGAGAATCTTGAAGACGACGGATCTAAAGAAGGCTCTAGACAATTCATCAAGGCTAACCGCAATCTATACGAAAAAGCATCCCGACTTGTACTTAGCCCTCAGATGAACACCTTTGACATTACTCAAGAACGCAACGACGTGCGTTCTTCCTACGGTGTCGGAAACTTTGCGTCTGGCTGTTTGATGGCTCGTCGCTTGGTAGAAGCAGGTGTAACATTTATTGAAGTCGCCTCCTCGAACTGGGATACACACTTTGACAACGCCTCGCGAACCAATACTTTGTGCCAAGAAATCGATAAACCCTACGCACAATTACTCGCGGACTTAAAACAAAGAGGACTTCTCGATACAACACTCGTAATCTGGATGGGAGAATTTGGTCGTACACCTCGAATTAATAGTCGAGCAGGGCGAGATCATTACCCCCGAGCATTTAATGTCGCTTTAGCGGGGGCTGGAGTCCGAGGCGGTCAGGTCATCGGAGCTACCGACCCCTCCGGAAATAACATTACCGATCAACCTGTTTCTGTAAACGATCTGTTAACAACTATCTATGATGCACTGGGTATCGATTCCTTCCACGAGAACTTAAGTCGTATCGGTCGGCCAATTCGGATCGTGGAAGACGGTGAAATCATTGAGGGCGTGTTCTAGTAAATTCTTAATAAATTGACGTTATTGATCGTCTAAGGGAAAAAGAATGAAAGATTTTAATTAATGGGGGTATTTCCGACCGATGCTATGCCTATAATACCGGCGATTGCTTAATCGCGGCATTCATCGATAACAACGATACTTTTAATTTGCAAGAATGATCAACTGCACACCTAATTTCGCTTTCTTTTTTAGCTACCCGTGGCAACACGGGGCTAATAGGAATGCGTAGTTTATTCTGCAAGTTAACAAATCGTTAACAGAAAAACAAAAAAACGTCCTAAAGCCCTGATGAAAATAGTCATCAGGGCTTTTTTCGTCTACTTATAAAACAAGGAATTTGGTATCTCATGACTATACCAGAATTACTGCTTGAGGCAGAATTTGAAACTCCGGTCGTCAGAGTGCATAAACCAGTAACTAAGCACCTTAAGAAAGGAAGTGTAGAAGGCATGATTGTTGTAATGAAAAATGGCGCTACGTCCGAAGAAATCTCCGCAATGGCTCAACGAGTTGAATCTCTTGGATTGAAGGCTCATGTAATTGAAGGAACCGAACGAACGGTGATTGCCGCCGTCGGTGAAAAGCGGGAAAACACTAAAGAGGCGTTAGCAGCTGGGGCAGGTGTGGCTGAGATTGTTCCAATCCTCGCGCCCTATAAAGTTGCCAGTAAAGAAGTTAAACCTGAACCGACAATCATTACAGCGGGCAGCCTCGTGGTTGGTGGGAACACGGTTGGCATGATCGGTGGCCCCTGTAGTGTCGAATCTGAAGAACAGTTAATGCAAGCGGCTCGAGCGGTGAAGGCAGCTGGTGGAACCGGGTTACGTGGCGGAGCGTTTAAACCTCGCACAAGCCCCTATAGTTTTCAAGGCATGAAAGAAGAGGGACTAAAAATATTAGTAAATGCTCGAGAAGAAACAGGTCTAGCTGTCGTAACGGAAGTCTTGGCGACAGAAGATGTGGATATGGTTGCCTCGTATGCGGACGTTTTGCAAATTGGTGCACGTAATATGCAAAACTATCGTTTGCTAGAAGCAGTTGGTAATACCGAATGTGCCGTCATGCTTAAACGTGGTGCGTCAGCGACAATGGATGAGTTCCTATTAGCTGCGGAGTATATCATGAACGAAGGTAACGCACGCGTGATGTTGTGTGAACGAGGTATTCGCACGTTTGAATCACATACGCGTTTTACATTACCGTTAGCTTCGGTAACCTATCTTAAAAACAAGACACATTTACCAATTGTGATCGATCCCAGTCACGGTACGGGTCACGCATACTTAGTGCCAGACATGGCGGTCGCCGCAGTAGCCATCGGAGCCGATGCGCTGATTGTTGAAGTACACCCTCGCCCCGCAGAAGCGATGAGCGACGGGTATCAATCTCTGACACCAGAGCAATTCGAAGACACCATGAACCGCTGCCGAACCATTGCCAACGCCATTGGCAAGCAAATGTAGGGTGATACAACGTCTTTATTATGTCGGGCGGTCACCGCGATCCACGCCTATAGGCCAATGCCATTGTCATTTCCAAATCTGGATACATTCTCTGCCAAGCGCAAGAGCTGATTGTATTTAGCCAAGCGTTCGCTACGGACGATCGAACCGATTTTGACTTGGTCACCCGAGGCTGCGGTGGCAAAATCTGCCAACGTATCGTCTTCCGTTTCGCCACTGCGCGCCGACACTACTAATTTCATCCCCGCCTCCCGCGCCACAGCCATCGTTTCAATCGTTTCACTTATCGTACCGATCTGGTTTACCTTAACCAACAGGCTGTTCGCCGCACCGCACTCAATCCCCTTGCGGACTCGCTGCACATTGGTCGTAAACAAATCGTCACCCACCACCATAATGCGATCGCCTAGCCGTGAATTTAATTGCTGCCATCCCTCCCAATCTTCTTCAGCCAGCCCATCCTCGATACTAATAATAGGAAAGGTATCGACCCAACCTGTGAGCATATCGATCATTTCCGTGCTCGATAATATCCGTCCACCTTCGGCTTGCAGATGATACATCCCATCGCGGTAGAAATGCGTTGCGGCAACATCCAACGTAATCGCAACTTCTTTTCCTAGAGCTAATCCTGCTTCTTCAATTGCCTGAGCAACAATTGCCACCGCATCCCGATTCTTTGTTAACTTAGGTCCATAGCCACCCTCGTCGCCAACCAAGAAGCCCTCGTAACCGCGAGCATTCAGCAACTGCCCTAAACATTTGTAAATTCTCACGATCCATTCCAAGCAAGTTGCATAATCCGGCGCACCCACTGGCGCGATGAGGACATCTTGAAAATCTAAATTCCCACCGGCGTGCAATCCGCCGGAAATCATATTTGTCTGCGGTAGCGGAATTCGCGGCTCCGGAAACAGTTCCGAGGATAATCCTAGATCAACTGTCTGTTTGACAATAACGCGGTGCAAATGTTGATAAAGTGGTAGGCCCTCGACTGCTGCCCCAGCATGCGCCGTTGCTTGCGATACTGCGATCATTGCGTTACCACCAAGGTGGCTTTTTTGTTCTGTACCATCGAGCTCCAACAATTGGTCATCAATCGCTTTTTGGTCAATCGCGTCCACACCGGACAACGCCACATTTATCATTCCATTGATATTTTCAACCGCCCGCAAGACCCCGAGGCCACCATAACGACTGGGATTGGCATCTCGTAATTCCAACGCCTCAGACGCACCAGTAGATGCACCGGAAGGCGCAATCGCTCTGCCTACCACTCCGGAGGCAGTATGTACTTCCGCTTCCACGGTTGGTCTGCCACGACTATCAAGAACCTCTCGGCCAATCACTTTTATGATAGAACTCGACATACAACACCAACGCTCCTGTTATTCATAAACCTAACAAACTATTCGTCATCCAAGAAAACTATTTTTAAACAACCTTTATATCAAAAACATTTTCAACACACTCTACACCGTCAAGTAACAAACGCTTGCCAAGTTGCCTCACTGTTTCCTGATACTCTGGTTGAGACAAATACTCGACTGGGCTTTTCCCATCGACTCTAGCTACCAAGCACGCACCAAGGTTCGTGCAACCACGACGCTCAATTTCCGCGACCACTGCTTCGCCAACTCGTGGCAGCATCACTCGCTGATATTCCTTATTGAAAACCTGTGCCATCTGGGAAAATTGTTTTGCCAAGGACGAATCACGAATCGATTTAATCACTAGATGTGTTAGAAAGAATCCCAAATCAAAGGCCGGGTCGCCGTAATGACCAACTTCAAAATCCAACAACATCAATCGTGTCCCATCAGCATCGTCCACCAATATATTCTTTGGGCTAAAATCGCCATGCACTAAGCAGCGGCGGTGACTCGCCAAATCGGACACTAAAGTGTCGATTGCAGGTTGCAGTGCAGGGTGGACTCGGGCAATTTGTCGATAATATGGATCGACACGTAATTCCTCAAAAAAACCTTGATCTCCAACTTGTTCCGCTATTCCCGCATCTTCCCACGACCCGCTATGCAGTGTCCCGAGTAACCATCCAACACTTTTAAATATTTCAGCGTCAAGTTCTCCGGCAAGCAAGTCCTGCTTCCATTCTCTAGCATTGCCTTGCATCGCTGTCATCGCGTATACAAAATTCTCACGGTCTTCAAAAAGAATTTCTGGTACACCGCTTTGGTAACGCAGCGGATTGACTTTATTAGCCAACATCCGGTTACTGATTTGTAACACATCCATTTCCCGCAGCACTCGCGTCACGCTACAAAACCAAGGCTGCTCAACGGCTAGTTGCTCTCGTGCCTGTTTCAAGACCCAAGGCGACTTATCTCCAGAAAACACTACCAACAATACACGATTTGAGACGCCGCCGAACAACTGCCGTACCTGTATGTCACTCGCGTTAGCAATAACATCTTGGTCAACTAAATATTGCCCAACCGTATCGACTTCTAGAATAAACATGATCTCACAATAAACTCTGATGCATAATGGTTGATAGACATCTTCATCGACGATTATTGACTTCAGGGAAATTTGATGACAGGTCGTCTACCTTTTCCACCAAATATCTGCCACTTTATTTGGCGTATCACCAAACGTCGCGGCAAACACCACATCAAACTTAGCACCACTTTGTAACGCCTTTGTTAGCGCATTAAAACGTTGTGGATTGGCCATGAGGAAATCAACATAGCTGTAGGCAATAAGCGATGCGTCTTCGCCACCTAACTTACCGGTAATAAAGTCATCCGGTTTCGTCATCTTTGCCGCAGCGGAGGCGATATTTTTCTTCCAGTCTTGAATGCGCGTATCCGTTTTTACTACGCGAGCCGCAATCACTCGCGCCATGCCATTCGAAAACCAGCGTGGCACAGACCCGAGCGACTGTGCATAAATCCCAGCAATTTGTTCAGCGACGATGCCATCAATAACGTCTTCACCCCGTGGAACCAGCAATGCTCCATAGGCATCAACAATATCATAGCGAAAATGTCCTCGCCATTCCCGTGGCAACGGCCGCTTTTCGACCATTTGACCAAATTCACTGTAGTCATAGCGTTGGTTGAAAAAGAATAGCGAAATACGACCTTTGATCAATGGCTTGCTTTTGGAAGCCTTCAATGCCGTTTGCACCTTCTCCATTACCACCTCGGCCTGTTCACCAAACTCTTTTAATTGTGATTCAGTCAACGATCCAATAATATAGAAATTATCGGTTTCAGCCGATTTACTATTGATTCCCGACATACTCAGCTTCCAATTATTTTGGGCAATTGATACCCGTTCTGCGGCCAATTGCTCATGCGTGTACTTTTCAGTTCGAGCGATCGCCACCACTCGACCTAAACTTTGATCAAACGACAAACCATCGAATGTCGCACCTTCGGTAATCCATTTTGAAATCAACTCCATTTGCGCATCATCCAATGGATCACGGTTGACAGGCATCCGTTGACCTCCGCCAGTGCCCAAGAGCTTCTTGATGATGTAACTTTCAGTTGGATTACCAGGTAATACAGGTGGCCCATTTTCACCACCTCGCAACATTCCCGAAAACGTTGTGAGATCAAACCGACCACTAGGACGATCCCCCAGTCCATGACAACTCGCACAATTCGCGAGCAACAGAGGTGCTATA
>Ga0315326_10001568_pt1 | contig 11923 bp, 22 predicted proteins | sample M180m32315metaG_FD_203457 | JGI IMG/M metagenome (GOLD analysis project Ga0315326, IMG submission 203457) | Ammonia-oxidizing marine archaeal communities from Monterey Bay, California, United States - M1 80m 32315 | ecosystem: Environmental > Aquatic > Marine > Coastal | place: USA: California... | reverse complement strand
TAAGGCTAAGGACCCACAAGACGTATTTAAACTAAGAGAGCACGACGTACGGTTCGTGTGGGCGCAAAGTGTTTTAGTTACCGCTTTACATATTATAATATGGATGGGCATAAAAAAGATTTACTTGTTTGGTTGTGACTTAAATAACCAAAGCCAAGATTATTACGAAGATATAAAATTAAAAGAAGAACATAAACAGTGGAATGCTAAACTGTATTCTGAGCAGTATAACTATTTAAAATGGTTTGCTAAGACAGGTGAGAAGTACGGGGTAGAACTTCACTCTTGCAGCAAAAACTCTAAGGTCAACGACTTTATAAATTACGTTAATTATAAATACGTTGTGGGCTCTCTTGAGAAAGACTTACCGAAAACACCAGAATTAAAGCACGCATTGGATGCAGAAGTGTAATTTTAACAAATGTATTTAGCAGAAGTAATCAGCCCAGACGAGCAACTAAAGTTTAAATGCGATGGGTGCGATATAGAGTATAGTTGTGTAGATTATCACGTTTTATTAACATCCAAGAAATTAGCGTATTTCTCGCTGGGTGAAGTTGAGGACCCTAAATCAAATAAAATGCTTGAGGAAGATGTTATAGTTCCTTGCCTCTGTCATGAGTGTTTGTATATAGCCCTAAAAGACGAAGCAACTCATTCCCCAAAGCAGGAGTTAAAATTCAAATTAGTTCACAAAGGCGAAGCTTATTTTTCAGTTATAAATAACGAGCGCGAAGGCGGATTCTTTTCTTGACATATTTCTAAGTAGATGCTATCATGCATCTATGAATCAGAACAGTTCCGCTATAAACCTCTACTACAAAGATGTAGGAGAATACAAACTCTTATCTAGAGAAGAGGAGCGCCAGCTTGGCGAAGACGTTCAAAACGGAGGCCTCAAAGCTAGCATAGCAGTTAATAAATTAGTTACTTCCAACTTGCGGCTCGTTGTAAAAATCGCGCAGGACTTTGTTGGAAGAGGAGTAGATTTAGAAGACCTAGTATGCGAAGGCAATGTAGGCTTACATACCGCAGCGAAGAAATTCAACCCCAATAAGGGTGCTAGGTTTTCTTATTATTCAAGTTTTTGGATTAGGCAAAACATAATGAGAGCCATATCTAATTACGGCAGACTAATTAGGATGCCAGTAAACTCTTTAGATAAGTATTGCAAAATTTTAAAGTACATTAAGGAAAAACAGGAGGTCGAAGATAGAGCCCCCTCCAAATCTGAGATAGCAAACCACTTTGGAATAACAAATAAAAGATTATCAGAGATAATGGTAGCAAAGGATAGAATCCTACCTTTGGATGCCCAAATGTCTGACGACAGCGAAGCCAAGATTCATGATGTAATTCCAGACGAAAACCTGACACCTTACGAATCGTCAAGTAAAGGTGATGACCATAAAATGTTATCGGTATTAGTAGATAAACTTTCAGACAGGGAAAGATACGTTATTGAAAATAGGTTTGGCATAAGATGCGAAAAATCAACATTAGAAGACTTAGGGACGCAGCTAAAAGTCACCAGAGAAAGAGTCAGGCAAATTGAAAGCGCTGCACTTTCTAAATTAAGAGTGATGGCGAAAGGTAAAATAGAAAATGAAGCTATCTTGTAAAGTATCGCACGACGAGTACACTGATAAGTTGGCGGAAGCGTTTGACTTTGAGTTTGAGGGCGAAATTGTAACTGATATACCAGATTTACCAGAGCTACCAAAAGATTTTTCTTTAGGTCTTATAGTGGGGCCAAGCGGCGGAGGCAAAACAAGCCTTTTAAGGACTTTGGGCGAAATAGAAATCCCGAAGTGGGGGCTAAGCTCCGTCGCTTCTCATTTTGAAAATCCTCAGGACGCAATAGATAAGTTTGGCGCGGTGGGTTTTAATTCTATACCTCAAATGTGTTTGCCTTATGGGGTTTTATCTAATGGGGAAAAGTTCAGATGTGACCTTGCTCGTAACCTCAAAGATGGCGCGTTAATTGATGAGTATACATCCGTAGTTAATAGAGACGTAGCTAAGAGCGCAAGCTCCGCGTTCAGAAAGTATATTGATAATAATGGATTAAAAAGAATCGTTTTAGCTTCTTGCCACGACGATATTGTAGAATGGCTCCAGCCAGATTGGATATTTAATGTCCTTACTAGGCAGTTCCATTCGGGAAGGTATCTTCAGCGACCAGAAGTATCAATCGACATATACAAAACAGATTGGAAACTTTGGGACACCTTTAAAAAGTTTCACTATCTAGATGCTAAAATAAATAAAGCTGCACATTGTTATGCGGCTTTCTGGGGTGAGCGTTTGGTGGGTTTTGGGGCTGTTTTGAGGTATCCGAGCGGCACAGTTAAGAATGCTTGGCGTGGGCATAGGACGGTTATCCTGCCAGATTTTCAAGGATTAGGATTAGGGACTAGACTTTCTGATGCAATTGCGCTATCTTATATAGAGAAAGATAACAATAGATATTTTTCGCGGACAGCGCATCCTAGAATGGGTGAATATAGAGAGAAGTCTCCGTTATGGAAAGCTACAAGCAAAAATAGAAAATTAAGAAAAGACATTAAACACAAAAACGTATATAATAGTCACTACGCAGACAATAAGAGGGTCTGTTGGAGTCACGAATTTATTGGAGAAAAAATATGAAACTAGTAAAACTAACACAAGTAGTAATTAAGATGCCTGAGATGCCGCCAGAGGTTATGCAGGGAATGACACAGGAAGAACTCATGGACCAGCAGGAGATTGGGGAAGACCAAGAGGTCCTGCTTAATCCGGACTGCGTTCTGGCGGTTTACCCAAACGACCACCCGAAGGTGGATGGGGGTAGCATCATAACTATTCAAGCCCCGCCTCAAATGCCGCCACAAATCGCGGTAAGACAAGAAGTCTCTGAGGTAGAGCAGATGTTGCAAGCTAAATAATATAGCTTGACATAAGGGTAAGTTTACTCTATACTGGTAATAGAATGAAGAAGCTATTACTACTCGGAATCTTACTTACCCCGCTCCTCTCTTTCTCGGAGGAGAACAATAAACAGTTACGCGTTGCCTTGAGAAGTCAGGGCAGCGCGATTCTTTCTGGTTCAGAAGAAAATCCCGCCCAACGAGGAGGGGATTGGAAATCTGACGACTTTCTTTATGACGTTTGGAAGATTAGGGGGCCAGAGAGATTCCGCGTTAGGCTCATTGAGAATTTAAGAGTAATTGAATTAGAGCATCCAAAATTTTACGAAGTAGCTCGGCGTAAAGTTAAAATGTTTAGGATGAACCCCAACTCCAATAGAAGCTGGGCTTTCGCTCCGCATGGTAACATTGGTCTTGGGCAGGGGGCGTTTGAAAAAGCTGACGGCACACCAAGAATTGGTTTATTTTTCCTTACGATTATTCATGAAGTGCAGCATTGCAATACCTATGGCGACACGAGCGAGGGCGCGGCTTGCCACGCTATGGGCTACTACGGACGCAAGACTAAAGCCATTCTACCCTCAAGATACTTACTGAGGTATTACGATGCACTTGCTAAGAAAAAAGGCTACAATGCTACCAAATGGCAAACAAAAAATATCCTACCCACAAACAGAGCGTTAAATAATTAATTATAAATATGAAACACCTTGGATTAATATTGTTGACCTTAACTTGGCTGGGCTTGGGGTGTGGAACCGTTAAGTCTTGGTTCGGCTCTGATAGTAAACCCCACGAAGAAATGCCTTTTCCTCCTAACTCAGACGAAGTTAAATATGATAAGAATGGAAACCCAATTTTTACGGATGACCAACTCGCGTTTAATGATAAGCCCTTTAATTGGAAAGGAATAATGTTTGCTACGGGGCTCTTTACTGTAACGGCGTTAGCGGCGAGGCATTTTATAAAAAATGATTAGCCAAGAAGAGCAGGTTCGTTTAGCGGAAGAGTGGCACCACCCTTTGGGGAGGGGCTCTTCCCCTCTTTACAAAGTCTTAGACGGTATGCAAGACTTTAAGTTGTTACAGGATGATGTGCCGTTAGTTATTAAACTAACTGAAAACCCAAAGTATGCAACCGCACGATTCTTTGGTGGCGCAGTAGACTTATTCTCTCATGATTGTATTCACGTTTTGTTGGGGAGAGGTCTCCTAGTTAAAGATGAGGCGTTCGTAATCGGTTATACAATGGGTTCTTCTAAAAAAATGAAGAGATGGCGCAGAAATTTATTTATGTTTATTTCTAAATATTTATACCCAGAAGGCTACAAATTCGGAGAGGAAGAAAGGTTTGTTTTTTACGCTGGGGTTATGGCTGGGGAAAAATGCCCCACAGATTTATCAAAAGTGGACTTTAAGAAGTTGTTGGACTACAAAATACAAGGGGTTAGAGAAAAATTAGGAATAGACAAAGACTTATTAAAGTGCTATTATTGTTTTGAGAAGAAATGTCTACCCGAAAGCGCAGAAAGTCAAAGACTATAGAGGATAAGACATGTCCTGAGTGTGGCGTTGTCAAAAGATATACAATTTGCGTTAGATGTGGGTGGATGAGTGATGAAGATAAAAAGAAAGACGAAGCGTTTTGGGAGCAATACAATTCTGAAAAGAAATGAAAAATTTTGGGAGTCAATCGGCTGGAGCGGGGCTATCTACGTTGTGGTCGGTTATAGCCTTAACGCTAATCATATTGTATATTGTTGGCCTGTTTGGGTACTTGGTAACGCTATGATAGCTGCGTACTCTTGTCATAAGAAAGCCTACTCCACTATGGTTATGTCTTTGGTAATTTTAATAATGAATATTTATGGATGGATAAGTTGGTCATGAAGAAGCCTTTAGTAGCAGTAGTAGATTGGAAGCCTGAGCCAAGAGGCGATAAGAAGTGTCGGGTAGAAAAAGAAGCCATCGGCAAACTCGCTCATGTAAAATATTTTCTTTGTGATACGGAAGAAGATTGGAGTGGGCAAGTTTTAAAAGCCGACGCAATTTTATTATGGCACAACACAAGAATGCCTCAAGAGGTAATACATAAGCTAGAAGGCTGCAAATGCATCGTGAGAAACGGAACAGGATTTGACACGGTTGATATACTAGCGGCCACTTGTAGCGATATTCCAGTTTATAATGTACCAGATTACGGTACGGACGAAGTAGCCGACCAATCTATAGCTTTAGCTTTAGCCTTGTGTCGCCAAATAGTACCGAATCACGAACACTGTAAGAACTTAGGTTGGGATGTCCAGAACAAAAACAAGATTAGAAGATTTAGCGAACTTCATTTTGGAGTAATTGGGTTAGGAAGGATTGGAACCTCTGTGGCGCTAAAAGCAAAGGCTTTAGGTTTTAATGTTCATTTTTATGACCCATATCTCTCGGATGGCGTAGACAAGTCTTTAGGTATTCATAGGTGCCAAAATTTGAACGAGGTATTCTCTAACATGGATGTTATCTCAATCAATTGTCCCTTAACCAAGGAGACGCATCATATGATTACTGAAAAGCAGTTACATAAAATGAGGTCAAATGTATTCATTGTTAACACAGCCAGAGGCCCAATAATCAAAAAGGAAGATTTATTCGCTGCATTAAGAAAGAGTAAGATTGCTGGCGCAGCTTTGGACGTAATTGAAAATGAGCCGCTGCAATCTAAAGAAGAGGGGGAAACGCCGAATCTAATTGTAACTCCTCACTGTGGGTTTTATAGCGCAGAATCCTTTTGGGAGATGAAGCACAAGGCCGCTAAAACCGTAGCGAGCGTACTTAGGGGTAATGTATCCTCAAATAATTGCGTTAACCACAAAATGCTACCAAGAAATTTTAGAAAATAGTCTTGACCGCCCTCTAAGTGTCTGTTATATTTAAAGAATACTAGATGAGAAAAAGATACAACTACTATAAGCGTGATGGTGAATACTGGTTTGAATGGGCAGACGGAGAACAGAAACACGTAACAAAATGCTCCTTTCATGGATGCATACAGTTAGGGCAAGAGTTTGATAAGTTTGGGTACGACTTAGATACTGCTTGCGAGTTTAATGAGATGGATGTGAACGAAAATAGCGCAGCCCCAATCTCTTGCGATAATGGATACTTTAGTAGTAGATGGTACAAAAGCAAATAATGAAAACATTAAAAAATAAGAAAGGGGATAAGATAATTCGAGTCCCAGACAAGAAGCCCAACGAAATCGAAGGTATTCTCGACCTGCTCGAAAAAGGGTGGAAGTATTGCCCCAAATCCGAATGGAGGGAAAAGGTTAGAGATGCAGCTAAACCCGCGAAGAAAGCTAAACCCGCGAAGAAAGCTAAACCCGCGAAGAAATCTAAAAAGAAAACAAGCAAGAAATCTAAAAAGAAAGCAAGCGAATAAAATGATTGGAAAAGATAAACAGAAAACCAAAGAGTACCTAGACGACATGATGTCTAGTAGCCTCCAAGACACTCTTGAGCGTAAGGCTCAACAGTATGGGAAGCACGGCATGGAGAAGCAAGCCAAAAAGGTTCGTGCCTTCAAGAAAGAGGTTAGAAAATTAGTGGGTTCACTGTGAGGTTTTTTTTATTTAAGTTATTCGTAAAAGTCGCTGGTCTTTTTAGTGCCAAGGATGACTGGGTGGACGAACAGCTCAATAACGAAAAACAGCTTAAAATCTGCCAAAATAGGCAAGCGGAAATGAACGCTTGCGTTCGCCCTCGTACTTATCCAAAGGTTAAAGGGATGGTTCGTTATACCGATTATTACGAAAGTGGCAGAAATTGGCATAATCACAAAAGATAAATATAATTAATTATCATGTGTAACGTATTAAAATGGAGAATTCCTCGTCTCCACTCTAAAATATTGGAGTAATTGACATGAAAAATATGACTACTTTCACAAAATGGTTTCTACTTAACGCTGTAGTCTTTACAGCTCTATTCTTTGCTGAGCAAAAGGGTGCGATTTCCTTAATGGTAAAGAACGACGTTTCGCACATTACAATTCTAATTATGTTTTTGTATGTTTTGGTTTCTGGATACGTAGGAAGACTTTGCTATTTAGCGGATAAGATTAATACAAAAAAAAGAGAGGAAGCAATTGATTTTTTGTTTAAGAGGGCTGACCTAGGTTGGTTTGCGGCTGAACACTTTTTCTCCTTAGGTTTGCTTGGTACAATTTTTGGTTTATGCGTGGCGACTACGACTAACCTTTCTGGAGAAGCCCCAGTATCTCAGGTCGTTGCTGGTTTGAAAGAGGGGTTGAATACCGCGTTTTATACTACTATCTGTGGTATTATTTTTAGCTTACCCTTGCAAATCCAACTCATGATTTTAAAGTTTAGACTAGAAGAGCAGCCAGAAAAGGAAGAGTAATGAAGCGCAAATATTTTACATTTAGACCTTTTATTGACACGTTATTCTGTTGCTTGTGCATGTTAATAGCTATCCTGTTTCTTCTCAAGACCGAGGAGGAGAAAACAAAAATGCGTCCACCAAATGTCATCTACGAAGTCATCTTAACTTGGGACGCTAAGAGTGCTGATGATTTAGACATATATGTTCGGTCAGCTTCAGGACACTTAGTGTCATTCAATCGTCGTGAGGGTGGAGCGGGAAGCTTAATTAGTTTAGACCATGACGCTCTCGGGGCTAGGAATAACTCCCTACCGGAAGAAGGAGGGGTAATTGTTAAGTTTCATGAGGAGATTGTTTCCTTTAGGGGCGTTACCCAAGGTGAGAACGTGGTCACTGTTCACGTTTACTCCAAGAAGGACGAGGAGCCAGTTAAGTGCTCCATTAAGCTTATAAAAATAAAGCCATTTAAAGAAGTGATTGTTAAAGAGAAAGTCTTTGAGGCCACAGGGGAAGAAAAAACAGCGTTTCGTTTCACCACAGATAAGAGCGGTCAGATTATTGATGTTAACGAGCTGTCAGCTAATTTAGTGAACTCCTTAGAGTAATGATTTACATACTTTACGGCCAGTCAGGTTCAGGCAAAACAACCCTCGCTAATTACGTGGCTGACCGCATAAGATATAAACCCACAGGAAATGACCCATTTATTATTGATGGGGATGAATTTAGAGGCATATTCGACAATAAGAAGTATAACAAAGAGGGCAGAAGAGAGAACATAAGAAAGGCAAATGTAGTGGTAACTTATTTACAAAAAACTAATTCAGGACGCGACATTATAATGTCTTTAGTCAACCCTTACGAAGACCTGAGAAACGAGCTTAAAGAAGAGTTCGCTGGACAAATCGTTGAAATCATGCTATATTGCAGTAGAAGCTTGAGGAAGGAATATCACACTCAAGACTTTGAGAAAGGCTCGCCAGACAAGGCTATAAACACAGACGAGTCTCTATCTGAAAGCAAAAGAAAGCTAAAGAAGTTTTTATCATTATGAAATTAATTATATTGTTAGCTGCGTTTTACTTGGTTGGATGTTGTTGTCCAATGTGTGAACCAACTATATATTACAGCCCTAGCGGAAAGCCGTTCCCAACTCATTGGGGTAGCCCTCCCGAAATACAAACAAAGGATTACCGACCATTACCCTACGACTACGGGCACGGAAGCAGCACTCTTTACCACTGGATACAAACCTCAGTTATGGAAGGGTGCAAAGCGAGAGGACAAAAAGAATGAACAGAAGAGAGTTTATAGAAATTAGTGCCGTTAGTGCTTTTGGTGTTAGCGTTATAGACCTTGAGGCTACCAAAGAGCTTTGGACACCAAGTAAAGAAGGCAAAGCTAAAAATATTATTAATATTTATTTGCCGGGTGGCATGGCTCATCAAGAGTCTTGGGACCCAAAATATTTAGCGGGACAAGAATACAGAGGCCCACTAGGAACGGTTAAAACAAATACCGGAGAAAGATTTTCAGAGAATTTAAAACATACAGCTAAAGTTGCAGACAAAATTACAGTCATTCGCTCCATGACTCATGGCGAAGCCGCACATGAGCGAGGAACACACAGCATGATGACTGGGTGGCGTCCCTCTCCTGCTCTCACGTATCCTTCAATCGGCAGTGTCGTGTCGAAGGAGTTTGGGAGCCGTAAGGACTTGCCACCGTATGTTGCAATTCCAACTCCGTCCCGAGGTAGTGGGGCGGGGTATCTAAACTTTAAATATGGGCCGTTTGGTTTAGGGTCTAATCCTGAGAGCCCCAACTTCTCAGTTAGAGATTTAAGCTTGCCTAGCGGCATCACGGCTGAAAGGTTTGCTGGACGCAAGAAGATGCGCTCGATTATTGACAATCGCTTTTCTAAACTTGAAAAGAATGACCAACTAGATGCTATGGATTCTTTTTACCTGAAGGCGTACGATTTGATTAGCTCGCCAGAAGCAAGAGCGGCTTTCGAGATAGATAAAGAATCGTCCGACGTAAGAGAAGCTTACGGCATGAACGCTGCTGGTCAAAGATTTCTAATGGCTCGCAGATTAGTTGAAGCAGGAGTTAGGTTTGTTTCGCTTACTTATGGTGGTTGGGACCATCACAGTAATATTAAAGACAACATGAATCGACAGCTTGAGCCTTTTGATAAAGCTTACGCCACGTTGATTACTGACTTACATGAGCGAGGCATGCTAGATGATACATTAGTTTTAGTTACTACTGAATTTGGTCGTACCCCTAAGGTTAATAGCAATGCTGGTCGTGACCATTGGCCGCAAGTGTTTAGCATCTCTATGGCTGGAGGCGGCGTCAAGGGTGGTTACATTCACGGCACGTCCGACCCAACAGGCTCGTTCCCAGAAGACGACCCATTTACTGTAGACAACTATGCAGCCACCTTATTTAATTTAATTGGTATTGATTCGAGAAGAGAGTTAATGGCCGATGGGGGCCGTCCCATTAGAATAGTAAACAACAATGTTATTGAACCAAAGATATTAAAATGAAATTCCTAATACTACTACTAACTAGCGTGGCCGCTTTCGGTCAGATTGCGAGGCCAACTTATAACCCATTCAACAATGGCATGATGATGAATAACGGATTCCAAAACAATGCGTTTCGGTTTCCAAATAATACAAATCATCCAATGAACTTTAATCGTCCAACTAACAACGGATTCCAAAACAACGGATTCCAAAACAACGGATTCCAAAACAACGGATTCCAAAACAACGGATTCCAAAACAACGGCTTTAACAACCTCCAGCAACAGAATAATAATTTTCAACAGCAAGGAAACAACCAAACAAATAGCCCACAGATGTTTACTCGTAGATTTCATCTTAATAATGGATATTTATTCGGTAGACCGACATTATATTTAGACCCAAAGACGGGCAAGATGCAACCTTGGGTGAGAAAGAATTTAAGATAAATGGAAGAACATAGAGAGCCTTGGGAGGTTATATCCCTTATAACAGCGGTGTATTTAGGTGTATTTATGATACATTGTGTTTCTGTATTTTTAGAGTACGCAGTGGTTGTTGTAAATCATAAAGATTTTAATTTAGGAGAGTTTGTGGAAATACCCTTGTTACTATAGACGAATGATGAAGCCCAGCAAAGATGAGATTGTCGTAATAATCATCACGGTTTCTATGGTTATAGGCTTTGCGTTGGGCGTCCTATCCACAAGCAGGGAGATAGCAAATAAAGACAAAGACATAGAAACGCTTATCGAAATAGTTGAGACGCAAGAAGAATTAATAGACAGATTATTAAAATGAAAACATATCAATACAACTTAGTCATCGCCGTAGCATTCGGCTTCCTATTAATCCAACTACTTGACCGCTTGGAGTGGGTATGGTAAAGGTATTATTAATTTTATTTTTTGCCTCGCTCATTGAGGCTAAGGGTCAGGCCGTGCCTAGGTTTTTATGGAACCCTGTCGTAAAGCCTTATGAGTTTGTACCAAACCCTGACGCTAATAATAGTAGACAAAAAGGATTTAACAGCAACTCTAATAGCTCTCACCCCTATACTATGGGTACTCCTTACTTGGTTACGGAAATTGGTTCGGTTACTGTCGCTGGCAAAAAAGTTAGCACTACGGACACCTTTTGGGTTTATCCTTATACTTCTAATGATAGAGTTGGACTCAGCGCCAAGCAGCCCTTTGTTATAGAAAGTAAATTGATGAACAGGTCGTATACGAATCCTGAGACGAATAAGTTTGTATTTTTGACAGACCAGCCCAATGTTCATAGCAGTAGCTCTGGAGTGAAGCGTTACAACCCGCTTGACCGTCTTTTGTTTGCAGAGATGTATGGCAATTACTTTATTAAAGGTAAGGTAAATTCAACTAATCAAGGCGCAGCAAATCTAAATGTGGTACACAGCGCGTTTGGTTCACCCATTAATGCGTCTAACTTAGTTAGCACTAGAAATATTGAAGAGGTAATGAAGTTAGGAGACTTTAAAATGAAAGTTAGAATGATGAATAGAATGCCTCACCTTCATGTAAGTTATATGTATAGTGACATCAACGGAGTATTAATACAATGAATATAGCATTACCAATTTTACTATTAGTATTTGGTGGCCTAAGTTTTTGGGTACTGAATGAGTCGAAGCTTAAGTGGTACTTTAAGACCGCTTGCATCAGTGTGTTCTGCTTGTTTACGGTAATCTTTTGGACTAGTATCCATACGTTCTTAGGCTGGCCAGCATTGGAGGGCGATATGCCTGAGAAGGCGTTGATTCATTGGGTAATCATTAAAGAACCAAACCCCCTAATAGAGTCGGACGGTAGAATATATGTTTTATCTGAATCCGTAGAGGAGCCTAACTATAGTTTTCTTGCTAAGTTTTTTGGTTATCAAAAAGAAAAAATTGAACCAAGACTTTACGGCTTAAAGTATAGCAGAGCTTTGCATGAGCAGATACAAAAAGGGTTAATGGGTAAGCTTATGAAAGGCCAGCCTGTACCAGGTAAATTCACCAAGCAGAAAGGCGACGGAAAGAACGGGAAGATAGGCGACAAAGGGAAGGGCAAAGACGG
>Ga0315326_10001565_pt1 | contig 11927 bp, 13 predicted proteins | sample M180m32315metaG_FD_203457 | JGI IMG/M metagenome (GOLD analysis project Ga0315326, IMG submission 203457) | Ammonia-oxidizing marine archaeal communities from Monterey Bay, California, United States - M1 80m 32315 | ecosystem: Environmental > Aquatic > Marine > Coastal | place: USA: California... | reverse complement strand
CTTAACTTTGAATTCTAGTTCTATGCTAAATCCAGAAAAATTATCATGCAGACTCTGAATTTTTATATTTCCTAATTTCATTGAAAGCATATTTATATCCTCATCTTGAGTAAATTTTTCTGCTAAATCTTTCGAATTATTATTTGGCTCCCATATAATTGATTCAACTTTACCAAATACTGGAGTAGATTTTTTCCGTATAGATTTTATTTCTATTGAATCATTCTTAGAGATAATTTGATTAGATGGGATTGCAAAAAAGTACCACCATCTAGGGGGGCTATCCTTGCCTCTATCTCGTTTTATTATATTTATGTATTTAATAGGATATTCAGAATTTATATTTATAATACCCAAACTTCTTCTGTGCCAAGGATTGAACAATTTTTCTTCATTAATCCCTCTTTCAGCAAGTTCGCAATCAAGACCAATATCTAACAAATTTTGATATAAATTATCTCTTGATTTATCTCGAAATTTTTCCTTTAATCTTTTTAACATAAATTATATTTTATAAAAATTAAATAGAATATCCAAAATTTTAGAAACTGATTTTTTATGCTAATTTATAAGTATGAAGAAAAATTTATTATTACTACCACTACTACTATTATTTAGTTGTGCAAGTCCATCCAAATTAGAATCAAATAAAGTGTATTCTATTGATGATATTAAATCAGTAGGAGTAAAAATTCAGGGCAAATTTGAAACTAATTTCCCTGAATCAATAGATTCGAATTGGGCTTTCTATAAAGGAAGAGAAATTGCAGTTCTGATGTATCCATCTGCTGATCTAGCGAATACAAATGGAGAAATTGCAGCTCAACAACAAACTGAATTAATAGACGTAGTAGAAAAAAATATTGCATATGGACAAAAAGTAGAAAAAACAGCATGCAGAGGGCATGGAGATTCTGGCGGATGGACTGGCAGAGGCGGAATTAAGTTAGGAGAAAATATAAGTTCAAATTTAGGAATAGATAACACTTTTATAATAAATAAGTTAAAAATTTTCAATGACGATAAAGTTGAATATCTATCTGCACCTTCTTGTCCTAGAAGAGAGCCTCTTTATAGAGAATATAAAATTTATGGAAACATTGTTTTTCTTATTGAACCGCTGAGAACATCTGGAGAAGATACAGATAAATTCTTGCAGGACTTAATAATCAAGTTACCAAAATAAAGTTCTAGATTTTAAATTTTTCTGATATTTTTTATTTATGGACTATCTTAGAACATTAATTTTATTAACACTGTCAATATTTATAAACGCAATAGTTATTGGTTCAATTGGATTCTTCGCTACGAGCTTAATTAGAAGAACAAGTAATGAAAAGCCATTTATCTGGTGGGTAAATAATGGCAGAAAAGTTATTTTCCCATCCGCGGCAATTCTTTCTTTAATTTATTATTACACTGATTTAATATGAAATTTATGATTTATATTCTTTTTCTCTTTTATTTTTATTGAGTTCTCTTTTTCTCATTCTTATTGATTTAGGGGTTACCTCTATTAATTCATCATCATCAATAAATTCTATACATCTATCTAAAGACATTATTTTTGGGGGCCTCAATGTAACAGTTGAATCTGAACTAGCAGCTCTCATATTAGTAAGTTTTTTTTCTTTAGTTATATTTACATCAAGATCTCCAAATCTATTTCTCTCACCAATAATCATGCCTTCATAAACTTCAGTTCCTACAGAAGTAAATAATATGCCTCTGTCTGCCATCCCTAAATATGCAAAAGGAGTAACAGTACCTCCCCTATCTCCAACAAGCACCCCGCTACTTCTTTTTGGAATAGGTCCAAACCAATTTTCATAAGAATCAAATAAGGTATTCATAATACCTGCTCCTTTAGTATCAGTTAAATATTGACTCCTGAAACCTATTAAACCTCTCGCTGGAATTTTAAACTCCATCATTACTCTTCCTGACCCATTATTTTGAAGATTTGCCATAACTCCTTTTCTTTCAGAAAGTTTTTCAGTTATAGTTCCAACATTTTGCTCAGGCAAATCTAAATATACATGTTCAACCGGTTCCATTTTTTTTCCATCTTCTTCTTTTGTAATAACAACTGGTTTAGATACCATAAATTCATAACCTTCTCTCCTCATAGTCTCTATAAGGACTGCCATCTGAAGCTCTCCCCTTCCACATACTTCAAAAATATCAGGAGAATTTGTAGGTATTATTTTTAATGAAACATTTACCATAGTCTCTTTTTTAAGTCTGTTACCTAAATGCCTTGAGGTTAAATATTTACCTTCCTTGCCAGCTAAGGGGCCATTATTCACTTGAAAATACATTGATACTGTTGGTTCATCAATTTCTATTCTAGGCAATGGTTTAGGATTTTCATTGTCAGATAAAGTGTCCCCAATTACTACGCCATCTATTCCAGATATTGCAATAATGTCTCCAGCTTCTAATTTATCAACTTTAATTTTAGAAAGTCCTTTAAAAGTAAAGCAGGCTGATAGCTTTTGGTTATTTATTATTTTGCCAGATGTACAAAGGCTATACATTTTATTTAAATAGATTTCGCCATTTCCTAGTCTGCCTACCGCAATTTGACCTAAATACGGATCATAATCTAAGTTCGTAATTAAAAATTGAGTTATATTATTATCATCTACTTCTGGCCCGTCTATTTTAGAAATAATAAGATCAAAAAGGGGAACTAAATCACTTGATTCATCTGATAAATTATTTTTAGCAATTCCATCTCTTGCATTTGCATAAATTATTGGAAATTCTATTTGATCATCATTTGCGCCAAGATCTATAAATAATTCATAAACTTCATCAATCACTTCTTCGATTCTAGAGTCAGATCTATCAATTTTATTTATTACGAGAATTACAGGAAGATTTTTTTTAAGAGCTTTTTGTAAAACAAATCTAGTTTGGGGCAAAGGACCTTCACTCGAATCAACCAATAAAAGCACACCATCAACTAAATTCAAACTTCTTTCTACTTCTCCTCCAAAATCAGAGTGTCCAGGCGTATCAACAACATTTATTTTTATATCTTTATAAAATATTGCTGTATTTTTTGCGGATATAGTTATACCTCGCTCTTTCTCTAAATCCATTGAATCCATAACTCTTTCTTCAATTACTTTATGAGAATCAAAAGTTCCGCTTTGCTTTAAAAGACCATCAACTAAAGTTGTTTTTCCATGGTCAACATGAGCAATTATAGCTATATTTCTTAAATTTAATTTTCTCAATTTTTCGCTAATTTATGATTTATTGCTAAATAGGCAATGGAATTCTAACAAAAACTATCAAATATTAAACTAATAAATAGGTATTAAATATTAAGTTTTGAATAAGAAATAAAGATTTGTGGGTATATTGTCTAGAACTTGATACATTTAATTGATGAAGAAAATAGCTATAACCTTATTGATTTTATTTAATTTTGGGTGTGTAGGAAATAATTCGGAAGTATCTATAGTAGATAAAATTACGCCTTTAGATACAGTATTTAATTATGAAATGCTAAATAATACTGGTTTCAAAAATAACAAAACTTATAACGTTGATGAATTACCTAAGGCGTCTAGTGCACATTATGGATGGAAAGAAATTGGGGAAGAAGGCCCTAAAGATTTCGAAATAAGAATTTATCCATCTCACAAAGATGCCGTATCACATGGCAAACCTTATGCAGAAGAGGCTGCGGGAGAAAATGCGGTAATTAGAAAAGGCGACGCCAAATGGAAGGAAGGGATAAAAGATAGAAGAACAATGGTAGGCGGAAGCACAGGATCTTCAGGAAAAGGGGGGGGAGCACCAACTGGAAGTAAAAGTACAAATAAATACGGAGATTATATTATTTATGGCAACCTAATTATACTTTGCGAGGGGAGATCTACAGAACAATCCATGGAAAGGTGCAGTGAATTCATTATGGATCTAAATAAATGAAAAAAATCTATTGATATTTGTAAACCACCAAACCTAATTTAACTAAATCATTGTTCTATGTTGTTCTATGCTGTTTATTCTGGGCGTGGGTCAAAAGATGGGTCAAAATTTTAGATTAGCTGAATTTTCTGATAATTTAATATTGTTATGAGATTTATACTAAAATTAATAATTTTATTAACTCTTTTTGCTCTTTCTTGTTCTCAAGGTGAGCCTGAACTAGACCCTTCATCAACTTCATTAATTATTGAATCATCAGTTATTTATAGCATTGATGATTTAATAAGCGCTGGATGGAAAAAAGATAGAGAATTTGATAATTCAGAATATCCAGAAACAGTTGAAATTGCTTATGGTTTCTTTGAAAGAAAGGATATAGAAGCTTGGGTATATAAGTCTGCAGATGAAGCAAAAAAATTCGGTGTAGATTATGGAGAGCAAGCTGTAGATAAAAAACCTGGTCAGACAGACTATTTAATACCAAGGGTCAATAGGTATCATGCTTATGTAATAATCGGAAATTTAATGTTGCTCTGCGAAACTGAGATATTAGATTGCCAGAATCTCATTGAAAAACTGCCTGAATAATTGATGAGGAAAATAACTATAATATTCTTACCTATTAATTTAGGTACTATTGTTCTAGCTCTTTTCGCATATAACTTTACTGAATTACCTTATGTTTATACTTTCTATCCAATACCATTAGCTTTTCTTATTTCACTAATCCTTGTAGTCCCTAAAACTCAGAAAATAATAAGGTTCTTTATTTGGGGTTGGTTAGTTCTATACTTTATTTTTCCTATATTTGTAATTGCTCTTGCTCTTTTGGGTGTTGGCCAAGATTAACAATTAAATAAAGCGGAGCAAGAGTGCTAGCTAGATACTGCAAGCAACTCTCACTCCAATAGTAGAAGTAGCTTAATAGTACAACTTTAAGCTGACTATTGGGAAGATTAAATATCTCAGCACTCGCACTTCCACAACTTGCCACGAAATGCGCCATGTTTTTGGTTGGTTGGGGTGAAAAATGGGTGTAAGTCGAGATTGTAGAGAGAGTTAAAAAAAAGAAATTACTTCTCAAAATAAAGAAAGTTCAGAAAAGATTATGGAGTGCAATGAACCAGTGTTTTGTAAAACAACTAGGCTAAATACAATAAGAATAGATAGCCGGAAGCCATTGAACCAACTACCGCAATAATCAAATAGAGTGCAACAAGTCGAGCTTTTGCAAGTGAATAAATTGCAATCACTGCTGGAATACTTGTAACACTACCTGCCAGCATAAAAGTCAATGCAACTGCGGGAGACATACCCAACTCTATTAAACCACTTATAAGAGGAATTGCAGCGTAGCCGTTTAGATAAGCTGGAATGCCTAAGATAACTGCAAAAGGGAGAGCATAAATATTTTCCGAACCTAGCCAACTAACTATTAAATTACTAGGCACATAAACAAGCAATAAACTTTCAAGTAAAAAAGCGAATGTGAGCCAACGTGTTAGAAAAATAGATATTGACAGCGTTTCATTGATGAATGTCTGGCGTCCTTTGGAGTTCTGCCAAAACTTGTATAAAATTACGGTTTTATCTTCGCTGGAACACAAGGTGGAACAGCTGGGTTTAGCGATGTCTTTCAAAGCATCATTTAGATAACCAGCTTTGCTAAGAAGTAAAGCACTGCAACCTGCTAGTAAGCCCATCGCAACTGCTGATAGAGTTTTTATAAAGGCAAATTCACTGCCCAGCTCAGCCGTAGTTAAGATGAACATTTCTGGGTCCATAATTGGTGAAGCTATACAAAAAGCCAGCACTGGTGCGATAGGGACGCCTGCTGCTAAAAGACCTGCCACAAGTGGAATCACTCCACAAGAACAAAAAGGTGATAATGCACCAAAAACAGAAGCTACTGCAATTGCCTTTATTGGGTTACCTTGAAAAGTACTAGCAACAATTTGGTCAGCACCGCTTGCTTTTAGATACGCAGCCACTACCACTGATAGAATAATAAAAGGCGAAATACGAATCAAAGCACTAAGCGTTGAAAAAAAACTATCAATTGCCTGCGAAGGTGATATGAAACCTAGAGTTATAATAATTGCTAAAGAGATACCTACTGGAAACCCTATAAATAAAACTATTTTATTGACGAAAAGAATAAAATGTTTTTGACTTGTTTCAGTAACCATTTCCATTATTTTCTAAGCAACATTCAGTAGTCAATAGGTCAATTGCTGAATCTAATCTTTCAAAATTTACAGAACAATAAACCTCTCTACCATTTTTTGCTTGAAAAATTAATCCTGCATCTACTAATCTATTAAGATGAAAATATAATGTTGATGGAGCGATAGATAATTGTTTACCGACTTCTCCAATAATAATTCCAGAACTGCCATATTTCATAATCAATTTATATATAGAAAGTCTAGTTTTATGACCTAGTTCGGCTAATATTTTTACTAAATTAGTTTCATTCATATAATTGATTATACAGCATAAACAACTATATAACTAGAAATATAGATATATAATGAAAAATATAAAGTTTGTGAAGGATTTCGTTTTAATAATACTTTATAATGAATGGTGGGTTGAGGAAGACTCGAACTTCCGACCTCTACTTCATCAATTCATCTAAGTGTGCCCCATGATGTTTATGCTGTAAACAATTAAACCTAATTTGTTAAAGACAAAGTCTTTATCAGTTTGGGTCAACGTTTGGGTCAACATTAGAACCAAAAGTTAGTTTGGTAATTTTCAAATATAAAAAAATTATCTATCTATGTAGTGTTTTTCAAATGAGAATTCTTCAAGATTAAAATCAGATTTTCCTTTTTCAAGTAAGTCTGCAGATATTTCACCGATTACGGAAGAAAATTTAAATCCATGACCTGAACATGGGCTTAAAATAAGGGCATTATCGTGATCAGGATGGAAATCAATCAGAAAGTCTCTAGTGGGAGTATTAGTGTAAAGACATGTTTTTGATTCAAGCACATTACCAGGTAATCCGTTAAAAAATCTACTAAACAGATTCTCAATATCGTCTCTCTCTTGCAAATGCACTTCTCTGTCTACATTATTAACGGTAGATATTTTCCCCTCGTGGTGCCTAGCAATTTTAAATCCTTTTCCGAAATTCTGTATGCAGTAGAAGTTTCTTGCTGGCTCTCCGTACTCAATGCTTACTACTGGTAGATTTTCTGGAGAGAATTTTTCATCATTACCAACATCTAAAAAGAAAAATACCTGTCGTTCCACTTCAAAGTTGAGTTTTGGAAGAGTCAACAATTCAGTAAGCCATGCACCTGCTGATACTACAACTGCATCAGCAGAAAAAGTATTTTTATCTGTTTTCACTTCTACAGTGCTCGAAAAATCAATCTTCAATACTCTTTCATCGGTAAATAATTTTGCTCCTGCAATTTGAGCTTTAGCCAAATGTGTTTCTATAGCTCTTTCAGCGTGAACAACACCAGACTCTTTATCCAAAAGTCCTATCATGTCATCTTCAGGTTTTATTACACCGTACACATCAGAAATATCTGCAGAAGACAATAATTCGTGCTTTATACCGAAAGATTCAATTCCCTTAAGAGAATTTTTAAAAGAACCTTCCTTATTGGGTCTTACTGAAAGTACTCCTGTTTCTGAAAAAATTTCAATTCCTGATTCATTAGAAAGTTCCTTCCATAACTCTCGAGCCCTCAACACCAAGGGAACATAGTACATCCCTTCAGCATAACCAAGCCTTAAAATTCTAGTATCTCCATGTGACGAACCAAAGGCATGGGGAGGTGAAAATTGATCTATTCCAACAACTTCAATACCTCTTTTTGCGAGGTGGTAGCTTACAGAACTTCCCATTGCTCCTAGCCCTATTACTATCACTTTCATTTAAACATCTCTAACTCATCAGGGTTTTGAAATCAAACTTAGTTTGAGGAAACCCAACTTTTACATTAATTAATCCTTATCAGATTTCACTTCTTAAAGTTTGCAGCCTCTTCTGATCCTCCTGTAGCACTACCCTTGGAGTATGAATGCGCTCCCATTCCTGCCAAGTCGCCATTTTCAACAATAAGATATTCATTTCTTATAGGATTTCCATCAAAAAAACATTCAAGAATTTCTCTGACACCAGCTGCATATCTTGATTGAGCAGATAATGATGTTCCGCTAGTATGAGGGGTCATTCCGTGATTTGGCATTTTTCTCCAAATGTGATCATTGGGAGCAGGTTGAGGAAACCAAACATCTCCTGCATAACCGCTTATATGACCTGATTCTAATGCCTTAGCCATAGCCTCTCTATTAACGATTTTTCCTCTTGCTGTATTAATTACATATGCTCCTTTTTTACATTTGCTAATCAGCTCTTCATCAAAAAGATTTTCAGTTTCTGAGTGTAAAGGACAACTAATGTTTATAACGTCACACACAGAAACTAAAGATTCAACAGTTTCATGGTATGTTAAGTTCAATTCTTTTTCTTTTTCTATAGGTAATCTATGCCGATCGTTATAATGGAGGTGAACATCAAAAGGGTACATTTTTCTTAATACATCATAGCCAATTCTTCCTGCTGCTACAGTACCAACGTTCATACCTTCGACATCATAAGATCTTTTTACTGCATCTGCTATATGCCAACCACCATCATTAACTATTTTGTGTTGGTTATGATAATCCCTAACCATAGCGAGGATCATCATTACAATATGTTCAGATACTGATCTTGAATTACAATAAGTAACTTCTACTACATCAACTTTGTTGTCAATAGCTGCTTGTAGATCAACATGATCAGATCCTATTCCAGCAGTTATTGCCATTTTTAAGTTTTTTGCAGATTCAATTCTTTCTCTTGTTAGGTAATAAGGCCAAAAAGGTTGAGAAATAACTATGTCTGAATCTATTAGTTCTTTATCTGCCACACATCCTTTAGCATCTTTATCAGATGTTACAATTAAACTATGTCCATTTTTTTCTAAAAATTTTCTTAGACCCAACTCACCTGAAACACAACCTAAAAGTTCACCAGGGGTAAAATCTATAGCCTTTGGATTTGGTAATGACATGCCATCAGGATATTTGTCTAAATGAGGAAGATCATTCATCGGATATGATTTAGGCATACCGTCAACTGGATCATCGTATAAAATGCATAATATTTTCATAATAATTCCTAAATTTTTATATATATATATTAATTAAATAAAAAATCTTTATTAAAAACAAGTTATTTTTTGAGTTTTTCAAGCTGTCTTTCTCGGATGGTGTCAAAAGTGGTGTCAAAAGTGGTGTCAAAATTTTATCCTTAGGGATTTTCTGATATTTTATTGGTATGAAAAAATTAATCATTACCTTATTTATACTATTTATTTTTGGATGTACTACAGAAGCACCTGTCGTGGAAAATATAGAAGTACTTGCGGTGGAAAATAAAAAAAAACCTGAAGAAAAAATGATCGGTGTTGCGAGAAGTTATGAAGATGAGGCTCAGGCAATAAAAGAAAATAAAATCATTGATCAGCCCAAAAAAATCATTACTAATACCAATGGCCCACAATATGAAGTAGCAAGAGATAAAGATATTAATTTTGATTTAAATGTTCTTGAGATTAAGGAAATAACTATGCCTGCATCTATTACCTATGGGCCTGACGGTAGATTATATGTGGGGCAACTTGATGGTTCAATAGTTGCTTTCACACAGCCTTCATTAGGTTCAATTAGTCCAGAATATATTGTAGGGCCTGGGACTTTTGAACAAATTTTAGGTCTAGCTTTCAATCAAAATGAACCCTCTGGACTTATAACTTTGTATGTTTCTCATTCAAGATTGCATACAAAGACTGAAGATCCACCCTTTCAAGGAAAAATTTCAAAGATAGAAGAGCCAGAATTTGACCCTGAAACAGTAATATCTGGTCTTCCTGTGCAAACTGGAGACCACGCCAACAACGGTATAGCGTTCGATCAAAAAGGAAGATTATTTATAGCACAAGGCGGGAGTACTAATGCTGGACTACCTATTGCACCACTTGATAGAGACGAGACACCTCTTTCAGGAGCAATACTTGTTGCTGATTTAAGTGATCCAAATTTTGATGGTGAAATAAAATATAATACAGAGAGAGCGACTCATCAAACAAATAAAATTTCTGGAGACGTAAAAGTTTTTGCTTCTGGATTTAGAAATCCATTTGATTTGGTGATTCATTCAAATGGTAAAATATATTCCACTGATAATGGACCTAGTAAATATTTTCGAGGAGAATCTATTTCATGCTTTGAAGATAGTTCTATGGGTGTTGATGGCCCAGATGAATTAAACTTGGTTGAAGAGGGTTATTATTATGGGCACCCTAATAGAAATCGTGGAAGATTTAACAAAGATGAATGTACTTATTATTCTGGAGACAGTTCCTCTAAAGAAATTATGCAGCCAATAGCATTATTAGGTAATTTTCTATCTGCAAATGGAATTGGAGAATACTATTCAGATGTTTTTGATGGCAAGATGATTGGTGATCTTGTATATGTTGATTTCAAAAACGGTGAAGTTTGGCGAGTAGAACTTTCAAGCGATGGTCAGAGAGTAGAGGCGATATCTAGTTTATATGAAAAGGTAGCAACTGGAGCTGTGGATTTAGCATTAACACCTGATGGAGCTATATATGTAACTCATGTAGGAGGAGCTATATATTATCTTTCTCCAATGAAATAATTAAGCAATAACACAATAAGAAAATAAAATATGAAAGCAATCATACAAAAAGAATATGGCAATAAGAATTAAACTTCCAAAATTCATTAAAGAGAGTGTATGTGCAATATTTGTTGCCTTGGTTATTTTAATGCTATCTGCTTGTTCTTCTAAGAACTATGATCCAAATATTATTACTAATGGAGAATTGCTATATGTTGAAAATTGCCTCAGTTGTCATGGCGTAAATCTTCAAGGGCAGCAAAATTGGTTAAATGCTCTTGATGAAGATGGTCATCGACTTGCTCCACCACTTAACGGAAGCGGGCATACTTGGCATCATCCTCCAGAAATGCTTTCTGAAATAATCAAATATGGTTTAAAGTCTATTGATTCTAAATATGAGGGTAAAATGGTTGGAAATGAAAATTTAACTGATGAAGAAATTTTATCTATACTAGAATATATAAAGAGTGTTTGGCCAGAAAACCTGAAAAAAGAATACGAAACAAATCATGAATAACTCAGTACCCACACTACAATCCTTAATATGATTTAATATCTTTTAACATTTCTGTTGGGGTAGAGAATGGGGTATAAATTTCAGTCATTATGTAAATAATTACACGTATTTTTACAACTGATACTATATATTTCATAGGTTTTATGAGCACGATTAACTTGAAAATAATAAATATCTCTTGGGTTTTATTAAATGATGTCCAGGAAAATCTTACTTTTGATGAAAAAACTTTTTCTAAACATAAGGAAAGGCTTATTGAGCAAGAACTAGGTAATGCAAATTACCTTATAGCCTTACTGAACGAACTTCCTGTGGGTCATGTTTTCATAAAGTGGAAAGGCTCTGAGCAACCTATTATAAAAAATAAATTGCAACGATGTCCGCATATTGAAGATATATTTGTATCTCCACCAAACAGGAATAGAAAAATTGGAGAAAAGTTGATAAAAAAATGTATTTATTTAGCTAAGGAGAAAAAATTTAACCAAATTGGCTTGGGGGTAGAAGAATCTAACAAGAAGGCAAAAGGTCTTTATAGTAGGTTTAATTTTATTGAAGCAGATATTAACTCTTACCAAGATGTATGGACTGGCGAAGATAGGGAAGGTAACAAGACAGGGCCATTTTCATCTTTAGTAAAATATTTTATATGCAAAATAAATTAAATACATTCTCTAAAATTTCTTATTACATAAGATATAAAACTGGATTTGAGTCATTTTCATCAAAAGAGTATAG
>Ga0315326_10001559_pt1 | contig 11939 bp, 11 predicted proteins | sample M180m32315metaG_FD_203457 | JGI IMG/M metagenome (GOLD analysis project Ga0315326, IMG submission 203457) | Ammonia-oxidizing marine archaeal communities from Monterey Bay, California, United States - M1 80m 32315 | ecosystem: Environmental > Aquatic > Marine > Coastal | place: USA: California... | reverse complement strand
GACAACAAAAGTGTCTCCAAATCGAGTGTTGAACCTTTCTGCGATATCACGGGTAATTTCGATATGTTGCCGCTGGTCGTCACCAACCGGAACTAAGTCAGTGTCATAAAGCAAAATATCGGCAGCCTGCAAAGCAGGGTAGGTAAATAAGCCTCCAGAGATGAATTCGTTTCGCCCAGACTTGTCCTTGAACGCTGTCATCCTGTTGAGCTCTCCGAAGCTAACGGTACATTCCATCAGCCACGCGAGTTGAGAGTGTTCTGGAACATGGCTTTGTATAAAAAGAATGCAGTCCTGCGGGTCAAGTCCAACAGCAATTAGAAGCTGTGCGAGTTCAAGCGTGTTTTTCCGAAGCTCTTCGGGGTCCTTAGGTAACGTTAAGGCATGCAAGTCAACTATGCAGTAAACAGCATCATGGGACTCTTGGTGCTTCACCCAATTGACTAGCGCGCCGAGAAGGTTACCAAGATGCAGTTCTCCTGAGGGTTGAATCCCACTAAATACGCGAGCCATTGGGTCAAGGTTAGGTGATTCTGAGGAAAAAATGGGTTACCTCCAACCCAAAATTCCATACTGGAGCAAGCTAGGATCTAGATATGGAAGCGAATAGGCAACCACCGATTAACTACATTGAGCGAATAACCGCAACGTATGAAGCGTTAGGGTATGACCAGTACCAATGGCGTCAAACCGCATCGCCGCCTTCTTTTGCCAACCGAGTGAAACCAGTTTCCGAAAGCAAAATAGGCATGATTGCTACAGGTGGGGTTTATAACAGCGGCCAAGTAGCTTTCCATTACAGAGATGACGCATCATATAGGGCTATACCTTCATCAACTGAAACCTCGGAATTGCGAGCAACACATTTCGCTTACGACCTGACTGGAGCGAGGGAAGATATCAACGTTGTTTTCCCTATCGAAGCGATGAGGGCACTTGAAAAAGAAGGGCAGATAGGTTCACTTGCAGAAAATTTCCTTACTTGCATGGGAGGAATCTACTCGCAACGCCGTGTTGAAGAAGAACTCGCCCCACAACTTGTAGAACGGTATTTAGAAGAAGAAATAGATGCAGTCCTTCTTGTCCCTGTCTGACCGGTATGTCATCAGACCGTGGGTCTGATAGCGCATCAACTTGAAAAGGCGGGGATCGCTACAACATCGATTTCAACAGCGAGAGATATTACAAGATCTGTACGAACACCCAGATCGGTTTTTTTGGATTTCCCGCAAGGCTACACAACAGGAAAAGTCGGAGATACAAACCTGACCATAAATATCGTGAAAGCAGCGTTGAACCTTCTTGATGCTGCTGAAGAGGAAACGCTTACCACGCTTTCGTATTCGTGGGGAGATGATGATTCTTGGAAAGACACAGTTTTCCAAATACCGGAGAGCGGTTCCGGTGCAACTGATAACCGTTTAGAACGATCTGACCTTCCGCAGTACCAAACTGATTTCGATCTAGAGCATGCAAAAGAAAAACACGCTGAAGAAGAATGCCTGCTGTGCTCAGGGATTGACTACTAGCAGGCCATGTCACGAGCGGCCTTATAGGTAGCTAAACAACGCTCTCTAGCTATGACATGATCAACTAAGGGAAATGGATAATTCTCTCCAAGGTAAACACCGCCTTTACCTAACGAAATTTTATCCACTGTCCATGGTGCATGAATTTCTTTGTTGCCCAAACCGGAAAGTTCCGGAACCCATTCGCGAATGTATTCTCCGTCTTTATCAAATTTCATTGATTGACGTATGGGATTGAAAATTCTGAAATATGGTGCTGCGTCAAACCCTGTGCCAGCGACCCATTGCCAATTCCCAACATTTTGTGAAAGGTCACCATCAAGTAGCAGTTGACGGAAATGCCGTTCTCCCAACCGCCAGTCGATAAGGAGGTGCTTTACAAGGAAAGACCCAGTAATCATTCGGACTCTGTTATGCATGAAACCAGTTTCATGTAACTCTCGCATTCCAGCATCTACAATTGGATAGCCAGTTTGCCCCTCCTTCCAAGCTGCGTAATCATCGTTGTCATCTCTCCACGCAATAGCTTTGTATATTGGGTTCGCTGGGGAATCAACTATCTCTGGGGAAGCGAATAATAGATGCGCATACCAGTCTCTCCAGGCCAATTGGCGAATAAACGCTTCCCCAGATTCTGATGAATAATCAAGAAATTCGATGATCGTGCGAGGACTAATGGTGCCGAAATGGAGATCGGAAGATAAATGCGAAGTTGCATCAACTGCAGGAAAATCTCTATGGACTTTATAATCTGCTGCTTTCTGTAGGAAACGATTAAGTCGCTGGCTAGCTCCTAAAGAACCTGGGGTGATAGCCGAAGAAAGATTGATATCAAAAGTGGCATTTAGATGAGCATCTACATCAGCAAAAACAATTTTCTCTGGTTCAGAATAAGAAGGTATCTCCTGTGCAGCCCATTTTTTGTAAAACGGTGTAAAAACCTTATGTACTGATCCGGAGTTCGTAAGAATTGAACCTGGAGCATGTACCAAATTTCCCCAATAACGAACTGCTCTAATGCCAGCAAGCGATATTGTTTGTTCGTCGCGCACACGCGAAATAGGTGAAGAGTCATCATTGAAGTGGAGACTGTCAACTCCATACTCACGTACCAACTTGGGTAAAGTTTTCTGAGCGGGACCGTCAACAATCACAAGATTCCCACCCAACGCAGCTATTTGTTCTTGTAGCGCAAGGAGGTGAGAGTAGAAAAGTTCCCGTTTTCGAAGTGAAGCAGCATTCACCATAGATGGTTCAATTACAAATACCGGAAGGACATGGCCTTCATCGCACGCATTAGCCCATGCAGGGTTATTGGTAAGCCGAAGGTCTTTCCGAAACCAGCACATCGCAATGCCCATAGAACAAACATAGATTTTTCAAAGAAAAAAAGCGTAATCAGAGACTACGAAAGTGAAAGAATTTGGCGGTGGGATGCGCTTCTCACCCACAGAAAGCCTCTAAGGTATCCCCGTGACCTATGAAGTTGAAACCTCCGTTTTTAGCGGCCCGTTTGACCTGCTTCTCCACCTGATCCTGCAAGATGAAGTTGACCTATACGAAATTTCACTGGGGAGCATAATCGACGCGTATATCCAAGAAATTCAACGGATGGAAGATGTTAACCTTGCAGTCGCTACAGAATTTCTTCTTATCGCTGCAACGTTGATTGAACTCAAAAGCCGAAGATTACTTCCAGATACTTCTGATCTTGATCTAGAAGAAGAACTAGCGCTATGGGAAGAACGAGATTTGCTACTAGCGCGTCTCCTTGAATGCAAAACATTCAAAGATGCTTCACATGCATTAAAAGCTTTAACTCTAGATGCATCCCTTTCATATCCACGTTTAACGGGGATGGAGGAACAATTCATTGGCTTAATGCCAGACTTACTTGAAGGAATTACCGGAGGGGACGTGCACGAGGCGTTCCTTCGAGCTACAGCACCGAAACCTAAAATTGATTTATTCCATGTCACCCCCGTGAAGTTAACCGTCGCAGAAACTGTGGAATACCTGATTGAGGAACTTCCGCAAATGGGGAGGGTAACACTTCGCGAGCTGACAGCTGGAGCTGTGGATCGAGTTGAAGTCGTAGTGTATTTCCTATCTGTTCTTGAACTCTACAAACAAGGGGTTATTGAACTTACCCAACTGGCAACCTTTGGAACACTCACAATTGAATGGCTTGGTTTAGATGGGGAAACAGGCTTACTCGGAATAGACGAATACGAGGGTTAAATGGATAATTTACAAGAACATAAGAGAGCCATAGAAGCAGTTATTCTCGTCTCTGACAACCCAGTTGAACCCACTTTGTTGGCGCAGTTATTAGAAATACCGAAAACGACTGTTGAAGAGATCTGTGAGGCATTAGCCCAAGAGTATAAAGAACAAGGGAGAGGGTTCGTTCTCGCCAATGTTGCTGGAGGGTACCGATTCCAGACAGACCCAGAAATGGCACCGTATGTGGAAAGATTCGTGCTTGACGGGCAAGGCTCCCGTTTGTCATCGGCTGCTCTTGAAACGCTAGCCATCATCGCGTACAAGCAACCGATTTCCCGCATGCAGGTAGCTGCAATACGAGGGGTAAATGTTGAAGCCGTCATCCGGACATTACAACAACGAGGCTACATCGGGGAAGTAGGGAAAGATCCCGGTCCTGGGAATGCGATTTTGTTTGGAACAACATCTCTTTTCCTTGAAAGGCTCGGCCTCAATGCCCTTTCTGATCTTCCTCCACTCGCTGATTTCGTGCCAGGTGCTGACGTTGTTGAGGCTTTGGAAGGTGGTTTACGGCCAGAAGGATTTGAGGACAAAACTGAGATGATGGCCGGTGAACCGCAAAGTGATGTTCGTAGTGAAGATTGACCTGTAGATAGGTGCATTTTGGAAAGCGCTAATGAGCAGGAGGAGAAACTCCAGAAGGTTCTTGCGCGCATGGGAATAGCGAGTCGGCGCGTTGTTGAAGAGCACATACTTGACGAGCGTGTGCAGGTAAATGGTGAAATAGCGCACATTGGCCAACGAGTAAATATTGCTGAAGACGAGATTTTATTTGATGGGACACCAATCAGAGTAAAACCTGATCTGGTTTATTACTTACTGCATAAACCGGTAGGGGTTATCTCCACAGCGAAAGACCCTCAGGGGCGTGAAACTGTTATTGATTTGCTTCCTCACGAACCAAGGGTTTTCCCAGTCGGGCGGTTAGATAAAGAAAGCGAAGGGTTGTTGATTGTCACTAACGATGGTGACCTGACATATCGTTTAACCCATCCATCACATGGGATTGAGAAAGAATATTTAGCGGCAGTGGAAGGGAAAGTTTCTCGAGGCGATCTTAGGAAACTCCGCGAAGGAATAGAACTTGAAGATGGAATGACTGCCCCAGCGAAGGTTTCTCAGGTGGATGATGGCGTTGTGAAAATCATCATCCACGAAGGGAAGAACCGTCAAGTTCGACGAATGTTTCAGATGATCGGACATCCAGTAAAGAGGCTTGTCCGAACTAGGATAGGAAACCTCGTCGATCACAAACTCCAATCTGGGCAATGGCGGTTATTGGATGCTTTGGAATTACTTGATTTTGAAAGTGCAACTGTTCTGATTGAAGACGATGCAGATAATCAAGCTGAAAAATAGCCATGGCTTCCTCGGAAGTGGCAGTAGTATCGCTTTCAAGGCAAACATTGGTGTAAAGGCTTAGAGGGGCAGAAATGCAAAAAACAGCAGGAATAATTGGCCTCGGGCTTATCGGAGGTTCCATAGGTCAAGCACTTCGAGAAAATGGTTGGGAAGTCATCGGCGCCGATAGTGACGGTTCCAGAATCGCTGATGCTATAGAAAACGGAGCTATTGACCGCATGGGATCAATGGAAGGAACAGATATCGTTTTTGTTGCTACCCCAGTAGGTTCTATCGTTGCCTCGGTCCAGCAGGCAATTAATGAGGGAGCTTCGGTGGTTACAGACGTAGGAAGCGTGAAAGGCAGAATCGCCAAAGAGATAACCGATCACCGATTCGTTCCAGGGCACCCTATGGCAGGAAGCGAACAAGAAGGCATTAACGGGGCAAGGCCCGATCTTTTCCGAGGGGCGGCTTGGGTCCTAACGCCAGGGGAGAACACAGATGATGCTAGTTTCGCCACGGTCCGGTCAACTATTATTTCATTAGGTGCAGACGTTGTCGTGATTGACCCAGACTCGCATGATGAATTGGTCGCCGTGGTTTCGCACGTCCCTCACTTAACGGCAGGATCCTTAATGCGAATTGCAGACAATCATTCCCAAGAACATCGACCGCTTCTTCGGCTAGCTGCAGGTGGTTTCAGAGACATGACGAGGGTAGCTGCTGGCCATCCCGGTATATGGCCAGACATTTGCATGGATAACGCAACCGCTATCACAGCAGTGATTGATGAAGTAATCATGTCATTGCAAGAAACACGGGATTTGATATCTCAAGAAAACAGGAATGCATTATTTGAGAAACTGCAACAAGCGAGAATAGCCCGAGTCAATTTACCGACGGGAATTCCTGAAGATGTTGAACTAGCTGTTGTGAGGGTCCCTATCCTTGACCAGCCAGGAGAGTTGGCAAGTCTCACACGCTTAGCTTCTGAAATAGATGTGAATATTTACGATTTGGAAATAGCGCACTCCAGCGAAGGGCAAAGGGGTGTCGTGATTATGGTTGTTCCAGCTGAGAAAAGCGAACGTTTGTTGGGTGGACTGATGGCCAACGGATATCGACCTTCTGTGAGAACGATGGAGTAGGCATGCTTTCCATTGACCCATTAACGAAACCGCCAAACATTGACCTACAGTTATCAGGTTCGAAAAGCATCACGAACAGGGCGCTTGTCTTGGCGGCATTAGCTAAGGGAACATCGACGCTTCGTAGGGCGCTCTTTGCCGAAGACACACGAGCAATGATTGATTGCCTAAAAAAACTTGGTGTGGGTATTGAAACTGATGAAATTAATGAAGAAATTGTTATCACTGGTTGTGACGGTCAATTGCGTTCTGCCGGAGACCCACTCTGGGTACGTCAAAGTGGAACCACTGCACGGTTTATCATGCCTCTCGCAGCTCTGGCACAAACAGAGGTTCTGATCAATGGGGATCCACAAATTCTCAAACGCCCCCATGGGGAACTATTTGATGCTCTAAAAAAAATAGGAGTTGAAATAAGCTTTGACGGAGAAGAGAACCACCTTCCTGCAAGAATCAATGGAGCAGGCCTCCATGGCGAAAAACTGCGTGTCAATGCAGAACAGTCAAGTCAATATATTTCGGCTTTACTCCTTTCGGCTCCCTGCATGCCAAACGATATGACGCTTATTCTTGATGGTGACGCAGTTTCCATGCCCTACCTTCAAATGACACTTTCAATGATGAACTCATTTGGAGCTGACGTTGAGGAAGTGGATAAAAATCAATTTCGCATACGTGCAACAGGCTATACGGCCAAGAATTACGAAATCGAACCAGATGCTTCAACTGCCTCATATTTTTTTGCTACAGCAGCATTAAGCGAAGGACGGGTAAAAGTTGAAGGACTGGGGAAAGCATCTATCCAAGGCGACATTGAATTTGTTGACCTTCTCGAACAAATGGGTGCCGAAGTGACCCGCAGCGAAGAAACAATTGAAGTACGGGGAACCAATGTTCTCCAAGGCGTGCACGCATCAATGAAAAATATTTCTGATACAGCGCCTACTCTGGCAGTAGTAGCACCTTCGGCATCAACTCCGTCATCTGTTTCTGGTATCGGATTTATCGCTTATAAAGAATCTGACCGTATCGCCGCAGTGATCACAGAATTGCAAAAACTGGGGATTGAAGCAGAAGATAATGGCGATGGTTTCACTATCCAACCTGGGACAGTTAAACCGGGGGTGGTGCATACCTATGATGACCACCGCATAGCAATGGCCTTTACCGTGTTGGGGCTCGTTTCTAACGGCATAACTCTTGACGGCCCAGAATGCGTTACAAAAACAGCACCAGATTTTTTCGAATACGTAGATCAACTTCGCTTAGAGGGGGACCAAGAACTCGCTATCCTTGCCATAGATGGACCTGCAGGATCTGGGAAAACATCGCTTGCGAAAAGAATTGCCAGTGAAACAGGACTTGAGTACTTAGACACTGGGGCGATGTACCGAAGTGTTTCTGCAAAGGTCATTGATGAGGAAATAGATCCAGAAGATAAGGAACTAGTGGTGGCTATAGCGAATCGAATCTCAATCGTATTTGAGGGCGACGAGGTCTTCGTAGATGGGGAAAGACTTACTGACACGATACGTAGCCCAGAAGTCAACGCTGTTGTCAGCTATGTTGCGGCAAACCCTGGAGTTCGTTCTATTCTTCGACGTGCACAAAGAAGTTGGGCGCGCAAAAGAGGGGGAGGTGTTCTAGAGGGGAGAGATATAGGAACTGTGGTTTTCCCTCAAGCGAGACTAAAGGTGTATGTGACAGCAACTCCTGAAGAGCGGGCCAAACGCAGGAGCCTCGAATCAGGTCGTCCGATGGAAGAGATTCTCGAAGAGATCACGGGAAGAGACAAGATCGATAGCTCTCGAATGGATTCGCCTCTGTCAATAAGTAATGATGCATTGATGGTTGACAGTACAGGAAAAACAATAGATGAAGTCGCAGAAGAAATCCTAAGGAGTTTCCATGTCTGACGCACTCTCAGAAGTACGTAACGTTGTGGATCAGAAACCTCCTTTTCTCTCTATCGTTTCCTATGTTTTTATTAAGTACCTCGCACGAATCGCTTTTTTTGTGTACTTCCGCGCATATGTTCGTAATGCGAAAGCTCTTCCCAAAACTGGGCCAGTTATTTTCTCGCCAATACATCGTTCCAATCTTGATGTTCCTATAGTTGGCTCCAATATACGAAGGAAATTACATTACCTTGGAAAAGGCTCTCTCATGGCAAACCGGGTTTCGGCCTGGATTCTTCGAGGATGCGGGACTATCCCACTTGATCGGGACTCTAAAGCAGATAAATTAGCATTAGATGCTTCTCTCAAGGTTCTCAAAGAGGGGAAAACACTAGCCGTTTTTCCAGAAGGGGAACGCAAATCAGGTCCAGAGGTTTTCCCCATGTTAGATGGGGCAGTTTGGTTATCGGCCAAAGCTAACGCTCCTATTCTGCCCGTAGGCATAGGAGGTTCTGAACGAGCGATGCCGAAAGGAAAATATATTCCCAAACCGAGAAAAGTCGTGATCTTGTACGGTGATTTAATTCCTGCTCCGCAACCTCAAGAAGGGGCAAAACGAGTAGCACGAAGTGAAATTAGAAAATATTCCGAAGAGCTTCGGAATATCCTTCAAGAGCTATTTGACGAAGCCCAAGAGATAGCTGGATCCCCGAATAAGAAACATTAAAGAAGCGTTGTTAAAACCTCAGAAGCACCTATTGATCGATCCTCGTTAGAGGGAGTTGTTTCACTATCAGTTAACCCTAAGTTGGCGAAAAAGCCGATAGCGGTTATGAGCGGGCGTAACTCTCGAGGTGGAGGAAAATATTCTTCCTCAGTAACAAAATTTAGTTCTTCAACGCCATGGGACGGATCTAGTTGAGAAATGACTTCTTGAACGAGTTCTTCAGGGGCTGATGCCCCAGCGGTCACCCCAACAACCCCTGTTAGCGTTTTGGGAACCTCTTCAGCTTGATTGACTCGGTAAACCCTTTCACACCCAACTTCGCGAGCGAGCCGTTCCAAGGCTCGAGTGTTTGAAGAGTTGGCAGAACCAATCACAATGACACTATCGCATTGTTCAGCTATGGACATAAGAGCACCTTGCCGGTTTGTTGTAGCGAAACATAAATCACTTCGACCGGGAATGGAAAGTGTAGGGAAACGTTGCTGTGCTGCGTTAAGGATCGATGACCAGTCTCGGTGGCTGAGCGTTGTTTGCGCGAGCAACGAAACTGATTCTTTAAAAATTGGTAGTTCCGAAATTTCCTCAACGGATTCCACACGGTAGGTAGAAGAAGGGGCAACGGCCATAGTGCCAACAGCTTCTTCATGGCCTTGATGGCCAATATAAATAATCTTGTGCCCTTTCTTGGATCGGACTTTAACTTCGTGGTGGACTTTCGTAACCAATGGGCAAACAGCATCAACAAGGAAACGATTCCCTTCACGTGCTTTAGTTACGACCGTAGGTGCTGAGCCATGGGCGCTTAACATTACCGGGGAATCTTCGGGGACCTCTTCGATATCATCGACGAAGATGACTCCAAGTGATTGGAAACGTTCAACCACGATTTTATTATGGACAATCTCGTGATAGCAGTACACGGGGGCGGGGAAGGCGCGAACCATCCAAGTCAAAGCTTTAATAGCCATTTCAACACCAGCACAGAAACCCCGTGGAGCAGCGAGAAGAACCTTATCAACGGCCATATATATAGTTTGACGTGACAAAACCTAATTCCTACGTCAATTGAAAGATATTTACGTCTTCATCATCTTTTTGTGATGCATCCCTTTAGAGACTTTGCCGAATAACCTGAGAGTATGTCCACAGCAAGAGTAATTGACGTCTATCCGGGCTCACCCGCTGATCTCGCAGGAATTAGTGTCAACGACGAAATTCTTTCCCTAAATGGAGAAATACTTCGAGACGTCATTCGCTACCAAATCCTGACAGATGAACCTGACCTTGATATTTCCTTGAATAGAGGAGGTATCAGCCTTGACGTGCGCATTGCCAAGCAACCGGGGCAGCCTCTTGGAGTAGAAGTACATTCAGCGGTATTTGATCAGGTAAGAACGTGTGATAATCACTGTGAGTTCTGTTTCATCTACCAATTACCCAAAGGGCTCAGGAAAAGCCTGTATCTGAAAGACGATGATTATCGGCTCTCATTTTTGTATGGAAATTTTACGACACTCACCCGATTCACAGAGGCGGACCTTGAACGAGTCGTCACGGAAGGCCTGTCGCCTCTTAACGTAAGCATTCATGCCACTGATCCTGAAGTTCGTAATGAAATGCTTCGTAACCGGCGTGGAGGACCAAGCCTTCGTTGGTTGAAAGCGCTTTTGGATCACGACGTTTGCGTTCATGGTCAGATCGTTGTCTGCCCTGAAATAAACGATGGAGCAGTACTTGAGGACACGCTCTGCACAATCTTTGAGCAGTATCGTTCTATGCGTTCGCTTTGCGTTGTGCCTTTAGGGGTAAGTAGACACTCAACGGAGCAAAGAATGCGCCCCCATACAAGCGGCGAAGCAGAGAGAGTTCTTTCAATAGTGGAAGAGTGGCAACAAACTTTTCTCCGCCATGAGGGAAGAATGGTTGTGCATGCAGCCGACGAATATTATTTGATCGCTGGACGCGAATTCCCGGCAACAGAACACTACGACGGGTTTGACATGTACGAAGATGGGGTAGGGATAGTACGCACCTTTGAACGCGAATTCAATGGTGAAGTGCATGAAGCAACGAATACAGCTTCAGGTTTTTTCGCATGGGTCGATGGAGCTCCACCTGAAGGCTACCGATCTATCCGCAACCCAGAATCAACAGTTGCGTTCCGACCCAAAAAAAACAGTCCGATCGGGATACTCACTGGAGAGTACGGTGCGCGAACGCTCACACCTCTCATTGAGTCACTAGGGAAAAGCAACGTGCGCATAATCCCAGTCGTAAATAACTTTTTTGGCGGGAATGTGGCAGTGGCTGGCCTTCTCGTCGGCGAAGATATCGCAAAAACATTAGAAGCAGAACCTGAAGGCCACCGATATCTCCTACCAGATGTGTGCCTTTCGAAAGGGAAATTCCTTGATGGAATGACACCAGCTGACTTACCCCGACCAGTCGAAATTATTCGCACAGATGGGATTGCTCTACGCGAAGCATTAGGAATGACCTCATGAATAGTTCCCCCGTAGTAGCAGTTGTGGGCCGCCCAAATGTTGGAAAATCAACCCTCGTGAATCGAATCATTGGACGTCGGGAAGCAATCGTTGAAGAACGCCCTGGCGTGACCCGTGACCGAAACGAATTTGATGTGGATTGGGCCGGCTATGACTTCACTCTGGTTGATACCGGCGGTTGGCTCCCGAAAACCCGAGAAGCAAAAGGCCTTGACGATAAAGTCAGTCAGCAAGCTGAATATGCCATTCGAGAAGCTGACGTCACAATTTTTGTTATTGATGCAAGAGTCCGACCCACTACAGAAGACACTTTGATAGCGGAAATGCTCCGAACCCGTGAAAAACCGACATTCCTTGTCGCAAATAAAGTCGATGCTGCCAGTCACGAATTAGGCATGTGGGAATACCTATCTATGGGTCTCGGAGATCCAAATCCGGTTTCAGCACTTCATGGCAGAGGCACAGCAGACCTACTTGATCTAGTCGTAGAGCAACTTCCAGAA
>Ga0315326_10001558_pt1 | contig 11941 bp, 9 predicted proteins | sample M180m32315metaG_FD_203457 | JGI IMG/M metagenome (GOLD analysis project Ga0315326, IMG submission 203457) | Ammonia-oxidizing marine archaeal communities from Monterey Bay, California, United States - M1 80m 32315 | ecosystem: Environmental > Aquatic > Marine > Coastal | place: USA: California... | reverse complement strand
ACTACAACTCCCGATATCCGGCTGTCCTGAAACAAGGCATCGACTGCGCTCCGACCATCAACAATCAAAAGCACCTTCGAAGTGTGAAGACCAGCATAAATAACCTGCCCGATCACTCCGGCATCAGTAACCACAGCCAAGTGTTCCTTTATTCCGTTTTTTATACCTTTATTAATAACCACGACCTTCGACCATTGAGTAGCATCCCTGCCAATGACCGAAGCTACCACAGCTTTTTCCTCCCAGTTTTCTTCATAAGTCATCAGTTTGGAAAGTCGCTTTTGAGTGGCAAGGCGCTCAATGAGTTGGTTTTTTTCGCTTTTGAGACGTTGCACTTCCAGTTGCAGCTCATCATTTTGCCGAGCTACATCGATTAGAAAGAAGTAGTGGTTTAAGCTATCAGAGACTGACTGAAGGTTTTGGGAAAAATAATTCTGGAATGGAGAAAGGATTTCCCCAACTATGGAGTCCAGAAAACGAACACCTTTTTCCTGTTTGACGTTCAAAGTCATCAACGCCAGAGAAAACAGCAAAATTACTGAAACAAGAATAATATCTCTTTTGCTTTTATTTCCGGTTCTGGGCACCGGCTAGAGAGAAACCTTTCTAAGCAGTTTAGGATTGTCCAAAACTTTTCCTGCACCCAAAGCAACTGCAGAAAGGGGGTCAACGGCCAGGGTTATAGGCAAACCAGTTGCTTCCTTAAGAAGGATGTCCAGCCCTTTAATCAGCGAACCTCCACCAGCAACGACTACCCCCTTATCCACAATATCTGCCGCCAGTTCGGGAGGTGTTCGTTCTAGAGCAATCTTTACCGCTTCGACAATTGTACAAAAAGTATCGGCTAGTGCTTCCCGAACTTCTTCATCGGAGAGGATCAGAGTTTTGGGTATACCCGCAACAAGGTCCCGACCCTTGACTTCCATAGTCATACTTTCTTTCAAGGGATAGGCTGAGCCAATTTGAATTTTTACTTCTTCTGCAGTCCGTTCACCGACCAGCAGGTTATATTTCTTTTTAACATAGTTAACGATAGCATCATCCATCTCGTCCCCAGCAATACGGACAGATTTGCTATAGACAACACCAGACATAGAAATGATTGCAACTTCTGTAGTTCCACCACCTATATCAACAATCATGTTACCCGTGGGCTCCTGCACAGGAAGGTCCACCCCAATGGCGGCCGCCATCGGTTCTTCTATCAGGAAAACTTCACGCGCACCTGCAGACTCTGCAGAATCTCTTACAGCCCTTTTTTCTACTTGCGTAATTCCAGACGGAACAGCTATGACAACTCTAGGGCGGACTAATGTTCTGCGGTTATTATGGACCTTTTGAATTAAAGTCCTGATCATCTTTTCTGTCACTTCAAAATGAGCGATCACTCCATCCTTCATGGGACGAATAGCTGTAATACTACCTGGAGCACGACCCAACATTTGTTTGGCCTCTTCTCCAACCGCCATAACCTCTTTGGTGTTAGCATTTATAGCCACAACTGAAGGTTCGCGTAGGACTATCCCCTGGCCTTTGACATTCACCAGGTTATTCGCCGTTCCCAAGTCAATTGCTAAATCGTTGGAGAATAAATCCCAGAAAAAATTAAACACTCATATACCTTCTTAAAGATTTGAAAAGCTAACGTAACTTCTTGTTTTTCTTCAAGTTTCTTTATAGCAAGGGGCTGTAAAAATTGCAAGATAAATCCCCGGCGTCTATCACCTAACGGTAATCATTTAAACTCTATAATGCCAGATAATAAGCTTCCCACAACAATCTCCTTAAGCACTCAATAATAATGGCTTGCGATTTTCTTGCACGTTTTATAGTATGGGTGCCTTCTTCAACTTAGAACCGAGAGAAACATCAATGCTGAGCGTAATTCGAGAACATGCTGATTCCTGGCTGATCAAAGCTATCCTGTGGATGATCATTCTGGCCTTTGTAGGAACTATTTTTTATTCATGGGGAATGGGAGGTGCATCTGGCTCAGGGGGTGGGGTCATAGCAACCGTTCATGGAGAAAAAATCTATACAAGTGAATATGAACGCACATTTAATAACCTTGTAAATTTTTATAGACAACAATTCAAAAATCAGTTTTCTGATGAGATGATTAAAAAGCTTGACCTGAAAACTCAAGCCTTGGAAGCTTTAGTTCAAAAAAAGTTACTACTTCAGGAGGCCGAGAAACAAAATTTAAGAATCAGCGATGCTGAGCTGATTTCTCATATCCAGGGGTTACAGGTATTCCAGAACGAAAAAAAATTTAGTGAAGAGTCCTATCGAAATTACCTGCAGTTTCAACGGGTCACACCCGGTGAATTTGAAGACAATCAACGCGAAAATTTGATTTTGAATAAGCTGGAAAAATTGTTTGGGACCAGCGCCAAAGTTTCACAAACTGAAATCAGAGAAACCTTCATAACTGAAGAGGAGAAAGCTAAGTTGGACTATGTGCGCTTTAACAGTGATCACTTTCAGGTTGAAAAAACTTTTTCTGAGCAAGAACTTAATGACTTTTTCCAAGCTAATAAAAAACAGTTTGAAGTACCACCTCAAATCCAAGTTGAATATATAAAAATTGAACCAAAAGCTTATTTTGAAAATATCACACCTCGAGATGAAGATATCGAGGACTATTACAAAGCCAAGATCGCTGATTTTCGTGTTAAGAAAATGTATCGTGCTAGCCATATACTCATTCATATAAATTCACCAAAGATTGAAGGCGCTGCTTCTTCTGAAGAAAAACAAAAACTAGCTCAGGATAAGGCAAAAGCCAGAGCAGCTGATCTTCTTGGAAAAGTTAAAGCAGGCACTGACTTCGAAGAAGTTGCTAAAAAATATTCTGATGATCCGGGCTCAGGATCACAAGGAGGAAGCCTGGGAGAGTTTACAAAAGGAACCATGGTCCCCGCATTTGAATCCGCTCTAGAAAAACTAGCGATTGGTGAAATTAGCAAACCTATTTTAACTCCTTTTGGATACCACATAATTAAACTCGAAAGTCGCACAGAAGAGCGATTCAAGTCAATAGAAGAGGTTCGCGCAGATATCATAAGCTCTTTGAAAAGAATAAAAGCTCGACAAAGGGTCAGAAGAATTGCAAAACACATATATCAAGAAGCAGAAAAAAATGGCAACTTAAAGATAGCCGCCGAAAAAAATAAGATTGACACAACAATCAGCGAGTTTTTCTCTAGAGAAAATCATAATCTCCCAGAAATCGGTTCTCATCCTCAATTTTTCAACACTGCATTCAGCCTGCAAAAAAACAACGTAAGTAAACCAATAAATACTCCTGAGGCATCTTTTATTTTAAAGCTAGCCGGCAACAAAGAAGCACATATCCCCGAATTGATAGAAGTCAAAAAAACTGTTGAGCAGGCTCTGTTAGAGAGGGTCAATGAGGAAGTGACCTCCTCCAAATTTAAAGAACTAAAACAAAAACTTGATAATGGAAAAGACCTAGAAAAAATCATCAAGGGGCTGGATTTAAGCGTCAGGCATTCTCCATTCTTTAGTATGGCAGACTCTATTCCGGGAGTTGGAAATATCAAGGAAATAAAGGAAAAGGCTTTTGCTTTGAATGTAGGAGACACTGCTTCGGTAAAAGTAAGAAACCGTTTTTATCTTTTTAAACGGGTAGAAAAACAAGAAGCTGGAGAGCCTGATAAGGACCAAGTAAAAAGAATCATCACAAGAATCAAACAGGAAAAAAGCCGCAGAATGTTTCAGGAGTGGGTAGACAACTTAAAGGCTCGAGCCGATATCATGATCGATAAGACCTTGATGTGATTTGATCTCTTTTAAAGTTAAAAAGACAATTAGCAAGGTCTCAATTTATTTTTTAGACTAAAGAGATTTTTTATGCAGACGGTGAATTTTGAGAATTTTATCTGTCAATGATTCAACATTTTTAGCAATAACCCGAATCATCTCTTCCTTCCTTATCCCCCCCAAATCGTAAATTATATCTGGCACGGAGCCGTAATCCGTAAGAGCTTGTTGAGTACCCCACTCCAAGGAAGATCCTTCCTTTACTCTTACTTTTGTTGGCTCAAGGGCTCTGTCAAAAGAAGCTATAGTGAACCGGAGACGTTGGCAGATACTTAGTAACGTATCCGTATATTTAATATTCATAACGGCACGTTTTTGAGGGTCATGGCGCATGATAGTCAAAACAATATTAGCAACATGACGAGAACCACCAAACTCAGGTTCAGCACCCATAAAAATATCTTCGCCATTTTTGATGATGCGCCCAGGAATGGCGAGAACATCCTCGTGGTATTTGGCACCTTTTAACCCTAAACCAATATTTGTTTGAACCTCCGGGACCAATGACCCAATTCTTTCATTCCGAAAGATCCTAATCGCCCGATTCATCTCTGCAATCGCCTCAGTTTTTTCATTTACTCTATAAAGTAATGATAATGGCTCGACACTGGCATTGCCTGCCCCAGAAACAAGTTGCCCGAGAATAGCATGTCCGATAAACTCTTTTGCATCTTTTACCGCCAGCAAAGTCTGCCTGCCTAAAGCTAGTCCCGCAGTAATAGCAGATGAGTAAACACAACCGGTTCCATGCGGGTCCGATTGAGATAATCGCTTTGAGTTTAAATTCTCAAATCCATTGTTATCCAGGTACAGGTCTTCTGGGTTTCCTTTCAGGTGTCCACCCGTAATAACTACAGCCCGCACTCCAAGCTTAAGGATTTTACGTGCAGCACGCTTTCTGTCTGCTAACATACGAATTTTGATTCCAGATAGTATTTCGGCTTCTCTAATATTCGGAGTCACAAGATGAGCCAAAGGTAACAAACGCTCCTTCATAATCTCGACCCCTGATGGGGTGAGTAGTTTTTTTCCCGAAGAAGAAAAAATAACTGGATCAATAACTAAGTTTTTAACTCGATAGCGTTTAAGCAGCGATGCAACACAATCAACAATTTGCTCATTACCCAGCATACCTGTTTTTACAGCCTGGCATTTGCCATCACCTAAAATAGACCTCAACTGGCTTTCCACGACGCCAACCGGCAAATCATTCACAGCCTGGACACCGAGAGTATTCTGGGAAGTGATCGAGGTAACCACTGTTTTGCTGAATACACCCAGCGCGGAAAAAGTTTTAAGATCAGCTTGAATACCAGCACCCCCACCAGAATCGGATCCAGCTATTGTCAAAGCTACTGCAGTTTTATCAGGCATAATAAATCTCATTAATGTGGAAAAAAGTGTAAGAAAACAAGGAGAGGTTAATGTAACAGAACGTCTAGAAATCTGACAATAAAATATTGGGGTTAATTAGGCAACAGTAACGGATTTGGCGAGAGACCGAGGTTTGTCTACATTACGCTTCAAAGAGGTGGCAGTAAAATATGCAAACAACTGCCCAATGACCAGCTGAATAAGAGGCGCCGTCAAAGGAGGAACTTTGGGAAGGATCAACTCTTCACTATATAAATCCGAGTTTTTACCCTGTTCTGAGAAGTGAATTCCTAGAACAAAGCCTGACCGCGCACGAATTTCTTCTATGCTATGCATAGTTGCTTCATAAAGATCTTTATCCTCAGGAGGTGGAACAAAAACTATTGAGGACACATCATCATCAATCATAGCCAGCGTTCCATGTTTTAAAAATCCGCCTGGCATTCCTTCTGCGTGAACGTAGGCAACCTCTTTCATTTTTAAAGCAGATTCCAAGGCTATGGGATAGTAAACACCTCGCCCCAAATAAAGCCAGTTTCGTGTCCCTGAGTACTTATGCGCTAGACGATGAATAAAGCCTGACCGCTCATTCAAAATTCCCTGAATAATTCCGGGAAGTTCCCTCAAGGAAAGCATATGCTGGTTATAGGTTTTTGTAGTGATCGCTTTCTTTTTTACAGCCAGTTTCATGGCAAGCACAGTCAATATAACCATTTGCGATAGAGCCGCTTTGGTGCTGATCACACAGATTTCAGGCCCTGACCCTTGAAGAACTACTTTATCAACCAGTCTGGCAATCGAAGAGCCCATGACATTGACAACCGCTGCTGTTTGGGCTCCCTTTGACTTGGCATGTTTCAGTGCCGATAGGGTGTCAAAGGTCTCACCAGATTGCGATGCGCAAAAAAACAGAGATTGTTTATTTACATTGGCAAGTGCCATAAATTCATCAGAACTGATAGAAGGAAAAAACTCCTGAGCCAATTTAGAAAAAACATATTTACCATATTTCGCCACATAAAAAGTAGTTCCCACCCCTAGTAAATATGAACTTTTAGATTTGGCAAATAAGTCAACGATCTCATCTAGCCCTGACTCTTCTAAATCTAAAGCGTTGGAAATGGTTTGAGGCTGCTCATATATTTCCTTAAGCATATAATGAGGATAACCTCCTTTTTTAGAAGTCTCACTGTCCCATTCTATTTTAGTAATCGGTTTCGTGATCTCCTCCTTACTTAAAAGATCCTTCACTACATAAGCGTCCCGGGAAATAATGGCATACTCCCTATCATCCAAAATCACTGCATTTTTAGTGTGGTCGATAAACGCATTGAAGTCGGACCCAATAAATTTAATCTCGTCACCGATCCCCAGCATCAGCGGTGATTCCTTTTTCGCGCAAAAAATCTGTTCAGGATGATAAGAGGAAATGAGCGCAATAGCATAAGTTCCCTCAATGAGACTCAGCATCTTCACAAAAGCATTTTCTACATTACGACTGCGCTTATAAAATTTCTCCAAGAGGTGAGCAAGGACTTCGGTATCGGTTTCAGAAGAAAACTTAAAGCCTTCTTTTTGTAGTTGGGCTTTCAAGGGACGATAATTAGAAATGATCCCATTATGAACCACCGCAAAATTATCGTCTCGGGATGTAAACGGATGAGTGTTCTCCTTTGTCACTTTTCCGTGCGTAGCCCAGCGGGTATGAGCAATACCTACCTTACTTTTGTATTGCAAAACATTGTGCTTACGATAAAACTCTTCCACCCCACCAATATCTTTCTTGATGAGGAGACCTGACTTCTTTATCAAACCTACACCACAAGAATCATAACCTCTGTACTCAAGGTTTTTGATTCCCTCAAAAAGAAGCTCAGATATATTTTTTAATCCAACTGCACCGCTAATTCCACACATATTCGTCCTATTATTTCTGTTTGACTGAGTAACAAGCGGGAATAGTTTTTCCCGGTGCGATCACCGTGCCGGGCTGAAGAGTATTCCCGGCCCCCACAACAACTCCGTCACCTAAAAAAGCACCCAGTTTTTTCAACCCCGTGTTTATGGACCCTTTCCCGTTTTTCACAGAAATAGGTTTCCAATCTATATTTCTATTTACGGTCATACATCCTGCTCCCATATCCACATTTTCACCCAATACACTGTCACCAATAAAAGAAAGTCGGCCTATCTGCGTATTTTCCATCACCACACAGTTTTTTAATTCAACTCCACTACCAACCGAACATTTTTTTGCTATCGAAGTATAGCTCCTGACAAGAGAGTTGTTACCTACATAGCTTTTCTCTCCGATACAACAAGGCCCCTCCAACACTGCCCCTGATTTAATGACTGCCCCGGCCTCGATCCGGACAATACCCTGCAAAGTCACATTTGCTTCCAGAGTCGCGGTTTTAGCAATAGAGGTCTCCTGCCACGAGTCCATGATCATCTTATTTGCCATCAAAATTTCCCACGGATAAACCACATCCAGCCATTCATCTTCCCACATGGAAGCACGGAGCCCCTCTCCGGCGACCACCTTTTTTAACGCCTTCTCCATGGAGTTTCCCGAAGATTCCAGCAGTTCAAAAAAAGAAGCTGGCAAAATAAATACTCCGGACAGGACATAGTTCCCAAGATTATTTCCCTTAGGCTTCTCAATAATTTTTGTGATTTCCATGCGTGCATTGAGAAAAACATTGCCAAACATCTGGTTGGAAGGCGGTAAGCATATGGAAGCCACCGGACATTTGAAGGAGTGAAAGGACTGCAGGGTTTTGCTGAAGATATTATCCGCTGTCAGAATATCCCCATACGCAAGCATGAAATATTCACCTGGAAGAATTTTATTTTTAACTTGCATCACCGCATGTCCAATTCCCAGCTTGCGCTTTTGCTCCACATGATGCAAATTCAACCCATTGTGTTCCTGTTCCTGAATCTGCTCTATTAACTTTTCTTTTTTATGCCCAGTCACCACGAAAAGGTCGTTAACTCCCGCACTTTTAAGCAAACCAAAAGTATTGTCTAATAAAGTACGTCCCGCAACACCAATCATAGAAATGGGCCGGGTATCTGAAAATGGACTAAGATGGGTACCGTCACCTGCGGCAAGAATTATGGCTTTCATTTGAGAAAATCCTGATTGGGAAGGATAAAGTTAGTTACGAAGACTGACGATGATCCACCAGTAGTCGTTCCGCCCGGCTCAAATCATCTGGAGAATTAATTCCTAATATCTCGTTCGCATCCTGAGTCTGAGTCGCCTGAACTGAATACCTCTTTCGTACCAGATATTCTATCGTATCGGTCAAATAGTATTCCTTCTGAGCATTATTGGAGTCAATATGCTCTAAAGCCTTAAAAAACAATTCGCTGTCAAAACAATATACCCCGGAATTGTATTCGTCAACTGTTTTCTCAATGTCCGAAGCATCTTTAAATTCAACAATTTTTGATATCAAACCCTTTTCATTATAAATTATCCGCCCAAAGTCATGGCACCCGTCACTCTTAAGAGTCAGAACCGTACATTTTGCCTCGCTCGCTCTATGCCCTGCAACCATTTTTAGCAGGGTATCAGGTCGAATTAAAGGCATGTCGCCACATAACACTAAAACCAGACCTTTAAATTTTTTTAATTTTTCTTTGGTTTGCTGTGCGGCATGGCCGGTGCCCAATTGCTGGTGCTGTATCACAAACTCAACCTCTCGGTCAGAAAAAGTTTGCTGAACCTGATCTGCCTGATACCCCACCACTACTAATGTTCGAACGGGGTTTAGTTTGGAGGAAGTTTCAAGCACATAATGAAGAAGGGGATAGCCTGCTAGGGGAAGAAGAACTTTGGCAAGTGAGGATTGCATGCGGGTACCTTTACCCGCCGCTAAAATAATGACCGCTAGGTCTGGTTGTTGCATTTAATCTTATATTCTGCGACCTTTTTTCTTAAGGTATTGCGGTTGATACCTAGAATATTCGCCGCCTGGGTCTGGTTTCCACCTGTTTCCTTCAGAACGATCTCAACTAGCGGTTTTTCAATGCCTCCCATGATCAATTCATGCAGATGCCCATTATTTTTTTCATCCATCTCGCCAACATATTGCCGGATAGATTTATCCAACCATTTTTCAAGAAAAGTAGTGACTTGTTTTTGGGATTTTTTCATATGAGGAAGGTTAATTTCCAATATAAGGTTCGAAAATTGTGAAGTCCTCCCCAGTATCATTGGTTGAATTCTGGGATACTATCAAACTCATTCCAAACGGTCAAGCATGGAGTTCCATACTTTTTAGAATCATGCAATTACAAGTTGATTCCTCTTCAATGCATGGTCTAAGATGAAATGAAAATAATTTAAAAAAACTTTTAATATAATTTTTACTATTATGAAAGTCGCCTGCGTTACATTGGGATGTAGAACCAACCAGCACGATACTGCGGAAATGCAGACCCTACTTGAACAGGAAGGGTTCTCTATCGTAAATGGTAAAGATAAAGCCGACGCATATGTCATAAATACTTGCACAGTCACACAACGCAGCGATTATAGCTCCCGTCTTGCGGTTAAAAAATCGCTCGCGATCAACCCTGATGCTCTAGTTGTTTTTACCGGATGCTATGCGCAGTTGAACCCACAAGAAGCTTCTAAGTTGAACGGTCTGGATATCGTTTTAGGAAACGCCGACAAGCTGGAAATCGCTAACCTTATAAAAATGAAGCTATTAAACCCTAGACAGTCTTGGGTAAAAAATGCGGGCACAGAGATCATCATGTCCGATATCCATAAAAAGCGTGTATTCCGAACCATTCCTGTAAACAATTTTCAAGGTATGACCAAGGCCTTCATTAAGATTCAAACCGGCTGCGATGAAAAATGTTCGTTCTGCACTGTTGTTAAAGCACGAGGGAAGTCAGTCAGCGATACTCGAGAAAATATCATACACAATATCCAACAAGCTATAGCTTCAGATTTTAAGGAAATAACCTTAACTGGAATCAACCTAGGAACATGGGGTATGGATAGAAACGAAACTTTTTCTTCTCTAGTCCGTGATATCGTTGAGATTCCTGGCAATTTTCGAGTACGGCTAAGTTCGATTAATCCCATGGAAATCGATAAAGACCTCATACGACTCATAGCAGAAACTGAAAAGCTTTGCTCACACCTTCATATTCCCTTACAAAGTGGTGATGACACAACCTTGAAGTCAATGCGTAGAAATTATAACCGGAATCAGTATCTCGAAGTCACTCAACGCGCCATCGACATCATTCCTCGTCTAGGGTTAGGTGCAGATGTGATAGTTGGCTTTCCGGGGGAAACTGAAGAAGCATTTGAAAAAACCCGAAACCTGATAGAACAATTACCTTTCTCCTATCTACACGTGTTTCCCTACTCATCACGCCGAGGTACCGAAGCACATCAGATTAAGGACGATGTTCCCGGCAACATCAAGAAACAAAGAAGCCAGATCCTGACTAAACTGGTTGGTCAAAAGTCTTTGAAAATTAGAGAGCGCTTTTTAGGACAACGGGAAACTGTATTAATTGAAAATCAACGCGATAAAAATTCTGGGTGGCTCAAAGGGCATACTGGAAATTTTATTCCAGTCACTTTAGAAGGTGCGGATTCATTAAAAAATAGCCTGGCGCCAGTCACCCTAAAAGAAGTTTCTGGGCATCAGGTCATAGGATGCGTCCAGTAATCACGCTCACCACCGACTTTGGTATTAATGACCCCTTTGCTGGAATCATGAAGGGGGTTCTTCTAAATATTGTTCCCGATGCTCAGATCGTTGACATTACCCACAATATCGAGCCACAAAATATCATTCAGGCTGCATTGGTCCTTAATGCAGCCTATCCCTGGTTCCCCAGAAAAACTATTCACGTTGTGATCGTTGACCCCGGTGTTGGAGGTAGCTTCATAAAAAATACGGAAAGAGTACCCTCAACAAGAACAGGTGAAGCGAGGCTCGGCCTGGTAATTCGAAGGGCCATAGTAGTGCAATCCAAATTCCAGACTTTTTTAGGACCCGACAATGGAGTACTTACACCCATTCTCCATCCTGATAGTCGGACTTACGAGATAACTAACAAAAAATATTTCCTTAATAATATTTCCAACACATTTCACGGACGCGATGTGTTTGCTCCTTGTGCGGGTTGGCTTGCCAGCGGTGTTGAGCCCTCCAAAGTGGGCCCGAGAGTTTTAAAACCCGCACGTCAAGAATTCCCACAGCCGCATTTAAAAGACACAACTCTTCATGGTGAAATTATTCATATTGATCACTTCGGTAACCTCACTACTAATATTTCGGCAGAATTAATTCGCGAACATATTACTTCTTCCGATACAATAGAGGTTCGAATCGGCAAGCATAGAATCGATGGGCTCGTTACTGGTTATTACCAGATGAAGTCCGGCCAACCTGGAGCCATCATCAATAGCTGGAACCATCTGGAAATCTTTTATCGAGAAGATAACGCCAAAAAAAAGCTGAAAGCCAAGACCGGACAGCCCGTAACCTTGAGAGCCTGCTAGATTATTTATGGAACGATCCTTTTAAAAAAATATATACAATTATTCGGTTATTAATCGTGAGTGACATTAAAGTTATCTGTCAAAATAAAAAAGCGCGGCATAATTATACCATCGAGGATTCTCTGGAGGCAGGGATAATGCTGAAGGGCACAGAAGTCAAATCCCTGAGAAACG
>Ga0315326_10001557_pt1 | contig 11943 bp, 9 predicted proteins | sample M180m32315metaG_FD_203457 | JGI IMG/M metagenome (GOLD analysis project Ga0315326, IMG submission 203457) | Ammonia-oxidizing marine archaeal communities from Monterey Bay, California, United States - M1 80m 32315 | ecosystem: Environmental > Aquatic > Marine > Coastal | place: USA: California... | reverse complement strand
ACGGAAAATCTCATATTCTAAGAGGAGTAAACTTAGATATTGCTAAAGGTGAAATTATAGCGTTACTAGGAAGAAATGGTGTTGGCAGGTCTACACTTGTTAAATCAGTAATGGGGTTAGTGCCTATTACAGGTTCCATTAATTATAAAGATAAAGAGATAGTTGGCAATGCAACACATGATATCGCCTTACAAGGAATTGGCTATGTTCCAGAAAACAGAGATGTTTTTTCAACATTAACAGTAAAAGAAAATTTGTTATTAGGTGTAAAAGATAAAAACGCTAAAGCCGAATGGACTGTCGATGAAATGTTCACTCTATTTCCTAACTTAAAAGAGAGAGCAGATGTAATTGCATCAGCACTATCAGGGGGAGAACAACAAATGCTTACTATTTGTAGATGTTTAATGGGCAACCCTGAATTCATGATGATAGATGAACCAACCGAAGGTCTCTCGCCGCAAATGGTTGAAACCGTTGCAGAGCTTCTTAAAAATATCTCTAGTAAAGGAATTTCAATTCTTTTAGTGGAACAAAAACTAACAATTGCACTTAGACTTGCTAGTAGAGTTTATTTAATGGGTCACGGCAAAATAGTTTTTGAAGGAACTCCAACAGAACTAGAAAAAAATAATGAAATTAGAAAAGAATGGCTAGAAGTTTAAGAAATAAATATTACTTCATCGTTGCCATCTGATTCTTCATACAATAAAGAAACTAAATTATCTCTTACTGCTAACGCAGATGACTGATTAACATAACCTTTATCCGTTATCTCATTATTATCAAATGATGGCGGAGTATCCATCAAAATAACTTTTTTAATTTTAGTACTAGAAGCTGGAAAATTTTTATTATGAAGAATTATTTTTTTAACAATTTCTTTCCTTAATAAGGGATGCTTGATAATTTCATTATATTCTAATTCTTCATTATCAATAAATTTTTTACATGCTTCAATATTTGGCCAAGCTAGAAAACCCAAATAATTTTTATCATGACCTGTAACAAGTCCGTCTTGCAATAATGGTGAGCATGAATTAACGACAGCTAAACGAAGACTACCTACATCTACCCAGGTGCCTGTAAGAAGTTTAAAGTTTTCAACAACGCGACCATCAAAATCTATACCTCTACTAGGGTCATTTTTATCAACTAATCTACCTGCATCTCCAATTAAATAATAACCTTCTTCATCAAAAGCCTTTTTTGTTAAATCATCTCTCTTTAAATATCCGGGAGTCACATTTGGTCCTTTTAATCTTAATTCCATTTTATTTCCAACTGGAACCATTTTAATTTTCATTCCAGGAATAGGCAAACCAATATTACCTGGCTTATCTAACTTAAAATAAGTAGATGTTGCTAAGGGAGCTGTTTCAGTAGCTCCCCATCCGCATATAAGTTCTAAATCCTTACCAGTAGTTTCTTTAGCCAGATCTCTTATTCCATACCAAACCTCCGGTGGAAGAGATGCTCCTCCATAAGCTATATAAACTAAATTTTTAAAAAAACTTATTCTTAATGTTTTATCTGTCTTTAAATATTCTAAAAGCATAGCCAAACCAGCAGGAACAGACCCGTAATATGTTGGAGATATATTTTTTAAGTTTTCTACTGTTTGAGGAAATAAAGCCGGAACTGGCTTCCCTCCATCTATATACATAGTTCCTCCATTCCAAAATATTCCATTAAAAGAATGATTGCCACCCATAGTATGATTCCATGGCAGCCAATCTATTATAATAGTTTCTCCAAGTTCTTGAGGTCTCACTTGTTGAGCTTGTTGCATATTTACGCAAAGCATTTTTTGTGTATTAATAACACCTTTTGGCATACCTGTAGAACCAGAAGTAAATAAATATTTTGCAACATATTCTGGTTTAACAGATTTGTATAATTCACTTAAATTTATATCTGGTGAATTAGATAATAAATCTTTAAACAATTCCATTTTATATTTAGAACTGGGGTTACGAGAACATACGACAATAACATTATCTAAAGGAAGGCTTTCAAGAGCCTTTTCAAACATTATACCATCCTCTACATAAATTAATCCTGGCAACACTAATTCAAAACAATGTTTTAATTTTGCATGGTCACTACTCATTAAGGAGTAAGCAACTGATATAGGCGCTACTGGAACACCAGAACATAAACCTGCAACATTTAGCAATCCATGGTCCACGCTATTACCTGATAAAATCATTATTCCTCTTTTTTGATTTAAGTTAATATTTACCAAATATTGAGAAATTGAATTAATATAATTATATGCTGCTCCGTAAGTTAATTTTCTCCATTTATTATCCTCTCTTTCAGCTAACCATATATTATTTGGAAATTCATCACATGTCTTTTTAAACCTGCTATAAATATTTACCTCTGCTTCTTCAAGCTTTAATGGAGATGATAAAATTAATGTGCCATCTTTTCTCTTTTCTACATTAATTTTTTGTGGAGGATATGTTAATTTCATTATTTTTTCTTATTTCTTTCACTGTAAAATATTAAGCTTCATTATTTAATATTTTATTTTTAGCATTATCATATTCACTTTTTAATCTATTTACCAAATCATAAGTTGACAAGACATCTTTCACCGCATTTATACCCTGCCCACATCCCCAAATATCCTTCCAGGCTTTTTTCTTTTCCATACCCTCTGGCCCAAAATCCATTTTACTTGGGTCACTTGTAGGCAAATTATCAGGATCAAAGCCTGCATTTGCTAGAGATGGTTTTAGATAATTGCCATGCACCCCTGTAACCAAATTTGTATAAACAATATCATCCGCAGCATATTTGGTAATCGCTTCTTTATATCCTTCATTAGCGTTAGCTTCCTTTGTTGCTATAAATGCAGAACCAATATATCCAAAATCAGCTCCAGCTGCTTGTGATGCCAGTACAGCATTTCCAGTTGCAATAGAACCAGATAAAGCTAAAGGACCATTATACCATTCTCTAATTTCTTGTATTAATGCAAAAGGAGAAGTTACACCTGCATGGCCCCCTGCTCCTGCTGCCACAGCAATTAAACCATCAGCCCCTTTTTCTATAGCTTTATGGGCAAAACGATTATTTATTACATCGTGCAACACTATACCCCCATAACTATGAATTGCTTCATTTACTTCTGGCCTAGCGCCTAATGAAGTTATAACTACAGGTACTTTATATTTTATACACATTTCCATATCTTTATCTAAACGAACGTCATTAGATTTATGAACAATTTGATTTACAGCAAATGGTGCGACAGGAATATTAGGATTCTGTGATTTATAAAATTCTAATTCTTCTGTAATTTCAGCTAACCAATCATCTAGAACTTCTTGAGGCCTTGCATTTAAGGCTGGGAAAGAACCTAAAACTCCTGCTTTACATTGTGCTATAACTAACTTTGGATTAGATATAATAAATAAAGGCGCCGCTATGACTGGAAGAGAAAAATTATCTTTATTTAGTATGTTTGGTAATGTCATTAATAGGGATCCTGTTTAAATTTATATTTAATTATTTTTTTTATATAATATATAGTATTTTAAATAAAAGTAAGGTTTTTTTATGAAGAAAGCTATTATAGCAATTGATCAAGGAACATCATCTTCAAGAGCTGTTTTATTTGATTTAGAATTTTCAATTATTCATATTGAACAAATAAATATAAATACTATCTATCCGGCGAATGGTTGGGTGGAACAAGATGTAAATGAAATTTGGGATAAAACTCTATTAGTTACAAAAAGTATAATCACTTACGCTGAAGAAAAACAAATAAAAATTATATCCATAGGAATAACTAATCAAAGAGAAACTATAATTGCTTGGAATAAAATAACTGGAGAACCATTATATAATGCCATTATTTGGCAAGACAGAAGAACAAAAGATATATGTGATGATTTAGTTAAAAATGGATTAACTAAAACAATTAATAACAAAACTGGTCTACTTATTGATCCTTACTTTTCTGCAACTAAAATTTCTTGGATCCTTGATAATATTGATAATGCAAAACAATTATCTTTAGGGGGGAATCTTGCCGTTGGTACTGTAGAAACATTTCTATTGTTTAAATTAACTGAAGGAAAAAGTTTCTACACAGATGCAACAAATGCATCTAGAACTAGTTTGTATAATATTCATAAAAATAAGTGGGACGATGAATTACTAGATATCTTTAAAATTCCTATAAGTATTTTACCTGAAATTAAAGATAATATATTTGATTATGGCAATACTAGTAAAAATATAGTCAATGTTAATATTCCAATAAATGCAATGATTGGAGATCAACAAGCCGCTGCAATAGGGCAAAACTGTATAAATCCAGGAGATATTAAAGCAACATTTGGCACAGGATGTTTTATTTTATTAAACACCGGAGATAAAGCTTTAGTAAGTAAAAATAAATTATTAAGTACAATAGCTTATAGAATAAATAAAATTACATCCTATGCACTTGAAGGATCAATATTTATCTCTGGGGCTTCTATGAAATGGTTAAAAGATGAACTTGGTATTATAAAAAATGTAAATGACAGTCAGTCATTAGCTTCAAGCATTAAAGATAATAATGGGGTATATTTTGTTCCAGCATTTACTGGACTTGGCGCTCCGCATTGGAAGTCTGATGCCAGAGGAACAATAGTAGGATTAACTAGTTCATCAGGCAAAGCTGAAATAGTTAGAGCAGCATTAGAAGCCGTTGCTTATCAAAGTGTAGATCTCTTTGATGCGATGGCAGCAGATGGACAAAAACCAATTAAGGTAAAAGCAGATGGTGCTATGAGCAATAATGATTGGTTAATTCAGTTTTTATCAAATATTAGTAAAACTAAAATTGAAAAATCTTATAATTCTGAAACAACATCTCAGGGTGCAGCAATATTATCTTCTATTGGATCCGGATTACTGCCTTCTCTTAAAGACTCTAGTAAGTTTTGGAAATTAAATAAAAGTTATAGCCCTAAAATGGAAAGTGCTGAAATAAAAAACTATAGAAATGGCTGGAACAAAGCAATAAAAAGAACTATTATGTAAAACTGATTTTGGTTAAGGAAATTAAACTATGTATGATCTAATAATTAAAAATGGTACAATAATAGATGGTACTGGCTCACCTAGAAAAATGTCTGATATAGCAATAAAGAATGGTAAAATATGTGAGCTTGGTAAAATATCCGGTCAAAGTAATAGAGTAATAAACGCAGAGAATAAATTTGTAACTCCAGGCTGGGTCGATATTCATACGCACTATGATGGACAGGCTACTTGGGACCCCTACCTTACTCCATCTTCATGGCATGGTGTGACTACATGTGTTTTTGGAAATTGCGGTGTTGGTTTTGCTCCAGTTAAAAAAGGAAAAGAAAAATATTTAATAAATTTAATGGAAGGTGTTGAAGATATTCCAGAAACCGTTTTATCAGAAGGTATAGATTTCTGTTGGGAAACATTTCCCGAATATTTAAATGCATTAGAAAATTCCAATAGAATAATGGATATAGGAACTCAAGTTCCTCATTCTGCACTTCGTTTTTTTGTAATGGGAGAAGATGGAGCAAATCATTTATGTAAACCAAATGAAGAACAAATTTCAAAAATGAAAAGTTTATTAGAAGAAGCACTTAATGCTGGTGCATTAGGTATTTCAACCTCTAGGACTACGAAGCATAAATCTGCTGATGGAAATCTAGTTCCAAGTTTAAGCGCAGATGATAAAGAGTTAACTGGAATAGCAGAAGCTTTAAAGAATACTAAAAAAGGACTTTTACAGTGTAATTCAGATATGGGTCCAGGAGAAATGGAATTATTAATTCAAGCAGCTAAGTTCTCAGGGCAACCTTTATCAGTTTTACTAATTCAATATAATGATTTTCCAGAAAGGTGGAGAGAGACATTAAATTATATCTCACATGCTAATAAAAATGGCATTATAACAACTGGCCAAGTAGGAAGTAGACCTATTGGTGTATTGATGGGCTTTAATACTAGCGTAAACCCCTTTTCTAGCCATGAAGCATGGAAAAAAATTAAGCATTTAAGTAACAAAGAAAGAAATAATATAATAAAAAATGATATAAATATTCGTAATAGCTTAATTAACGATATTCCAGATAATTCTCATATAAAATGGATAAAACAAACTTTTTCTTTAACATACTTATTAAAAGAACCATTAAATTATGAACCCACAAAAGAGATGAGTATTACTTCTATTGCATCAAAATTAAATAAAGAGCCATGGGAAATTATTCTTGATCATTTTACTTCTTCAGAAAATGATGAGTTTTTAATGCATACTTTTGAAAATTATACTCATAACAGTCTAGATGTTATAGCAGAAATGCTTGAATCTGAATATACAATTTGCGGTGTAGGAGATGCCGGAGCACATGTGGCAACAATTTGTGATGCTAGTTATCCTACTTTTATGGTTCCATTTTGGTCACGAGATAGAAAAAGAGGCAAATTATTAAATTTAGAATATCTAGTATCTAAGCAAACTTTAAAAACTGCACAAACTTATAGTCTCTTAGACAGGGGAGCCTTGATTGAAGGTATGCGGGCAGATATAAATATTATAGATTACGACAATATTGGTTTAACAAAACCATGTTTAACATATGATTTACCTGCTGGTGGTAAAAGACTCATTCAAAAATCTAGAGGATATGAACATACATTTGTAAAAGGAATAGAAGTATCACATAATGGAGAATTTACTGGCCAACTTCCAGGTAAATTAATCAGAGGTAATCAATCTATTAACTAATATAAGGAATAAATATAATGAGTAATGACTTAATTGTGAATAAAAAAAACTCTACTGTAACAATTACTTTTAATAGGCCAGAAAGAAGAAATGCTCTCAGCCATGATATGTTAAATGATTTTTATAATGAATTAATAAGAATAGAGAATGACAGTTCTATAAGAGCTGTTGTTATTACAGGAGCTGGCAATGCTTTTTGTGCTGGAGGTGACCTCAAAGATATGGCAGAAAGAGACAATGGACAAGAAACAACACAAGAGAAAACTAATAACCTCAGACGTATGATGGAAACCTCTAGAATTCTTCATGAAATGCCTACTCCAACAATAGCTGTTTTACCTGGTGCTGCAGCAGGAGCAGGGTTATCGTTAGCATTAGCCTGTGATATAAGAATTGCTAGTGAAAATGCAAAAATAACAACTGCCTTTGCGAAAGCAGGTTTTCCTGGAGATTTTGGAGGAACATTCTTTCTTACACAAATGGTAGGTACAGCAAAAGCAAGAGAATTATATTATCTTTCGAGTGTACTAACAGCAAATGAAGCAAAAGAATTAGGTATTATAAACAAAGTATCAAGTGATGAAGAACTTCAAACCACAGCTAATAAAATAATAGATCAAATAGCTAATGGTCCTTCTACTGCATTAAGATATATGAAGCATAATATGAATCTTGCAGAAAAAGGAAATTTAAGTGCTTCATTAGACAGTGAGGCTTTGTATCAAACTTTATGTAGAGAAACTGAAGATCATCAAAATGCAGCTAAATCTTTTGTTGCTAAAGAAAAACCAGTATTCACAGGTAGATAATAGATTTAATTAATAAAATTTATCAATATATAAAAAGGGATAGTAATTATGACTATAAAAAATATCAAAGCTCTTACTTTTGATACTGGTGGTACAATTTTAGATTGGCATACTGGTTTTAAAAATGCTTTTGAATTAGCTGGCAAACAACATAATATTGAGAGAGATTGGGCAGATATTACTAATGAACTCAGAAGAAAATCTCTTAAGACAGTTTTAAATTTAGGTGAAAATTCTCCACCTAAATATAATTTTGATGGAGCCCATAAAATAGCTTTAAAAAAAGTTATTTCTGAATTTAATCTTGATCAATTTACTGAAAATAATATACATGATATCGCTTATGAAGCTCCACATAATTTTGTAGTTTGGGATGATTTTCCTGCAGCATTACCTAAATTAAAAAAGAAATTTTTGTGTGTATCTTTTACATTATTAAGCTTTAAATTAATTATAGATACTGCCAGAAAGAATAATTTATCATGGGACGCAGTTTTTTCTTGTGAAGGTATAGGAAAATATAAAATACTTCCTGAGGCCTATGAAACTGCTGCAAAATGGTTACAACTAGAGCCAAGTGAATGCGGTATGGTAGCGTGCCATAACTTTGATTTAGATGCTGCTAAAAAGGTAGGATTTAAGACTATATTTGTTAAAAGACCATTAGAGTGGGGAAAACAAGGACCTCCTGATCCAGATGCCAATCCGCATCATGATTTAATTGTAAATAATTTTTCAGAATTAGCGGAGGCACTAGAATGTTAGATACAAGACCGCAAATTAATAAACAAATTTTTTTAAAGAGCTCACCTAAAGATAAATTAAACGAAGAAAATTTTGAACTTAAAGAATCAAAAATAAACTATTTAGATAATAATCAAGTTTTAGTAGAAGTAATATATATTTCTATTGATGCTGCTAATAGGGCATGGATGCAAGGACGAACATATAGAAGCCAGATATTGCCAGGTGATGTAATGGGAGGATACGCTCTGGGTAAAGTTATAGATTCCAAAAGTAATAAATTCAAAGTTGACGATTATGTTGAAGGTGATTTAGGATGGCAAAGTTATGCCATTAGAAATGAGAATGAACTCATTAAAACTTCTATAAAATCTACTGAAAATCTTCATATGAGTGTTCTTGGAATAACTGGTAAAACAGCATATTTTGGGCTAGAGTTGGCTGATCTTACAGCAGGAGAAACTGTGTTAATCTCTGCTGCAGCTGGAGCTGTGGGCAATGTAGCAGGACAGATAGCAAAAATTCATGGATGTAAAGTAATTGGCATAACAAGTTCAGATGATAAAGCAAAATGGCTAAAAGAAGAATTAGGTTTTGATGGCGTTATTAACTATAAAAATGATAATTTTGTTAAAGACTTAAGAGAACTTTGTCCTGAAAAAATAGATGTATATTTTGATAATGTAGGAGGTCCAATATTTGAGTCAGTACTATTTGCTATGAATAATTTTGGAAGAATTATTTGCTGTGGGGCAGTATCTCAATATGACCAAGCAGCCCCTCAAAATGGTCCTAGAGGAGTTCCAGGTTTAATAGTTACTAAAAGACTTACATTAAAAGGTTTTATAGTAATGGATTTTGAAGACAAAAAACATGTAGCAGAAAATAAACTTATGGAATGGATAGAAAATAAACAAATAAAACCAGCCGAAGATATAATTACAGGATTAGAAAATACACCTAAAGCCTTAATAGGCTTATTGAATGGAGATAATAAAGGTAAAAGAATGGTTAAAATAATTAAATAGGAAATATTAAATGAATTCTAATGAAGAATGGCTACTAACTAATAAAGAAAAAGCCATAGAACCTAATTTGCCAATATGCGACCCTCATCATCATTTATGGGATTTCAATAAGACTTATATTGAAGAAACCTATCTTCTACCTGATATACTTAAAGATACAAATTCAGGCCATAATATAATTTCTACTGTTTTTATTGAATGTGGAGCAATGTATAACCCTGAGCACACCATTGAAGAACAAGTAATTAATGAAACTGAATTTGTAAATGGTATAGCCGCAATGAACAACTCAGGATTATATGGAAAAACTAAAATAGCAGAAGGAATAGTGGGCAGTGCCCCACTTTTAATAGGCGATAAAGTTGCAAATATTTTAGATAAACATTTAAGTGTAGCACCAAATAGATTTAAAGGTATTAGATCGCAAGCTGCAATGCATCCTGATGGTACAATTCCTAGTACAAGAGCTCGTCCAATAGAAGGAGTTTATATTAATGATATGTTTCACCAAGGTTTTTCACATCTGGAGTCTAGAAACCTATCATTCGAAGCATGGTGTTATCACCCACAGTTACCACAACTAATTCAATTGGCTAAGAAATTTCCTAATACCACTATAATACTTAATCATTTCGGAGGACCATTAGGTATTGGGTCTTTCACAGATAAAGAAGAAGAAACATATTCCTTTTGGAAAAAGCAAATTACTGAATTATCTAAATGCGAAAATGTAGTTGCTAAACTTGGAGGAATAGCTATGGAAATTAATGGCTTTAAATGGCACCTAAATAAAATAGCACCTTCTGGTCAAGAATTAATCAATAGGACACAACGATATTACGAGAAAACTATAGAGCTCTTTGGTGTAGATAGATGTATGTTTGAATCAAATTTTCCGGTAGATAAAATTAGTTGTAGCTATGTAAATTTATGGAACGGATTTAAACTATTAACAAAAGATTATTCTCCAGATGAAAGAGCTAAGCTTTTTCATGATAATGCAACTAGAATTTATAAATTGTAATATATGAATAATAATAATAAATATAATGCTATTTTATGTAATAGTTTTGGCTCCATTAATGATTTAAATTATACCAAATTTAACTCTCTCCCAATTATGAGTAATGAAGTTAGAATTCAAGTTAAAGCCTGTGGCGTAAATTTTCCTGACAAACTTATGATTGAAGGTAAGTATCAACTAAAGCCTGCTCTTCCATTTATTCCGGGAATGGAACTATCAGGAATTATTTCAGAATCAAACAATATTCAATATCCTACTGGAACAAAAGTAATATATCAAATGCGTTATGGTGGATATAGTGAAGAAGTAATAGCTAATATTAATGACCTAAAGCTATTTCCTAATAACTTTTCTTTTGAAGAAGCAGCTGGTTTTAGTGTTGCAACTCAAACAGCTTATGTAGCACTAATTGAAAGAGCTAATATAATTAAAGGACAAACTATTCTTATATTTGGAGCTACAGGAGGAGTCGGGCTTGCCGCTATACAATTAGCTAATGCTATAGGTGCAATAGTAATTGCCGCCTGTAGTTCTATAAAGAAACAAAAAAAAGCTATTAAAGCTGGTGCTAAGTATGCAATTGGATATGAAGACTTAATTAATAATGTTAAAGAGATAACAAATCAAGATGGAGTAGATATAGTATACGATCCTTTAGGAGGTGAATATTTTTTAAAATCATTAAAAATAATTAAATGGGGAGGGAAAATACTGATTATAGGATTTGCAAGCGGAACTATCCCTTCTATGCCTATAAATATTGCTCTAATAAAAGGTATATCTGTTCTTGGTGTAAGGGCGGGAGAATATTATAGGAAATATCCAAAATTAAAAGAACCCGCAATGAATAAATTATTAAGTATAGCTAACAAAGGTTTGATTACACCAATAATATATGATTCATTAAAACTTAAGGATGCTATTAATGCACTCAAAAAAATAGAAAATAGAGAAGTTATTGGTAGATTAATACTTAAGCCTTAATATATATTAGTGAATTTCATCTGCATTCTTCATTGCTGATAATAATTTATTAATATTAAAATCTGGGGCACGAGCGGCTTCTAAAATTATAGCTTCTTTATCCATTTGTTTCTCTATGATACCAGGTAACATTTTAACAACTTCTTTTGGGATAATGACCGCTCCATGCTTATCAAAATGCACTATATCAGAATCATTTGCCTTCATTCCATATATATCGACCTCAGAAGAAAATTCTAAAACTTGAGTATAAGCATGACTAGGACCTATAGAACCAGCTAGAGCAGAAAAACCATTTGCCCACTGGTCTAAGTCTCTAATAACTCCGTTTGTAACTAAACCCTTAATACCTAGTCCTAAATGTATTGCACTATTTACCTCACCCCAAAATGCACCAAACCCTTCTGGATTATCTTTATCTTCTATCAAAACTACAGAAGGTTTAGGCTCATCAGAAATATATTTATAATATGCGGTTCTAATTTCTTTTGCTTTATCTAAAGGCTTATGTTTTGCACTAATTTTTGCTGTTTTTACATAACCACATACTGAACCATGAATGCCTAC
>Ga0315326_10001554_pt1 | contig 11954 bp, 11 predicted proteins | sample M180m32315metaG_FD_203457 | JGI IMG/M metagenome (GOLD analysis project Ga0315326, IMG submission 203457) | Ammonia-oxidizing marine archaeal communities from Monterey Bay, California, United States - M1 80m 32315 | ecosystem: Environmental > Aquatic > Marine > Coastal | place: USA: California... | reverse complement strand
GCTGATTGGTCTCAAACCTGGGTCTGGCCTTTTCGCGCTTTACAGTTTTGCGGTGCTTTTTGGACTAGGATCAGGGCTTTTTGCTGTTTGTGTTTTTGTCGGCGCCGCTGACATTTTTTCTGGCCGTCATTTCGGCCTGTTTAACGGCATCGTGCTGGCAGGGATGGGGTTCGGTGGCGCATTCGGTCCCTGGCTCGGGGGGCTGCTTTTTGATATCTTTGATTCCTACTACTACTCGTTCCTGTTTGCCCTTGGCAGTTTTGTACTTTCATTCGTCGCATTCTACGCGGCTGCACCGCGTCGATATGTAGCTCGTGGCTTCGGTTAAATCCTGATAAAACTTGCTTGCGCTGTATCGCAAAACTAGCGTTACCCAGGCCTACTGCGGCTTCAACTCAACCTCGATGAAAGACATGTTTTCTGATCCTCGATTGATCACATTATGCTCAACTCCTGCCTTGCGCTGATAGGCTTGCCCGGCTGAAATATCCACCTCGCGCGCAGTGCCGCCAGGTTCTTCAAGTAACATGTCGAGATCGGTGATCGCTGTGATCACGTAGTCATACTCGTGTCGATGCCATCCAGTCTGCGCGCCGGGAGTAAAATCAAAGCGTGTTACCCGGACCTGGTCGTTATCAATCAGTGGCACTGTTGCTGCAGTCTCCCGATCTACCATATTTGGACTCCTCTTTTTGGGCGGATCGCTGTTCATACGCCACCACCCGCTATTATCTCCTTGCACGCAATATCTCTTTGTATGCGGTGCACGTCAATGGATAACGCACGCGTCACTGCTAAGATATCAGGTTCACTGACAACTGATCAACAAACATGTCGCCAGATATTGTAATTGTAGGAGCGGGAATAACAGGTTGTGCAACGGCCTATGAGCTTTCCAAAGCGGGCTTGAAGGTCGAGGTCATCGAAAAATATACTCCCGCTGCCATGGCATCCGGGTGGACTCTCGGGGGCGTACGTCAATCCGGCAGGCTTCAACCTGAACTGCCATTGGCGAAATACTCGGTAGAGCAATGGAGTCAACTCAGTCATACGCTGGATTACGACACCGGTTATATGCAAGAAGGAAACCTGCGTTTAGCCCGAAATGAAGCAGAGGTGAAAGCAATTGAAACGCTGGTCAAAAAGCAAAAGAACAGTGGATTGGATATTGTTTACCTTTCTGACCTTAAAGAAATTCAAGCTATAGCACCATGCGTCTCCAGCGACATACTCTCGGCATCTTTTTGTCCAACGGATGGCCACGCCGATCCCGTTGCCACGGTCATTGCCTATAAAGAGGCTGCACAAAGAAATGGAACTGTGTTTCGGATCGGTGAGTCGGTAGAGGCTTTATCGGCTGAAGGTAATAAATTGAGCACTGTGACCACCAGTAGGAGGACAATCAAGACAAGTCGGTGTCTTCTGGCGTGCGGCGTTGGGGTCAATCAGTTGATCCAACGATTTGGAATACAAGTACCCCTTTCTTTTGCAATAGCAACTGTTATCCAAACAGCGCCGGCAGCCTCGCTTTTAAGGCCAGTTCTTGGCGTTGCCGATGGCGCAGTCACGCTGCGCCAGGAAAGAGATGGTAAATTTCGATTGTCGAGTGGCGTACAGAAATGGAATGGTAAGTTAGTCGAGAAGGATGGACGGCCGTATGTATTCCCATCCAGTGAAAAAGTCTATTCAACCCTGAAGGCAGGGTTTGAGATCTGCCCCAGTCTCAAAGGCCTGCAGATGCAAAAGTTCTGGGGTGGAGCCATCGATCTTACCCCCGATGCGCTGCCCGTTCTAGATAGACTTCCGGGAGTAGAGGGTATTTATCTGGCCAGCGGCTTTTCAGGTCATGGCTTTGGCATTGCACCGGCTGTAGGCCATATCCTGGGTCGCCTTATTCTGGGGGCAGTCCCCGACCTTGCGTTTCGAAGCTTTGCACTTGAGCGATTTGAAAAGAACCAATCCCATACAAATCCAGAACCAGTTGTAACCTTGCATGGCTGAAAAGTATCACCGGATCCACTCTCACGGTATTATTCAATGCCCATGACAGACCCCGACAAACTTGATGCGATCGTCGCCCAGGCGGTAAAAAGCCGCGATGCGCGCGAGCGTGATTATCGTGCGCAATCTCTAAAACTCCATCCGTGGGTATGCGGGCGCTGTGGGCGCGAATTTACCCGCAAAAATCTGCATGAATTGACCGTTCACCACAGGGACCACAACCACGATAACAACCCCGCAGATGGCAGCAACTGGGAAAACCTGTGTTTGTACTGCCATGACAACGAGCATGCCCGTTATGTGGATGCGGTCCCCGGTGCCGAACCGGTTAAATCAACCACCGTTACTCACAAAGGGCTGGCGGGCCTCGCCGATCTGCTCAAAAAAGATTCGTAATGGTGTGGCTAGTCGCTCCCGCTAGGACTCGTCCTGGTTTTCTGTTGATCAAGATCCCACATAGGCCACTGCCTCTACCTCTACCAGCATGGTCGGCTCTGCCAAACGGGCTTCGACGGTTGTCCTCGCCGGTGGATCAGTCGGGAATACCTTTGCGAACTCCTCGTTCATGGTCTGGAAATCACGTATATCCGCGAGGTACACAGTGCACTTGAGCACATCATTCACGGTGGCCCCACCTTCAGCCAAGACCGAGACAACATTTTTAAGGGTCTGGCGAGTCTGAGCCGCCACATCGCCAACGCCGGTGACCTCTCCGGTCTCATCCCAGGCTACCTGACCTGCGGTAAACACAAGGCCGCCACCTGTTGCGCCAGGAGAGTATGGATAAGTTGGACGCGGCTGAAAATCTAAATTCTTTGGGCAAAGTATTTTCTTTGGCATATTGCTCTACTCTTAGTATTGGTTTCGCACCGGCTGTGACTTGGACGCCTTCATTACATAAGCCCTGTCATGACATAAGCCCTGTCATGCCGAGTCCGACACCCTGATTTCTATTGCTGTTGGCATGCCATGATTACAAGGGTTATTGACTTGGGGACAATTGGAGATAACAACCAGGGCATTCATGTTCGCCTGTAAGGTGACGATAGCGCCCGGCTGCGCCTTACTGGGAACAAAAACTGTATCTGCCAGTTTTCGTTCGGACGTTATCGGTACATCACAGAAAAAATTGATATTGGGGACAATATCTTTACGGCCCAACTGGAATGCCTTGAGTCCTTTGAGGAAGTTTTCCCTGCACCCGGTGACACCCTCAACCGCGTAAAGCATTCGGTTGCTGGCTTCACTACAACAACCCCCAATTGTGTCATGACCACCAAAGGTGTCTTCAACTATCGAAAAGATCGGACGTGCTTCGTCCGAATAAAGGGTATGCCCCTGCGTCAATTTAAGTGTCAATGCGGCTTTGAGAGTATTAGGCGCATGATACCGTTCATCGGGCCTGTCGGCGTTGTAGCATAAAAAATCAACCCCTTGCCCTCCTTCCAGATCGGTAATCCTAAGGTAGTGGTCCTGCGGGATAACCCCCGACCAGTATCCACCAGGTTCAATTAGATTCGACTCGGTCATTTTCTTTCTCATTCGTTATCAATCAGGCAGGTTTTTTTCCCTCTTTGGACGCCCGTCTTACCCAATTGAATGCTGGGTACATTAAACAGAATGTTCAATAGTAGTTCGAAACTGCTTGGAGAAAACGTCACATTGTTATAGATTGCACTCGGAATCACACGCGCCCGTAGCTCAGCTGGATAGAGTACCTGGCTTCGAACCAGGTGGTCGGGAGTTCGAATCTCTCCGGGCGCGCCATATTTTTCAATTACTTAACCGATTTTCCCCAATTTGAACCTTGCAGTTGAACGACGGCCTCCTGACAGATTCCTATACCTCAAGGCGGTAATCGATAGTTGTGGAGCCAGCTGATGAACCGCTGGCCCAATACTGAACTGACCAGCCGTCTTGGGATTCCTTATCCAATTATTCAGGCGCCGATGGCTGGTGCATCAACACCGGCGCTCGCCATTGCTGTCTCGAAAGCCGGTGGACTGGGCTCTCTTGGCCTCGCCATGCATACCGAAGAGGCCCTACGGGCTGACTGTGTCGCAGTGTCCACTGCTATCGATGCGCCCTATAACGCCAACTTCTTTGTTCACAGTGAGCCTGTCGATGATCTGGAGCGCGCTGCCGATACCCGCTCGTTGCTTGCACCCTACTATCGTGAACTGGGGCTCGGCGAAGTACCTGATGCGATAACGCCGGCACCGTCTTTCAATGACATCCATCTGCAGGCCTTGCTTGATCTTCGCCCGCCAGTAGTGAGTTTTCACTTTGGGCTGCCGAATGATAATGCCTTTAGGGCGATCAAAGCCGCCGGACTATTCACCTTGTCCTCGGCAACCAATGTGGCCGAAGCCCGTGAGCTCGAAGCGCGAGGTGTCGATGCCGTTATTGCGCAGGGCTTCGAAGCCGGCGGGCATCGCGGCACTTTTTCAAAACCGTATGAAAGGGGTCACGTAGGCACCCTGGCACTGGTACCGCAGGTTGTCGACGCGGTATCCGTACCCGTGATTGCGGCAGGTGGCATCGGTGACGGTCGCGGCATCGCTGCTGCGCTTGCCCTTGGTGCAAGTGCCGTGCAACTTGGTACGGCATTTCTGACCTGTCCTGAATCAGCCGCACATCCACTTTACCGCCGAGCCCTCAACGAGGCCGCAGACGATACACCACGGATCACACACGCTTTCTCCGGCCGACCGGCTCGAGGTCTGGCAAACCGTTATTTGCTTGAGATGGCAGGTCATGAAGCCCGCTATCCAGATTTTCCAATTCTCAATAGTCTGACAGGACCACTGCGTAAAGCCAGCGCAAAGGAAAACAGCCCCGATTTTCTATCTTTATGGGCGGGGCAAAGTGCCGCGATGTCGAGAAATCTGCCTGCCTGCAAACTGATTCAACTGTTGGTTGCAGAAACAGAATCTGTCCTAGAGGGTCTGGCAACAAAACGTTAACTGCACGCGTACCCAAACTGTACACCGCATCTGCAAAGGTCGGGCCGTGTGAAACATCGAGCCAACCTCGATGACTGCCAGCAGGCTGGTAAATAGTTCTACCATCGAAGCACTACCAAAGCCATGGCTTTGGCTTTGCTTTTGGTTTGGCTTTAACAAAAGGATGCCCATGGACTGTTGATGGGCCGCTCAATATAGTTATCACCTGCCATATACGCCATGATCTGAGGCATCTTTTCAAATGACTCAAGGAAACTGTGAAGAGTCGGGCGATTAGTGACTGTAATGGACCCCGCCACCATTAGCCGGACCTGCCAGATAAGCTCATAAAGAATAAAATCAACTAAGGAGATACGACTTCCAACAAAGCAGCTCTGAAGCTTACGATTTGATAGGTGATATTCAAAGCCATCTAGATATCTTGTTACTGAAGTCGATTTGAATTCTTCGAAAGCCTTCTCGTAATCAGGGTCAAGCGTATACGCAGTTTCAACAATTAAATTACGAAAATCGTATGCTTCATCCTGTAACAGGTCTATCCATGTTTGTTCTATAACTGAATCGCCATAGTAATTGAACGTTCTTGCAAGAAAACGCATGATTGCGTTGCTTTGTGTCAGTCGAATCTGATCAGAGTGCTCCAAATCAATCAGATAGGGAAGATTCGCAAATGGCAGGGACAGTGTGTCTTTATGACCCTGCCAATCTGGCGACTCATCCTCAATGAGGCTGCCATCTGGATTAATACCAAAGCGTGCTTCTGAGATTTCAACCTCGGCATGGGCCAAGAGAAACCGTATCGGCTGAGCCAATCCTCTTATAGCCCAATACCCAAGCTCAAACCTCGCATTTGTATTTTCGATTCGCTGCACTATGAAAGATCTCCACCAAAAGAATTATTACGGGGTCATTTCTTAATCTGCGAGGCCAACCCCAAGTTATTGATTTTCGATTAAGTTAACAAATCACTTGACTGAATAGCTGATCAAAAAACACAATATCATATCTTTAAAAGGAGGGTATATGAGTAACACCTATTACAAGTCCTTGTCAGAAGCGCTACCCGATATTAAGCGGGTCAAGGAAGAAAAGAGCCGCCTTGAGTCCTGTGGCGTCAAATATATTCTTTCATGCTGGATAGATATGTTTGGCGTTCCAAAAACAAAACCCGTGCCGATCAGTGATTTTGAGTTGTTGTGCATGGGTAAAGGCCCCCAGTTTGCGGTTCATTCGATCTCATTTGTCCCGGAACTTGGCCCAGCCGACTCCGATCAGATCCCACTGCCTGACCTGGATAGCATTGTTGTGTGTCCCTGGGATAAGACCCTCGCCTGGGTTTTCGCAGATCTATGGTGGGAGGGCAAGCCATATAACCTATGCCCGCGCCAGGCCTTAAAACGAGCGATTCATGACGCCAAGGCTCAAGGCTACGAAATGTATGCCGGCATAGAACCTGAATTTATCGCCATGAAGTGGGATGAAAACGGTTTACCCGTTAAAGCCTTTGACAACGACCCCACTGGTGCAGTGCGCCCCCGTCGGCAGGCCTTCGGATACGACGTGGAGTATTCGCTCGACTCAATGGGGTTTCTCGGCCAGATGATCGACATCCTCGAGGATCTTGGGTGGAACCTGCATGACGTGGTAGCCGAAGGGGCTTATTCACAGTTTGAGCTCGACTTTCACTATACCGATGTACTCAACATGGCGGACCGTATGGTGTTCTTGCGGGTCCTTTTAAAGGAAATCGCCAAAAAACACGGTATGTTTATTACCTATATGCCCAAGCCAACATTAGGGGATTGGAGATCTGGCGCTCACATGAACACCTCAATGCAAGCTATTGCGGCGCCGGGTGTCAATATCTATGAGGGTGAGGCGGGACAGTGGAGCGAGCACGTGTTTCACGCACTGGGTGGAATTCTCAAACATGGAGGAGCTATTACCGCCATTGCCTGCTCTACCGTCAACTCCTATAACGGGCTGGTGCCCAAGGTCGGTGGGTTTGAGGGAGGTACTTATACCTGGGCGCCGACTCACATGGCGTATGGGAAGAACAATCGGTCCGCCATGCTTCGGTTACCACAAAGTCGTTTCGCCATTGAGAACCGCGCCGCCGACATGTGTATGAATCCTTACCTTGGCTTGGGTATGATGCTTTCAGCCTCGGTGGAAGGCCTGGTGAATAAAATCGATCCAGGACCCTCTTTGGATGAAGATCTGTACGTTATGGCGGAATCTGAGAAAGCTGAGCGCTCTCTTACGCCGCTACCTCGTAACCTTCTCGAAGCAACCGAGTTACTCTCGCAAAGCGAGTTGGCGCGAGGCATGCTGGGTCCAGTCCTGCTCAACTCTTTTCTAACGTACAAAATAGATGAGTGGGAGCGATACCATCAGGCTGTGACTGACTGGGAAGTACAGGAATATCTAAGGCTGTACTGACACATGATTGACCCTGATCTCAATTATCTTGTGAGCCTTAAGACCTATCCAATTAATTGATTGGATAGCGAAGCGGGTCAGGAACTGTTGACACGGTCGTCTCGAATTATGGAAGAGAATACCCTTGTTGAGTTTCCACATTTTCTTCGATCTCAAGCAGTTATGGCTTTGGCAGATGAACTGATCGCGTTGGAATCGAACGCCCATCGGATCGATTACATAAGCACACCTCAATATTGAACAACCTGATGTTTTCAACCGAATTGTGCTAGATTTTCTATCAGATTTGGAGACTCCCTTGCCATAGCAGGAGGCCGACTGTGAGCCAATCTGATCGCGATCCCAGTGTTGAGATCAATTCCAGCAACCGGAAAGTCAGGATATGCTGGCCCAATGATACATCGGCAGAATTTCACTATGTCTGGTTGAGACACAACGCCCGCTGTCCAGGGGGGATGTCCAATGACACCAACGTCAAGATTGATCTCCTTCCCGATGATCCTGCCTCCCTGATCATTGAAAAAGCCAGAATCAACGGAGACTGCCTTCAAATCACCTGGGGAGATAATCAACTACAGACGACTCATTCTCTGGAGACACTGCTCACAAGCCGTTACGACCAAGCCTCTCGCAAACAGCAAAAACCAACCCCCATTTTGTGGGGCGCCGACAATGCCTCATCGATTCCACACTATTCTTTCGATGATTTGACGCATCCTGAACGGGTGTTCAATATTGCCCTAACAGTTCGTGACTTTGGCATTGTCAGAATCAAGGACGTGCCTGCTGAATCTGGCACTGTTGCTGCAGTCGCTCAGCGGTTCGGCGTGGTCCATCACAATAATTATGGCGGCGTTTTTGATGTAAGAAGTGATGCCAACCTTTCGTTGGGCTCAAATACCGGAAAATATCTTGGCCCACACACTGACGAAAGTTATCGACATGCCGCTCCGGGAATTACCTTTTTTCATTGTCTAACTGCATCATCTGACGGAGGTGGTGCAACTATTTTGGTTGATGGATTTAAAGCAGCAGACATGCTTCGTATTAATGAACCCGAATCATTTAAGACCCTCACACAGGTTCCGGTTTTTTTTCAGCGTCGAGCATTGCCAGAAGAAGACATGCAGTCTCATAGAAGAATAATCGTACTTGATGTCGATGGCGATGTTGAAGGTATTCGATTTACCGACCGAACTATTCCGCCTCAAGATTTACCAGATCATCTGATGGAGGACGTATACAAAGCCATTAAGGCTTTCTGGACGATCGTAAACACTGATGAACTCAAGTATGAGTATCCTATGCGCTCGGGCGATCTTCACGTATTCGATAATCAGAGGGTTTTACATGGGCGAACCGAATTTAACCCGTTAACTGGCGAGCGTCACTTACAGCAATGTTCGGTCAACAGAGATGAATTTCAAAACACGATTAGAATCTTGGCTGTACGATGTAATCATCCGGCACAAAAGCAAGCCATGTCGGGTGGGGCATTGGGCTAGGCTTAACTAACGGTTTTTGATGAACTACGATCTATTCTCACTTGGCGACGTCCGCCTGCAGAGCGGCCAGATACTGCCAGACGCTAAGTTAGCCTATAAAACCTATGGCACACTCAACGCCAAACGGGATAACGTTGTTTTGTTGCCCACGTTCTACACAGGCACTCATGAGCGAAACGAGGGCTTTTTTGGGCCGGGCCGGGCGATAGATCCGAGCAGACATTTTATTGTTTCAATCAATATGTTTGGTAATGGGTTGTCGTCTTCACCGAGTAACGCCCAGGCGCCAGCAGATCGCGGAAATTTCCCGCTCGTTACCCTATTTGACAACATCAATTGTCAACAGATTCTGCTCCAAGAGCTTTTTGGAATAGAACGGGTACTTCTGGTCATCGGCTGGTCGATGGGCGGCTGCCAGGCTTTTCAATGGGCTGCCCAGTTTCCAGACCGCGTCATCAATGCCCTTCCCTTTTGCGCTTCTGCACGCACCTCAAGACATAACTGGGTATTTTTGGAAGGTGTCAAGGCAGCGCTGCTAGCTGATACCGCCTTCAAAGGTGGCTTCTACGATAATCCTCCTGAGGTCGGACTTAAAGCCTTTGCCCGGGTGTATGCCGGCTGGGCTTACTCACAAACCTGGTACCGGGAGGAATACTACAAGCAACTGGGCTTTAATAACGCAGAGGCACTACTGCAAGACTGGGAAAACGACCACCTCAACTGGGACGCGAATAACCTGCTGGCAAAACTGGCAACCTGGCAGTCTGGAGATATCAGTAACAATGATCTTTATAAGGGTGATTTCGAAACCGCTCTTGCAAACATCAAGGCAAATACAATTATTATCGCTTGCAACAACGATCTATATTTCCAGCCAGCGGACAACCAACTAGAGATCGACCATATAACGAATGGCGAACTGCGGGTGTATGAATCCCCCTGGGGGCACTGCGTCGCCTCACCCGGCAATGACCCCGGCTTTGCATCTTATCTAGATCGTTCAATTTCTGAACTTATAGACTGATCTTTTAAACCATGGTCGCAAATACCCAGGATCGAAAGAACTTTAGCCGCTATTGTGGCTACCATCAAAACTGGGAAGGCCAACCACTTCGCGATCTGGCTGAGACCGATGCTGGCACTTCCTGTGGCGAATTGCTCCGGCGATACTGGCACCCCGTTCATATTGCCAGCGAAATTGGGTCGCGCCCCAAGTTAATCAAAGTGTTAGGTGAAGAATTGGTTCTTTTCAAGGACCAATCCGGCGCATACGGCCTGGTTCACAAGAAGTGTCCGCACCGAAGAGCATCGCTCGAATACGGGCGTTGCGAGGCCCATGGAATCCGCTGCTGCTACCACGGGTGGGTATTTGATATTGATGGGACAATCCTAGAGATTCCCGGCGAACCGGATGGGTCTTCTCATGCCCAACACGCACAAGAACAAATCCGCCTAGGCGCCTATCCGGTAAAAGAGTTCAAAGGATTACTATTTGCATACCTTGGCCCCTTTGAGCACCAACCACCATTTCCGATCTACGACAGCTATGGCATTCCCGAAATGGTCATGACTCCCTACGCCGTGCCGTTTAACTGCAACTGGATACAGGTACTCGACGCGATTGTTGATCCGGTTCATACCGCATTTCTTCACCAGTCCCAGTTTTCCAACGGCTTCGGTAAAATGGGCGAAATTGAGTTCTATCAGCGCGACAAGATTCGTTTTCTGGGCACCGCTTCTCGTCGGGTCGGCGATAACATCTGGGTGAGAGTGAATGAACTGATCTTGCCGAACTTTACCCAGGCAGGGTCTGCATTTGCCTGCGACGGAACAGCCTCACGTTATTTCGGGCGCAGCGCGTTCACGCGCTGGGTGGTACCCTTAGATGACCAACACTGTATTGCTTACGCCTGGGGTAATTTTGGAGAACGAGGAGATCCGGAGGAATACAACACTCCAGAAGGCATGCAAAAGATCGAACAGGGCGAGATACTTAAGCGCAGTTACGAGGAGCGTCAACGAAGCCCCGGCGATGTGGAGGCAGTAGAAGGGATGGGGCTGATTTCCGATCATGAACGGGAATATCTTGTCCCAGGTGATCGGGGTGTCACGTTATATCGCCGTCAGATCCGGCAATTGGCTCGTAACCTGCAACAAGGCCACCCCCCTTTGCAGCCAACTGATCTTGGATCGGGTGTTATCCCCACCTACGGGAGCGATACAGTCCTGTATCGACCGCTTCAATCGACGACTGACGACCACCACTTAATGCGCGACACCGGGGCAAAGGTTATGGATATCCTTTTTGATTCTGACAATGATCCGGCTCTGAAACGGGATGAGCGCATTATCAATAAACTAAAAAAACTAGGCTAGAAAATGATGTTGCGAGTCCATATCAAGAATAATCACTATCGGCCTGATACCTTCCCTAATACCGCCGAAGGTGAAAAAGTTTTTACCATTACTCAACAGCGCTTTGATGAGGCAAGCATCAATCATCCAGACGTGACGCGAGAACTGGATTTGTCTATCGGCTGGGATACGGACCAGTTTGAAAAACACATGGCAACTGCAGACGTTTTGGTGACATGGGATCTTCCAACCGAAGGCCTTGCCAAAGCCGCCCCCAATCTAAAGTGGATTCATATCATCGGCGCAGGAGTCGAACACCTTGCGCCCATGGATTGGCTCCCCACCGAGGTTGTCCTGACCAACAATAAGGGAGTTCACGCCAAAAAAGGTGGTGAATTTGGAATCATGAGTATCTTGATGCTGCATAACCATATGCCCCAAATTATTCAAAATCAGATGGCCGGAAAATATGATTCACTGTATTCAACTCCAATCTCTGGAAAAACATTAGTGATTATTGGCACTGGCAGCATCGGACGATCAGTAGCGCGGCAAGCTAAGGCTATGGGGGTGTATGTTATCGGCGTATCAAGGCATGGTAAAAATGTGCCCGAGGTGGATGAGGCGGTTCCGGTTAAAGATCTGGACAGTGTTTTACCGCGGGGTGATTTTGTTTTTGTAGTTA
>Ga0315326_10001553_pt1 | contig 11955 bp, 10 predicted proteins | sample M180m32315metaG_FD_203457 | JGI IMG/M metagenome (GOLD analysis project Ga0315326, IMG submission 203457) | Ammonia-oxidizing marine archaeal communities from Monterey Bay, California, United States - M1 80m 32315 | ecosystem: Environmental > Aquatic > Marine > Coastal | place: USA: California... | reverse complement strand
CGCTCACTACGCAATTCCCCGTTTGACATCGCGGCGCATCGGCATAACTCTCCGCCGCCATGAAACACGCCCATATGGTCCTTATCGTCCTTGTCATGGCGGTCTGGGCATCAAATATCGCCGCGGCGCGGATTGCCGCCGGAGAGATTCCGGGCTGGGCGCTGATCTCGCTGCGGATGGCGTTGATCGCCATCACGCTCGTACCCTTCGTCGCGATGCCCCGCGGTCACATGTGGAAAATTTTCGGCCTGTCGGTGACCATGGGCACGATGCATTTCGGGCTGATGTTCGTGGCACTTGAACACATCCATGTTGGCACGGCGGCGCTGATTATTCAGACATCCGTGCCGTTTGCACTGCTCCTGGCGCTCATATTCTTTCGTGAAAAATTCGGCTGGTACAGGGCGACAGGCATTCTTGTCAGTTTTGTCGGCGTTGCCCTGGTGGTCGGCGAGCCGCGCTTATCTGACAGTTTGTTCTATGCGTTCCTGGCCCTTGTATCGGCCCTGGCCTTCGGCGCCGCCAATCTGCAGCTTCGCGGTCTCGGCGGCGTCAACGTGTTCGCGATCAACGGCTGGATGGCGATCTTTGCCATCCCGCAGATGGCGCTGCTGTCGTATCTGTTTGAAACCGGCCAGATCGAAGCGATCAAAAATGCGAGCATGGAATCATGGATCGCGATCCTGCATATGGGCATCGTCGTTAGTATTGTCGGGCACGGGCTGTGGTACCAGCTGGTCCCCAAATACCAGACCAACCAGACAATGCCGTTCACCCTGCTGATTCCCGTCTTCGGCGTCAGCTTCGGGGTCGTCCTGCTGAGAGAAACGCTGTCCTGGCATATTCTGGCGGGCGGACTGGTGACCATCGCGGGAGTCGCGATAATCCTATTCCGTCGGACGCCCCAGGCGGCAGTACGGGCGACACCGTCAGATATAGCGGATTGAACACATGGATATCATCGAGAGGCCGTCCCCTAATTTTAGCGACCGCCCGATGGGCACGGTTATCGATCTGGTGGCCCTGCACTACACCGGCATGATGTCCGGCGCCGTGGCGCTGGACCGGCTGTGTGACGCAGCTGCCAAGGTCAGCGCGCACTACCTGATCGAAGAAGACGGTCGCGCCTTCAGGCTGGTCGCCGAAGACAAACGAGCTTGGCATGCCGGGTTCAGCCATTGGGCGGGGGCATCCGACATAAACGACCGATCCATCGGAATTGAGATCGTCAATCCCGGGCATGAATTCGGATACCGCCCGTTTCCGGAAGCCCAGATGGTCACAGTTGAGACATTAGTCGCTGAAATCATGAGCCGCCACGGTATCGCGGCGAACCGGGTGGTGGGTCATTCCGACATCGCGCCATCCCGCAAGCAGGACCCGGGCGAATTGTTCGACTGGCAACGCCTGGCCGCCAAAGGTCTTTCTGTCTGGCCGGCGGATTTCCCGCCTCCCGTCGATCCTGCCGACGCCCTGCTTCATCTCGCGGCCATTGGCTACGACCCTGCAGCCAATGGCGCCGAAGTCGTCACTGCCTTCCAGCGCCGCTTTGTGCCAGATAACGTGAACGGCGCTCTCGACGATCGGACTCTCGCGATGATCGCGGCCGTTCACGCCATAAACGGTTGACGCTTATCGCGTTTCGACCGAGTGTGCGCGCGGTCCAGACGGTCGGATGGTCGCCTTTCGGCAATGGGGAAACCCGTCGGGGGGAGGAAAGTCCGGGCTCCACGGAAACACGGTGCCGGTTAACGGCCGGCGGGGGCAACCCCAGGGAAAGTGCCACAGAGAGCAGACCGCCGTATCCTCGGATACGGTAAGGGTGAAAGGGTGCGGTAAGAGCGCACCGCGTCGTCGGTAACGGCGATGGCAGGGTAAACCCCACCGGGAGCAAGACCGAATAGGGGCGGCACGCGAACGCAAGTTCGCAGGCGGGTTTCTGCGCCGCTGCCCGGGTAGGTCGCGACGAGGCGTTCGGTAACGGACGCCCCAGATGAATGGCCATCTCCCGCCCAGGCCTCAGTCCGGGCGGGGACAGAACCCGGCTTAAAGACCGTCTGGACCAGACCACTCCCCTCCACGACCTGCGGACGATCCTGCCCCGCCTCTGCGGGTGACACGCCCCAAAGAGAACACAACAAGAACACAGTGCTGCCACAATTGGCGGCTAAAGAATCCTTGCTACCGTCACGGGAACAATTTCATTTCCGTTCGAAAGCGCCTGTAGGGACATCAACGAATGCTTCTAAACACCCGTTCTTAACTGGTTCTTTACTATTGATGGCATTGACTACCATAATAACCCATGATATCCCATCATGTCCCAAATCCGTTATGGGGACGTGTTTTCATGCCGGTTCGCCGGCGACTGCAGACAGGAAAGTCAGATCGTCCCGTGGCGTCGTTTATTTCGACATACGAGAACAAGGTTGACCGGAAGGGCCGTGTATCGGTTCCGGCGGCCTATCGTTCTGCGCTGGGAAATGAGACATATCAGGGTGTTATCGCCTATCCGTCGTTTACAGACCCTGCCATCGAAGGCTTTGGCCGCGGCACCCTCGACCAGCTTATCCAGCGGCGTTTCGATCAATCCCTGGACGGTGGAGATTTCACCCAGACCCTTGTCGGCAAGTCGGAAGACGGCCTCGTCGAAACCATTATGGCGCTGTCCAACGAGCTGCCGTTCGACGGTGAGGGGCGAATCATCCTGCCCGCGCGCCTTGTCGAACATGCCGGCATCACCGACCGCGCCACCTTTGTCGGCCGCGGCACACGTTTCCAGATTTGGGCGCCGGATGCCTATGAAAAACATCAGGCTGCAGAGGTCGCTGCCCTGCGCGCCCGTTTAAACGGAGGCGCATCATGAGCCCCTCCCCCGCCGCCTTCGGGCACGAGCCCGTCATGATCGACGAAGTTGTCGCGGCACTGCAACCACGCGACGGCGGACAATACGTTGACGGCACCTTTGGCGCGGGCGGGTATTCCGCCGCGATCCTCGACGCCGCGGACTGCCGGGTCTGGGCGATCGACCGCGATCCGGAAGCCGTCGCCAACGCAGCGGACCTCGTCGACAAATTTGCCGGGCGGTTGACCGTCATTGAAGGTCGGTTCGGCGATATGGCCAATATTCTTGCACGCCAGGGTGTCGAGGTCGTCAACGGCATCGCGCTGGATCTCGGTGTTTCATCCATGCAGATCGACGATGCTACCCGCGGCTTCAGTTTTCGCAATGACGGCCCGCTCGACATGCGTCAAGGCAAGGACGGGCTGTCGGCAGCCGATCTGGTCAACGATGCCGAGGAAAGCGTCCTCGCCGATATCATTTTCAAGTACGGCGAAGAACGTCAGGCGCGCCGCATTGCCCGCGCCATTGTCCGCGCCCGGGCAGATGCGCCGATCACGCGCACCGGCCAGCTTGCCGAAATTGTCCGCAATACATACCGGGGCGGCCATTCGTCAAAAACAGACCCGGCGACCCGCACGTTTCAGGCCATTCGGATACAGGTCAACGAAGAGCTCGACGAGCTGGAACGCGGTCTCGATGGCGCCGAAATCGTGCTCGCCCCGGGCGGGCGGCTCGCCATCGTCGCGTTCCATTCGCTCGAAGACCGCATCGTGAAAGAATTTCTCCGCACCCGCGCAGGCGACACCCCAACCGTGTCCCGCCATCTGCCCGCGGCCGCGACATCGGATACCGAACCCACTTACCGGTTGATCCGCCGCGGCGCACAAAAGCCGTCTGACGCGGAAACGCGCCGGAATCCCAGATCCCGTTCCGCCCGCCTGCGGGTTGCGGAACGCACATCCGCACCGTCAATGCAGGGAGGCTGAGCCATGCGGCAATCCACCCTGCTGTGGGCCGTCCTCGGGATTGCAGTGGTGATCGGCCTGTTTGTTATGAAACATCGGGTGCAGGATCTTGAAGATCGGCTTCACGCCCTTAACGCCGAAATCATTACCGACCGCGATGCTATTCAGGTCATGCAGGCGGAGTGGAGCTATCTGAATCAGCCGGCGCGTCTCGAGGCGTTGAGCAAACGCCTGCTCGGGATGGAGGCGCCACTGGCGGACCAGACGGTATCGATGCAGGAACTTCTGCGCATCTCCGACCCGGATTCGGCAATCGTTCCGCCGGCAACCGAGGTTGCGAAAAAGAAAATGCCGGCGCCGGCGCGTCCTGCCACGCCGCGCACCGCCCTGCGTAAGGTGAAAAGTCCAGCGCAAAACCCTGCCCCGCCGACTATCCAGGGCGATGACTGGCTCGGCCCCATTCTCGCCAAGCTGAAGAAATCGCAATGATCGGCAAGCGGCAAAGCCCACCGGAAAAAATTCGCATCGAAGGCGATCGCAAGACCGCTATCGAAACCGGCCGCAACCGATTGATGGTGGCCGGTGCGCTGTTTACCGCCGCGTTCGCTGTGATCGGCATCCGCGTGATCGATGTCTCGGTGTTTTCCGACAATGCCGAGCCCCGCTATACGCGCAGCATCACGAAAGACGAAAAAAACACCGGACGCGCCGACATCGTCGACCGCAACGGCATTCTGATGGCCACCAGCCTGAATACGGCTTCGCTCTTCGCAAACCCGCGCCTTGTCCTTGACCCCGAACAGGCGGCTCTCCGGCTGTCGACGGCCCTGCCCGATATCAATGCGAAGGCGATCGAGAAAAAGCTGCGGTCCAACCGCGGCTTCGTTTGGCTGCGCCGTCATCTGACGCCGCGACAGCAATACGCCGTCAACCGGCTTGGCATTCCCGCGCTTAACTTCCAGCGCGAGGCGCGGCGGATGTACCCGCTGGGACCGCTCGCTTCGCACGTCCTCGGATTTACCGATATCGACAACAAGGGGTTATCCGGGGTCGAACGTTATTTCGACAAGGAATTGCGGACCCGCCAGAAAAATATGGCGCTGTCGATCGATGTCCGAGTCCAGCACGTGCTGGAGCATGAGCTCGGCGCCGCAATGAAAGAATTCCGCGCAATCGGCGCCGCCGGTCTGGTGATGGACGTGAATACCGGCGAGATCGTCGCCATGTCCTCGCTGCCGAGCTTCGATCCGAACCAGTCCGGCTCTATTCCCGAGGATCTGCGTTTCAACCGCACCACTCTCGGTGTCTATGAAATGGGTTCGACCTTCAAGATTTTCACCACGGCGATGGCCCTGGATGCCGGAACGGTCACCCTGAAGGGCGGTTACGATGCGACGAACCCCATCCGCATCGCACGCTTTACGATCAAGGATTTCCACGCGAAGAAGCGCTGGCTGTCGGTGCCGGAAATCTTCATGTACTCGTCGAATATCGGCACCGTGAAAATGGCTCTTGATGTCGGCATCTCCGGCCACCAGAAATTCCTGGCCAGGCTCGGAATGTTGAAGACCCTCGCTGTCGAACTGTCGGAAACCGGCGCGCCGCTATCGCCCAATCGGTGGCGTGAAATCAACTCAATGACGATTTCCTTCGGTCACGGCCTTGCCGTCAGCCCGCTCCACCTGGTCGCCGGTGTTGCCTCGATCGTAAATGGCGGCATCTACCGGACGCCGACACTCGTGCGCCGGAACCCTGCCGATGTTCCGGACGGCAAACGCGTCATATCGGAAGAAACATCCCTTCAGATGCGCCGCCTGATGCGCCTCGTCGTCGAACAGGGCACCGGCCGCAAAGCGGCGGCACCGGGCTACCTGGTCGGCGGCAAAACGGGCACCGCAGAAAAAGTGTCCGGACGCGGATATAAGCGAAAGGCGCTTATTTCGTCGTTTGTTGCCGCCTTCCCGATGCACAAGCCGCGCTACGTCGTGCTCGCGATGCTCGACGAGGCTAAGGGCAAAAAGAAAACATTCGGGTACGCGACCGGTGGCTGGGTCGCAGCCCCCGTGGTCGGCGCCGTTGTCCGCAGGATCGCACCGGTGTTGGGCCTGCGTCCGATGAAAGACACGGATGCGGCACGCGATGCATTGTCGATTTATATTTCTGAAAAATCAGGCCGGGGGCGGCGGCTTGCGTCTCATTGACCTGTTACCAGGAGAGATCACACAGGTGAACCTGACAGACGAACTGCGCGACAGAGAGATAACGGGGTTGACCGCGGATTCGCGCGCCGTCGACTCCGGGTTTCTGTTCGCAGCGCTGCCGGGAACCAAGATCGACGGACGCGATTTTATCGATGCCGCCATCGTGAATGGCGCTGCGGCCGTTCTTGCCCCAGAGGGAACAAAGCCGACGCGCAACGACGTCGCATTTGTGACCTCGCCGGATCCCCGCGCGGCACTTGCCCACATTGCCGCGGCATTTTACGGCGACCAGCCCGAAACGATCGCCGCTGTCACGGGCACCAACGGCAAAACCTCGGTCGCGCATTTCACCCGCCAGATATGGTCCCTGCTCGGTCGGCAGGCGGTCAGCATGGGCACGCTCGGCCTGCAATCGCCCGATGGCAGCATCAAACCGACCCTGACGACACCCGATCCGGTCACGCTGCATGCCGATCTCGCTGAACTGGCGCGAAACGGCGCCAGTCATGTCGTGATGGAGGCGTCAAGCCACGGGCTCGACCAGCGCCGGACCGACGGCGTGACCCTGCGCGCCGCCGGGTTCACCAATCTGTCGCGCGATCACCTAGATTACCACGGCACGGTCGAGAATTACCTGGCGGCCAAAGCCCGCCTCTTTGCCGATCTGTTGCCGGCGGACGGCACCGCCGTTCTCAACGCCGACATACCGGAATTCGCCGCACTGTCAGCCGCCTTCGGCGGAAAAGTGTTCTCTTATGGCCGGAACGGCGTGGAACTCAAATTACACGAGGCCACACCGACCCGGTACGGCACGCATTTATTGCTTGATGCGTTCGGTGCCCGCCACGAAATTGACCTGCCGCTGGCCGGTGTCTTCCAGATCTATAACGTGCTCTGCGCTGCCGGGCTGGTAATCGCCTGCGGCGAAACAAGCGCGAACGTCATTGCCTGTCTGTCCCGGCTGCAGGGTGTGCCCGGACGACTGGAATTCGCGGGCAGCGTGAACAGCGCGGGTGTTTACATCGATTACGCCCACACGCCGGACGCGCTCGAAAATGTCCTGTCGGCAATACGCCCGCACACTTCGGGGCGTCTTTCCGTCGTCTTCGGATGCGGCGGCGATCGGGATCGCGGCAAACGGCCCATGATGGGGCGCACGGCAATTGAACACGCGGACATTACCATCGTCACGGACGACAACCCGCGGTCGGAAGTTGCATCGGCGATCCGCCAGGAAATTATGGCCGCAGCCCCCGGCGCCCACGAGATCGGCGACCGTGCCGCAGCGATCGACGATGCGGTCGCGCGACTTGCGCCGGGCGACATTCTGATCGTCGCCGGCAAAGGCCACGAAACCGGCCAGATCGTCGGCGACGAAATTCGTCCGTTCGACGACCTTGTCGTTGCGCGCAATGCAATTACGGCAGCGGGGGGGACACCGTCATGACCCTTGCCCCGCTCTGGACCGCAAATGATGCCGCTACGGCAACCGGCGGCACTGCGTCCGGCGACTGGATCGCTTCCGGCATTTCAATCGACACCCGCACGCTGGACAAGGGCGATCTGTTTGCCGCCCTCGCCGGGCCGAATTTCGACGGTCACGATTTTATCGCCGCCGCATTCGACGCCGGCGCTGCCGCCGCCCTTGTCACAGATGCACGCGCCGACATGCTCGACGGGAAACCCGGCCTCGCGGTTTCCGACCCGCTCGACGGCCTGCGCGCGCTTGCCACCGCTGCCCGCGCCCGCACCGACGCCAAAATTGCCGCAATTACCGGCAGTGTCGGTAAGACCGGCACCAAGGAAGCGCTGGCGCACGTACTGTCGTCCCAGGGCAAGACCTGTTTCAGCAAGAGCAGCCTGAACAATCACTGGGGCGTGCCGCTGTCGCTTGCCCGCATGGACGCCGACACTGATTTCGGGATTTTCGAAATCGGCATGAACCACCCGGGCGAAATCACGCCGCTGGTCGGGCTGGCGCGCCCGCATGTTTCGGTTGTGACCGCCATCGCGCCAGCCCATATGGAATTCTTCGACACCGTCGAGGATATCGCGCGCGCCAAGGCCGAAACCTTTTCCGCGATGGATAACGGCGTCGCCGTCATCAACCGCGACACCGAATTCTTCGATCTTCTCGCCGGGAGCGCGATGGACTCCGGCGCCGCCCGCGTCGTCAGTTTCGGCCAGCACGTCGATGCCGATATGCGCCTGCTCGAATGCCTCAGCGATGCGAGTGGGAATACGGTCGACGCAAGCTGGCAGGACGACACAATTCAATTCCGTGTCGGCCAGCCCGGTGCGCATTGGGCATATAACAGCCTTGCCGTTCTTCTCACGGCGGATGCACTGGGTGGCGATCTTCGCAAAGCGGCGGCCAACCTGGACACATTGCCGGCCCTGCCCGGCCGGGGGGCGGTACATGCGATCCCGTGGGGCGGTGGCCACCTTCGCCTGATCGACGATTCCTATAATGCCAATCCTGAATCCATGGCCTCCGCGCTCAAGACGCTCGGCCACATGCAGCCCGATGGCGGTCGTCGTGTCGCCATTCTCGGTGACATGCTCGAACTCGGTGACATCTCGCGCGCCGCGCACGCCGCGTTGAAGGGCCAAATCGAAAAAAACGGGATCGACCGCGTCTTTCTTGTGGGATCCGAAATGCAAGCGCTCGCCGACTGCCTGGATATGTCCACGCTCGGTGGCATTGCCGAGAACGCGGTCGGAATATTGCCGATGGTGCTTTCCGGCCTGCAAGCGGGCGATGTCGTCACCGTGAAAGCGTCCAACGGGATCGGCCTGTCACGCATCGTCAAAACACTGACCGACCCGGCGTCTCTGACACGCGCCGCAAGCGGCGATTGAAGCAGGGGATCCGAAAGCATGCTCTATAACCTCCTGTTTCCGCTGGCCGACGATATCAGCGTGTTCAACCTGTTCCGATACATCACGTTGCGGACCGGCGGTGCCGTGATGACGGCGCTCTTCGTCAGCTTCGTGCTGGGACCTGCGGTCATCCGCTGGCTGAAAAGCAAACAGGCCGAAGGCCAGCCAATCCGCGAAGACGGGCCGCAATCTCACCTGCTGACCAAGAAAGGCACGCCGACCATGGGCGGCGTGCTGATCCTTCTCGCGCTCGGGATCGCGACGCTCCTATGGGCCGACCTGACCAATGGATATGTATGGGCCGTGCTGACTGTGACGCTCGGCTTCGGCGCCATCGGCTTCGTCGACGATTATATCAAGCTCACCAAACGGTCGAGCAACGGACTGCCCGGTCGGCTTAAGCTGATTGCCCAGATCGTGATTGGTGTCGGGGTGACTATCTGGATTACGTCCCTGGCCGAAGGCCCGCTAGCAAACGGATTGGCCCTGCCGTTCTTCAAGGAACTGCTGGTGCCGCTGGGCTGGTTCTTCGTGCCGTGGGCCGTGATCGTTCTGGTTGGCGCGTCGAACGCGGTGAATCTGACCGACGGGCTGGACGGCCTTGCCATCATGCCAGCGCTGATCGCCGCCGCCTGTTTCGCGCTGATCGCCTATGTATCGGGTAACTTTGTCTTTTCCGAATATCTCCAGATTCATTTCGTCCGCGGCGCAGGCGAGCTTGCCGTGTTCTGCGGCGCGCTGGTCGGCGCCGGTCTCGGCTTCCTCTGGTACAACGCCCCGCCTGCAATGGTGTTCATGGGCGATACCGGGTCGTTGGCCATCGGTGGCGCGCTCGGCGCCGTCAGCGTCGTGACCAAACATGAAATCGTGCTCGCGATTATCGGCGGATTGTTCGTCCTCGAGACCGTCTCCGTGATCGTTCAGGTCGCATCGTTCAAGTTGACCGGTAAGCGCGTCTTCCGGATGGCACCGTTACATCATCATTTCGAGCAGAAGGGCTGGGCGGAATCGACCATTGTCATCCGTTTCTGGATCATCGCGTCGATCCTCGCCCTTATCGGCCTCGCAACCCTGAAGCTGAGGTAGGCCGGCACATATGATCCCCGTGACATCCCGTTCCTCCCAGCATCTGGCGGTCTTTGGCCTCGGCGGCTCCGGCCGTGCGGTCGCGCTCGCCCTGCTCGCCAGTGGTGCGACAGTCACGGCCTGGGACGATAACGCGGAGGCGCGAGCAGAAGCAGCCAACGAAAACATACCGCTTGCAGATCTCACGACCGCGGACTGGACCGATATATCCGCCCTGGTCCTCAGCCCCGGCATACCGCTGACCCACCCCCACCCGCACAAAGTGGTCGACTGCGCCCGCGATGCCCAGCGCCCGGTTATCGGCGATATCGAATTGCTGGCGGAGAATAACGACGGCGCGGCGCTCATCGGGATTACCGGCACCAACGGCAAGTCCACGACGTCAGCGCTGATCCATCATGTCCTGCAGACCGCTGGCGTTGCGGTTCAGATCGGCGGAAATTTCGGCCCGCCTGTGCTCGGACTGGATTCTGCCTCTGCCCAGGATACCATCATTCTCGAATTATCGTCCTATCAGCTCGATCTGACCCAGTCGGCAACATTCGATATTGCGGTCCTGCTCAATGTCACCCCCGACCACCTGGATCGTCATGGCGACATGGCCGGATACGTCGCCGCCAAGAAGCGCATCTTTCGGGCACGCACCGACGCAGACCGCCAGATTGCGGTGATCGGCATCGACGATGAATACGGCATCGCCGTCTGGAACGAACTTGCGACCGGGTCCCACTGGCTGGTCACGCCGATCTCGATAGAGCGGCCCCTCGATACCGGCGTCTGGGTGATCGACGGCACACTCCATGACAGCGAAGGACATAGCTGTCCGATCGGTCATATCGATACGCTTCGCGGCCGGCACAACTGGCAAAACGCCGCGGCGACTTGGGCCATCGCCCGCGCACGCGGACTGTCGCCGGAACAGATTGCCACCGGATTCGACACCTATCCCGGCCTGCCGTACCGGCTCGAAACCGTATGCGAGATTGATGGCATTCGTTACGTCAACGATTCCAAAGCGACCAACGGGGAAGCAACCGCACGCGCCTTATCCAGCTTCGACAATATCTTCTGGATTGCCGGTGGCGTTGCGAAGGAAGACGGGCTTGCGCCCGCATTGCCCTATCTGAGCCATGTGCGGCACGCGTTCCTGATCGGCGAGGCCGCGAACGCGTTTGAAACCGAGATCTCCGGCAAAGTACCGGTGACACAGTCCGGCGATCTGGAAACCGCCCTCCGCGATGCATCGGCTCGCGCTGCCGGCGATGTCGCCCCGTCCCCGGTCATCCTGCTGTCACCGGCCTGCGCATCGTTCGACCAGTACCGGAATTTTGCCCTGCGCGGAGATCATTTCCGCGACCTCGTGTACGCCCTTCGCGACGGAGGTGCGGCATGACCGTATTCGCCCGCTCCGACACGTCCGTTCTCGGACGGTGGTGGTGGACTGTCGATCGTTGGACCCTAACAGCCGTCGGCGCACTGATTGCGTTCGGGATCATCATGGCGCTCGCCGCCAGCCCCGCTGTCGCCGAGCGCATCGGCCTCGATTACTTCCACTTCGCGCAGCGCCAGTTGATTTACCTGCCGATCGCCGTTGCCCTTTTGATTGGCGGCTCCCTGTTATCGCCGCGCGGCGTTTTCCGGGCGGCGACGGTAACGCTCGCAATCTTCACAATCCTCGTTCTTGCGACCTTCGTTTTCGGTACCGAGATCAAGGGGGCGCGACGCTGGATCGCTCTTGGCCCGATATCCGTTCAGCCCTCGGAATTTCTGAAACCGGCATTTGCGGTTGTCGCCGCCTGGCTGTTCGCTGCCGCCCGCAACGGAGAATTGCGGCACGGCAACCTTATGTGCATGGGCGCGTATGGTGCGCTGGTGGGTCTGTTGCTGCTGCAACCCGATGTCGGCATGGCCGTGGTCATATCATCCGTTTGGGCCTGCCAGTTCTTCCTCGCCGGCCTGCCGCTCTGCTGGGCTG
>Ga0315326_10001548_pt1 | contig 11968 bp, 14 predicted proteins | sample M180m32315metaG_FD_203457 | JGI IMG/M metagenome (GOLD analysis project Ga0315326, IMG submission 203457) | Ammonia-oxidizing marine archaeal communities from Monterey Bay, California, United States - M1 80m 32315 | ecosystem: Environmental > Aquatic > Marine > Coastal | place: USA: California... | reverse complement strand
TACGCTACGAGTCCGACTAGATTACTAAAGTGGGGGTCGTATGGCTTATTATAGATTTACACGAAATGAAAAGTTCGTCAACACTTTAAAGCTCTATCCAGAACTAAAGTTTACAATCTATAATGGTTCTGCTTATTATAATGACATTCCGAACTTTGCGGGCTCCTTTACTGGTTCTATCGTAACTCCACTGAGGGCTGGCGGACCACTCGATGCGGTGGCTGGATCCCTAAGTCTATATGAACTCAACGTCGACCGTGCCGAGGTTGCAACTACGACTACTACACCCGTAGGCACCGATCAAATTGCCAATAACGGCCTTATTCGCCCCTGGATCGTCAAAGATGGTAGCAGGATGAATTTCCGAACATCTACCTCCGAGGCATTTATAGGGACTAATATTGGCGAGGTAATCATGGGGTCTTATCCCTTGACAGCTTCTATTTCCAAAGAATATTACGGCACCACAACGGCTCGATCTGCGTCCGCCCAAATTAATACCAACACGATCACCGGAGATCTAGACATCGATAGCACAGGGTATGTAACCCATTTGCTCGCCCTTAAAAATACTATTAATTATTACGAGTATTTATCTCCGCAGTTTCAATATTCTTCTACTCCCGATATGATCTCTGCAGACATCCATAATAGAAATTTTGACACTAATGAATTGGGCCTTGTGTCGATACCTAGTATGTTCTATGGTAACCAAATTAAGAAGGGAACTGTTAAGCTAGACATTTATTATACTGGGTCTTTGGTCGCTACTGCCGAGGACACCCGAAGAAATGGCGAACTAATAGAAACCTACAACGCATATGCAGGCTTCACAGGATCCTGCGTGGGCCTCGTGCTTTATAACGAAGGCTTCTTAATCCTTACGGGTGCCTCAGATCTTAATGGACAAACTGAAGTGTATGTAACGGGCGAGTCTGCCGATAATCCTAAGTGGGTCTATTTTGCACAATCCATCTCCGGCTCGGTTACCGCTCCTAATACTACCTTTACAATGGCCATGAGTGGTACGACAAATACTCAGGTGATGACAATGTTTGCGACTGCTCCAAAGGGCCAGCTTAATCACTCTAATAACCCTTCCTATTTGAAGAGCGTAACAAAGAGAGATGTTTCAACAGGCTCCTATGGTTACATTGAGGGCGAAGAAATGCGTATTAAAAATATTGTCAGTTCGTCGTATAATACACCTACAGGATCTTTTGAGAAAATGACGTATATCTCCAAAGTGGGAATCTATGATAAGAATAAAAACCTTATTGCTGTCGCAAAGCCGGCTACTCCCATCAAGAAATCTATCAATAAAGATTTTACTTTTAAATTGAAGTTAGACATTTAAGTGATTTTAGGACTCGACATATCAACCAGCATCACTGGTTATACGGTACTGGATTACGAAGGTAATATTCTAGCATGCGATCATATCGACTTACGAAAAGAAAAAGATTTCTTTAAGAAAATACAAATTGTAAAGTCTCGTCTGGAAGTAATGAACGATGAGTATGATATAGAGCAAGTGTATGTCGAACAGTCCCTGCAGTCGTTCCGCTCCGGATTTTCCTCGGCACAAACTTTGTCGCTCCTATCGAAAATTAATGGTATTATTTCGTGGTTATGTTATAATATGTTCTATGGTGAGCCAAAATATCTCGCTGCTACATCTGCCCGTAAATTGTGCGGCATTAAGATTCCCAAGGGTCAGAAGGCGAAAAAAGTTTCTTTGCAGTTTGTTATTGACAACGTACCTGGTTTTGATGTAGAATACACTAGGCATGGAAATCCAAGACCCGGTTATGCAGACCGGTCGGATAGCTATGTGATTGCAAGGGCAGGCTGGATTCGTGAAAGAGAAGAAACTAAAGATACTGACTAATGTGTTGGGCCCCGGATACCGGACCAGCAATGAATATTTATTCAAGTGCCCTTACTGTGAGCACCACAAGCGTAAGTTCTCTGTAAATCTAGATAAAGGTTACTATAAGTGCTGGGTATGTGACACCCGAGGCAAAAATATCTATCGCGTCGTTCGCCGTTTTGGCACGAACCACGACAAGGCGCAATGGCGCGACTTCACTTCCGAGATTGACTTTGATCAACTCGACGACTTGTTCGCCGAGAAAATAGAAGAAAAACAGATACTTGAGATGCCCGAAGGATTTATCTCTCTGGCAAATAGGGATATGCCACCTACTGGCTTCGCGGCAATGAACTATCTACGACACCGCGGCATCACCAAGCAAGATATTGTTTGGTGGAAGATGGGCTATTGTACCAAGGGAGAATACGAAGGTCGAATCATAATTCCGTCGTTTGATGACGAAGGCGACTTGAGTTACTTTGTATCGCGATCGTATGATAGGTCCACTTATCCTAAGTACAAGAACCCTCCGGCAAGCCGTAATATTATATTCAACGATTTGTTTGTGGATTGGAGTTCGGACATTATCCTAGTCGAAGGCATTTTTGATGCGATCAATGCAGGTCGCAACGCGGTCCCAATTCTCGGCTCCACACTAAATCAGAATTCCGTCCTGCTTCGCAAGATCGTAAAAGAGGATGCGGGAGTGTATGTGGCCCTCGACCCCGACGCCACAAAGAAAGAGCTTGAGATTATCAAGACTTTGCTAGATTTTGACATTGAGGTTTGGAAGGTAAATATTGGAGACAACGAAGACGTTGGATCAATGGAAAAGGAGCAATTCCAGAAATGCCTGGAAAATGCGACGCTTATCACTCCGGACAACTATTTATTGTTGACACTTGCCATGTCCGTCTAGGAGTCCGATGAAAATTACTACGCAAAGAATCAGAGAGATTATCCATGAAGAATTGTCCGACTGGAAGGGACCACCTGCGGGCCCTGGTTATGAGCGCACAGGCAAAAGAAGTCTGCGCTGGACTGGGACAAAGGAGAAATGGCCCTCCGCCGCGGCCGCCAAGAGAGTTTTTCAAGATGTTATCCGTGACGCGCCGTCGCGTTTATCTCCCGAGGATCGTCGCCGCGCCATGCAATGGATTGATGGGAACTGGGAACAGATGCCCAACCATGCGACGGCAAAGGAAGCGATCACACAATGGCTGGAGGACAGAGCCTAATGAAAATCTCAACATCCCACTTAAAGCGGATCATCCACGAGGAACTTTTTTATCGTGAGTTTCGCCGTGAAGGCCTCGAATTAGAAGAAGCCAAGAAAGCCAAGGACGAAAGGATCTCACGAAAGATCGCCTATCTGATGGACAAAGAAGGAAAGCCTAGAGATCAGGCTGTAGCAATTGCTCACTCAATGGAAGAGCGTGGAGAATTAGAATGAAAATCACCAAACAAAGACTTAAAGAGATTATCAAGGAAGAGCTTAATGAAGCCTCTAACCCAGAATGGGAGTCGGCCGACAAGATTCTTAGAGATCTAGTGTATCTTGCACAAGACCTAGAGGACAGTACCAACGCCGAACCCGCGGCGCTTGCATCGGCAATCGTTAGCAGATTCCGTGAAGCAGTGGACGCCATGGAGCGCCGGCTAAACGAGAAGTTCGCAGAGGTAGAAGACGAGGTTTCGGACGAGGAAGCACTCGAACTGAAGGGTAACCCCTCACAGCGGGAAATGGACAGACTTGCTTACGGAGCGAGAACAGGGAGATGGAGAGACCGATGAAAATCACCAAACAAAGACTTAAAGAGATTATCCGCGAAGAACTCACAGCAGAGGGCTCACGCGAGGATATGATGATGCCGGCCATTTCGATGGCCGACATGGAAGCTGCGATGGCAACCGACGAACCCCGACACGAAGGCGGCACTCCCGAGGAGCGCCTGTTAAACAAACTCTTGATCGTTTCAAACATTGGCGTCGGAGAAGGCGGAGCCGCCGCAGCAAGGAAGCTCGGTTTGGACGGAGACGAAGAAGTCATTGCTTATCTGGACGACCTGTTGGGCAACCAGATGTATAGGGAATCCGGCCTGGAGGAGAACATCACTCCCGGAGTACAGCAGTTGATGAAGCACCACCCAGACTCAGCAGCCAAGATTAAGGAACTCGCCGGTAATGGCTATCGTGCGAGTGAAATCAAGCGTATGCTGCAGCTGCGCTAGGAGAATAAAATGAAGATCTCAAAAGCAAAACTACGACAGATTATCAAGGAAGAGTTTTCAAAGGTATTGAGTGAAGAGCTTGGACCTGTCGAGGAAGAGCTTGAAGAAGGCTGGAAAGAGTTTGCTCAGGGAGCAAAGGACTTCGGCCGCGACGTTACTTCTGGACGCGCCCTAGGCAAGAGCGCGCGAATTCGCAAGGACGCCGCCGAAGCGAGGCGCCTTGATGCTGAAGATGAGAAAGAAATGGCAGCGTGGAAAAAGGACAAGTCCGCCCGAGATAAGAAGTCCGCTGCAGCTAAAAAGGAACGCGCCCGGGCTGACCATCACCGTTGGGTGAATGATGACGAGGGACAAGAACTTGCCCGCGACTTGCGGATGCGAAGAGCCGGATACAAAGAATAAAAATAACACTTGACACCACCCACACATCCTGTATACTAGTATCATAGACTAGGGGATAACTACGTGTATAAAATAGCACACCTTGCGGACACGCACATAAAGAATTTAAAATTTCATTACGAGTACAAGAAGGTATTCGAACAACTTTACGAGATTCTTCGTAAAGAGAAAGTGGACTACATTGTTCACTGCGGCGACATCGCCCACACCAAGACACAGATTTCACCAGAGTTCGTTGAGCTTTGTTCCGACTTCTTTTCAAATCTAGCGAAAATCGCACCAACCTACATCATCTTGGGCAACCACGATGGCAACCTAAAGAACAGCACCCGTCAGGACGCGCTGTCGCCCATTGTGAAGGCTTTGAACCTCCCGGACCTGTATCTACTCAAGAATGCCGGCGAAACCGTCCTAGAGCCCGATCTCGCCCTCAACGTGCTATCTGTGTTTGACGAGGATAACTGGGTTGCGCCAAGCGATAACTCACGCATTAATATTGCTTTATATCACGGTTCTGTGTCTGGAGTTAAAACTGACACCGGCTGGGTGATGGATCACGGCGATCACGACATTGGCGTTTTTGCTGGACACGACTACGCGCTACTTGGAGACATCCACAAGACAAATCAGATTCTAGACACAGAAGGGCGCGTGAGGTATTGCGGCTCAACCGTTCAACAGAATCACGGTGAGACAAATGACAAAGGATTTTTGATTTGGGAAATTGAAGACAAAAATGAATTTCGCGTGAGTCACCATGTTTTGCTTAACCCCAAGCCGTTCGTAACAATCGAACTCACGCCCAAGGGGCGAATGCCCCGGGGCACCAAGATCCCCCCTGGCGCCCGCCTGCGCCTTGTGAGCAATAATAACTTGCCGCTTGATGTTATGCGCAAGGCTGTCGAAGTGGCCAAGCATCGTTTTAAGCCCGAGAGTATTACTTTCTTGAATCGAGCCGCAGGTGAGCGCGGCACCGTAGAGATCGGCGCCGGGTTCAAAGTAGAGAACTTGCGAGACAAAGGAGTCCAGGAGAACTTAATCCGTGAGTACCTCACAGATTATGAGCCGAGCGAAGAAATGCTCGAACGCGTATTTGATCTCAACCGGAAGTATAACTCACAGATTGAAGAGACGGAAGAGGTCGCTCGCAATGTTAATTGGAATATTAATAAATTTGAGTGGGACAACTTGTTCAACTATGGAGAAGGCAATAGCGTTGATTTTACAAATCTAAATGGTATCGTTGGTATCTTCGGCAAGAACTACTCCGGAAAATCCAGTATTATCGACGGTATGCTTTACACTATGTTTAACACGACGTCCAAGAATGAGCGCAAGAATTATAATATCATAAACCAGAACAAAAAGGATTGCCATGGCATGGTTGAACTTCAGGTGGGTGACAAGACTTATACGATTGAGCGCAGATCAGAGAAATATGTTAAGAAACTGAAGGGTGAAGTCACCAACGAGGCTCGCACTTTTCTGGAGTTTAGCGGTCTAGATCCGGTCATTGGGGAAGAAACAAGCCTGAACGGTACCACGCGAAATGAGACAGACGCCAAAATTCGTAAACGATTCGGGACAGTAGAGGACTTTTTACTCACTTCTATGTCCAGTCAGCTTGATAGTTTATCTTTCATTAAGGAAGGCTCAACGCGTCGCAAAGAGATTTTAGCTAAGTTCCTAGATTTAGACATCTTTGAGAAAAAGTTTAAATTGGCTCATGAAGACGGTGGCGACCTAAAAGCAGTTTTACGCCGCGTGGGCGACACCGATTATAGTAATGATATCGCATTAGCCGAGGTGCAGCACATGGAAGCAGAAAAAGCACTGGACAATGAAGTCATGGCATGCGATCAACTAAGAGAAGAACTCAATTCTTCCCAAGAGGAATATGCATCACTGAGTGGACAGATTGAATCTATTCCCGCCGAGCGCCTTGATATTAAAAATCTTTTAGAAACTCGTTCTTCTCTGGAAAAGAAGATTGAGACCACAGATCTTAACATCATAGAACTTAAGACAGAAAATAGTGGGTATGACGAAAAGTTAAAACAATACGATGATTTCTTGACGACTATTGATATTGAAGATCTTTTATCACAGAAACTGGAATACGATGAATTTAAGCAGAAGTATGATGATACTCTCAACAAGGCGCGCCTTTTGGATAATGATTATAAATCAATGAGCAAAAAATTAGATCTATTAGATGAAGTTCCATGCGGAGATAAATTTCCCACATGTCAGTTTATACGGGATGCCCACCTGGCTTCTGTTGAGTTGCCTTCATTAGAAGTGAGTATAGTGACTAAGATTGAGGAAGCCAAAGAATATAAGACAAAGGTGGTTTCGGTAAACTCCGCCGAGATGATTGATCTTATTGATAATTACAACAATACCATCATTTATAAAAATAATATTGAAATCGAAAAGCGGGATAACAAAGTTTCTATCGAGAAGTTATATGCAAAAATTAAGAGTTATCGCGCTACTCTGCGCTTAACTACTGAGAAGATTGAGTTATATGAAGAAAAGAAAGACTTAATTAAGAACATTGAAACTCTGATTAACTCACGCGATGCAGTAGAAAGAAAGATAAGAAACTACGGAGAAGAGATTGCCGAAGTCGAAGAATCGATCAATCTTCATCACCGACAGCTTGGCTCGATGGAGCAGAGGGTCGAGGACCTGAAGCAGAAGAAAGAAGAGCTTAGCGAAATAAGAGAGGAGTACGCAGCCTATGATTTGTTCATGCGGTGTACTCATTCTAATGGGATTGCTTACGACATTATCAAGAAGCGGTTACCGGTTATTAATGGAGAAGTAGCCAAGGTGTTGTCTAACATTGTGGACTTCGATGTCTTTTTCCAGGAGGACGGCCGCAAGTTGGACATCTTAATTAAACACCCCAAGCACGAGCCTCGTCCCATTGAAATGGGTTCTGGGGCAGAGAAGACAGTGGCCGCCATGGCCATCCGTCTAGCTCTCCTGTCCGTTTCTTCATTACCTAAGGGCAATATCTTTATTCTTGATGAGCCGGGGACAGCCCTGGATGCTGATAATATGGAGGGCTTCATTCGAATCCTTCAGCTAATTAAGATGTATTTTAAAACCGTCATATTGATCTCCCATGTTGATTCGCTCAAGGACATTGTGGATATAGAGATTACAATTGATAAGAAAGATGGTTTTGCGAGGGTAAATCAATGATGTCATTTTGGGAGGCGCTCCTAGCCGACCTCACCTTTAAAAAACGCTAGGGACCTCTCAGTCCCGCGGGTAGTCGTAGCCATAGACTTGTAAAAAATAAGATCTGAGAGCGGAATCTTTAGTGATATCATCTCCGGTATACCAGACCCATACAATAAGGTGCGCAACCCTGGCAATGGCACCTAAGGCCTGCCTTATATCCTCTTCTACCCATTCAACATGATCCTGCGTCGCCGGTCCCACATCAAGTTCGAGGTCAGCCGCGATTGAATAGAGTCCATACCAGTTTCCACTTTTGTGCGCCCGAGCCGCCTTCCGAAAGAGGTCTTCTAGACGTTTTATTTCCTCCTTGGCTGCCCCTCTTGCAACAGCCTTGTCCGGATGAGATTTGCCGGCAATACGATAGAATAATCTTTTTAGTTCTTTTTCTTTGTCTGTGCTTTGGGGGCCCGAAGGAATCTCCTCCTCTTCCTCAAGGCCTTTTTCTATTTCCACCAAACTCATGCAATCGTTGAATTCGCCGGCATCAAGGCGGCTCTCCTCTTCCTCATTGGTTGGGGGTTCTTGAGCCGGCTCCTGTTGTGTCATGGAGATCTCTCGAAGCTTTTCCCGTTCCTCGGCAGGTAACTTTGCCAGCCATTCTTGTGCTGCTTTATGGAAAAGCTGTTTGGCTTCGCCCACCAGTTCCTCGTGGTACTCTAAGTCGGCATGGATAAAGTCCGCTTTTTTGAGGAGTTTTTTGAATTTCAGTTTAAGTTGTTTAGACATAGTTTGCTCCTCAGGCTAATTAGTACTAAGGAGTCAAGCATGAGACATATATTAGACAAGGGCCTAGATAAACTAGTTTCCCGAAAATTAATGGCATGGGCGACAGCTACTTGTCTGCTGCTATTTGCCGATTTGGCATCTAGCGATTGGGTAATTATTACTACGGTTTATATCGGTGGTCAAACTATTATTGATGCAGTCGCTAAACTTAAAGGTTATAAATAATGACATTGATAAAACTTAAAACAATTTCCAAGAAGTTGTGGCTTTGGGCTAAGAAGTTTTGGTGGGTGATTGTCCTCGGCCTTCTCTTTTTGTGCGCAGCCATCTTCGGTGCTCTCGCGCGAAATGGAGCAGTTCTGGCAGCCGTGTTGGATTTGATGGAATCAAAAAGAAACCAGCATGACCAAGAGATGGAAACTCTCGCCCATATTCACAATACCGAAGTGGCCGAGAAGAATGACAGATTGAAAGAGCACCTTAAGCGCCGCGCGGAAATTGAAGAGGAGTTCAAAAAAAGAGGTGAAACTCTCGATAAACAAAAGGAAGCAGAACTTAAAAGAATTGTTGACGAAGGATATAATGATCCTGAGAAGCTAGCCAAAGAGTTAGCAAAAGTTTTTGGAATGGAATGATGTTTAAAAAGATATTATCGCTTTATCTGGCGATCTTTATGATGGCACCAGCAGTTGTACTAGCAGAAGAGGTGGAGACGTTTCCCGACTATGTTGTTCTGCCAATTGAGGCAGGAGATATAGTTCCCTTTGATGGGGTGCTTCTGTCCTTGGACGCCGCCGCAAAACTTGTGACAGAAAAGAAGTTTGAAGATTCCGAGTGCGACCTGCGCATCGGGTATGAACTCCATATGCAGGAAGAAAGATATCAACTGCAACTCGATTACAAGGATATTGAAATCAGTTCCCTGAAAGATAAATACGAATCAATGATGATTTTAAAAGTAGCCGAGAACGATCGTCTGACCGAGTTAGTTTTGAAACAAAAACCAGCACAAGGCCCTCTATTGGTAGCACTAGGATTTGGAATCGGAACGCTCACTTCATTGGGGATCTTTGCATTATCAACGGAGATCGTGAAATAGTGCCAATACCTGAGGTAGAATCAAGAAACCGTTTGATTGCTTTTCTTAAGAAGTTCTTCCAAGAGAAGGGATCTGCAGGTGGCGGAGATGTATATGTCTCTGGAACTCCCGCCAATAATCAGGTATCCACATGGACTGATTCTGTCACAATTAAGGGCGAGACCGGCCTTACTTTTGATGGTTCTACCCTCACAGTTACAGGAGACGCTACCGTTACAGGTGACACCACCCTCGGAGAGGTCTCGGTCGATAACTTGGGTGTCTCCGCCAAGATTTTCCATGTGGGTGATACAGATACATATATCAATTTTACAGATGACGACATAAACATCCAAGCCGGCGGCGTTAACTTTATAGACATTACTCAAGATACTGTAAGCGAAATAACTTTTAATGAAGCAGGAGCGAATGTAGACTTTAGAGTAGAAGGAGACACCGAACAAAATCTGTTATTCGTTGATGCATCAGCTGATAAAGTCGGCATCGGAACAGATGCGCCCGATTATGATCTTGATGTTGCAGGGGACATTGGGGTTAATGAAAAGTTGATACACAATGGTGACCCTGACACTTATGTAGCCTTTCCCTCGGCTAACACTCTCAATCTAGTTGCTGGTGGCCACTCTTTTGTCAAATATGAGAACTCCACCGGGAAGATCCTAATAAACAATGGAAACCAAAATCGTGACACACAGGTCATGGCTGATGACGGAAACGTAGTGTTGCATGTGGACGCTGGGGATAACACCGTTGGAATCGGAACAGATGCGCCGGCGGCTGTGTTAGAGATTGCAGGTGACTCTGCTCAAGGGAAAGCCACACTTACTGTTACTCACACAGAAGATACCGACAATGCTGTTGATATCAGCGCAGATTCCATAACAACAGCCAAAGCTTTGCACATATCTGCTGACGCATTAACAACTGGTAACGCCCTTTATGTTGATGATGATTCCTCAGATACATCTACAAGAACCAGCGCACACATAATCCAGAACAACGACGCGGCTCTTGCTACAACAGCGCTAACAGTCCAGTCAGACGGTGGAGCTACAGGAGTAAAAATAGACAAGAATTATTTAGATACCACTGCAGCCTCCGTCACCGGCTTATATATAGACTTTGACAAAAAGGGCACTTCCACATCAAACAACTACATGTATGGTCTCTACCTTGACATGGATAATAATACACCCACTGATGGTACCAACTACATGTATGGTCTGGTCGTCACCCCCACGCTTACACACGCCGCTAATGCCGGCACGAGCGTTGTATACGGCGCTCTCATTAATGCTCAAGCCGGATCAAACGGCAGCAGCTTCTGTCAAGGTGCAAGGATCGAAGCCGGCGGGGGAGACATCAACTACGGACTCCAACTTGACGTTGAGGACGGTGGTGTCGATCTTAGAATTGAAAGTTCAGCCGATAATGGCGATTACTTCCAGATCCAAACCACCACCGCCGGCGCGACCACAATCACAACTGTCGATGATGGCGGTACTGCTGCTGATCTTACATTTACTGTTGATGGAGATATTACTTTAGATGCCACAGCGGGTGCTGGTACAACAACCATCACTAGCCCCCTTGAGGTCCTCGGGGATATTTCAGGTTCCGGCCAGCTTACAATGGAGGGACAACCAGCCTTTTCGGTGTATGCCAATTCTGATCAAACAACGGTCGCAAACCAATGGATGCACCTGAGTGGTAATGTGGAACTTTTTGATGTCGGCTCCGGGTATAACACCACATCCTGCCAGTTTACCGCGCCGACGACAGGCAAATATTTATTTACCACCAGTGTACGGCTAGATTCGGTCGATTCGGGAAATCAATATGTGTGGATCCGAATAGTAACCAGTGATGCCACTTTTTATGGAGACCTTTGGACATACGATCAGGATAACCAGGGTGGTAAATATGCAACACCGTCCCTTACGGTTGTGGCACATATGAATTCGGGCGATACGGCAGATGTTGATTTTAAAGTCTTCACCAACACCGCCAACAGTGAGACTCTCGACACCGGGTATTGCACTTTTATGGGATATTTATTAGGATAGGTAAAAATTATGAAAACAATTACAATTGAGATTACTGATCTGCAGTGGGCATCACTCGCAGATATCGTTATAGACCCGGCGATGTGGGCCCGCGGCGCAGTCATGGGTAAGGTAGATCGCTGCGTAGAAAATATCGTAGCCAAAGAACAAAAGAGGCTCCTAGAGGATTCAAGTGTAGATTCCCTCCCGGGTAATATAGATGGTACTCTAGAATCTTATTTTTCTCAGCCTGACTATAAGACTCGCGCAGAACGAGAGAGAGATAGGGAAGCACTCATGGAAGCACAACTACAAGAAAACTTGCAAGGTG
>Ga0315326_10001540_pt1 | contig 11993 bp, 12 predicted proteins | sample M180m32315metaG_FD_203457 | JGI IMG/M metagenome (GOLD analysis project Ga0315326, IMG submission 203457) | Ammonia-oxidizing marine archaeal communities from Monterey Bay, California, United States - M1 80m 32315 | ecosystem: Environmental > Aquatic > Marine > Coastal | place: USA: California... | reverse complement strand
CACCCCGCGTCGCGCCGGGGGCCCCTGGGGGGGGGGGGGCTGGGGGGGCGGGATCCGCACACCCGGTGCTCTGCTGGCCTGGCGCATGACGCGCTCAGAAGAATGCGTCAAACAAATCCAGCCATCGGAGCCCCGGGCGAGCCCGTAGTCGAGCCCACGTCCGATTTGATCGAGCCCTCGGCGAAAGTGCTGGCCGACCGCCGAGCGAGCTCGGTGAAGGAAATTTTTGTTTTCTAAATCAGTCGTTTGGAAATACGCCGAGAGCTCGTGCTCGAGGATCGTGTGGACGCAATAGACGATCGGTGGAAAGCGATTTGGGAAAAGGGCGCGGAGCCCCAAGGCAATGACGCATGCCTCGGCATTGTGCGTCAATATCGCGTCAAAATGGCTCGGTGAGGATTTTTTTGACACGATTGCGTCATAAAGCTTGGTGGCGACCCCGAGGTCGGCCGGGAGCTTCTCCCAGCTTGGGCCCGCGGCGAAGCTCCGCGGCGCGCTCCAGTCGGGTGCTCTTCGAAGGACGAATCCGTCGAGTGCCCGCCAGCGATCCGGGTCGTCCTGGCTCGGTGCTGCGGAGGCGTAGGTCATCAGCTCGACCTCAGCCCCAGCCCGCCTCAGCGCCACGGCCTGCTCCTGGAGGTAGACCTGCGAGCCCTGATGGTGGGGGTAGGGGAAGGCTCCGACGAGCAGAAGACGCATCGGGGCGGCCTCGCTCAGCGCGGCGAGTCCGGCTCGGCGCGGCGACCCTCGGTCGGGTAGCGCCGCAGTGGCCGGGTCGTGCCTCGGTGTCCGCGCGGGTGAAGTGTGCTGTAGAGCTGCCCCAGCTCGATCAGAGCGCGCAGGATCACGCGGGGATGCGCACCGGATTGTTGGCCGGAGCGACGAGGCCGGTGGCTGACGGGGACCTGCGCGATGCGGAAGCCGGCCGCCCGGGCGCGAGCGAGGATTTCGGTGTTCACGAAGGCGCCGATCGATTCGATCGGGATCGCCTCGAGCACCTCGCGCCGAAAGACCTTGAAGGCGCAGTCGATGTCACGCACGGGGAGGTCGAAGAGGCGCCGGACCAGCACGCCCCAGACCGCGGCGATCGCCCTTCTGGGCCAGGGGTCGCGGCGCGGTGAGCGATAGCCGACGACGATCTCGGCTTGCTCGGTTTGCGTGAGCAGCGCGTCGATCTCGGCCAGATCGAATTGGAGATCGGCGTCGCTGAAGAAGATCAGCTCGCCGCGGGCCTCTCGCAGCCCGGCGCGGAGCGCGGCGCCGTAGCCTTGATTGTCGGCGTGATGGACGCTCCTGATGCGCGGGTCGCGACGCTTCCAGCGATCGAGCAGTACCGCGCTCTCGTCTCGTGAGCCGTCGTCCACGACGACAATCTCGAAAGAGGCGCCGAGTTGATCGCCGGTCTTGACCGCGCTCTCGAGCAGGGGCGGTAGGTTCTCCGCCTCGTTGAAGGCGGGGAAGACGAGCGAAAGCTGCGGTGTGCGGCTCTGCTGGGTTCCGGACGCGCGCTTCATTCGAGGTATCCCAGCGCACGCAGTCGCTCCGCCACCATGGCCTCCTCGTCTTCGTCATAGGCCCGCGGGTCGTCAACGGATACGCCCGTGCCAAGCCCTGCCCAGGCTAGACCCATCGCCTCTGCTAGCCAAGGGGCGACCGTGCCGAGCCGCGTTGGGGGGATCCCCGCGTCGCTGCAGATCCAGATGCCGTCCCCGCGATGGGTGCCGTTCATGCCCCGTCCGCGCCCTCCGGCGCTCTCCTCGGGTGTGAGGAGTCGGATGCTCGGGATGCCGCGGCCCTGCGGCCCGCCCTGTGGCCAGGGTGTGGGGACGAGTGAGAGCCCATGGCGGCCGTCGAGGGCCAGTTCGACGGCAATGTCGGGCGCGCGTTCCGCGAAGGGACCCCGGTGGACCTCCTCTCTGCGGACAGCACGCGCGACGACGGGCTCGCCCGAGGGCAGCTTCCAGTCGAGCAGGGCGTCGATGACCGCGCCGCGAGTCGACTCGTAGTCTTCTTGCGCGACGCAGCCCGCGCGCTCCCGGCCCGCGAGATTGATCCAAACGCCGGGTTGGGTGTTCGCCTCCTCGCTGAAGGCGCGTGTCCGGGACCAGTCCATGCCGCCAAAGCGGGCGCGGCTCTCCAACTCGGCGGCCGCGGTGCGGGCGCGCCGGAAGATCGCCTGGGCCAGCGCGGCCGGCAGCCATCGCAGGGCGGCATCTCGCGCGCCGCGGGCCAGGCGGTCGACGTGACGGCCGAGGCCCTCCCGGCGCACCAGGAGCCCGCACTCGGCGAGGTAGCGGTTCAGGTGGACGATCTTGTCCGAGGCGGGTCCCATGCCGTGATCGGAGAGGACGACGCAGGCGACCTCCGGACCCGCGGCGCGGTGGAGCGCGCCGCAGGCTTCGTCCAGGCGCCGGTAGACATCTGCGAGTGCACGGCGTCGGGTCGGCCCCGCGGCGGGGTCGTGGCGAGGGGACTCTGGATCGTGGTCGCGAAAATAATGGTGTCCCGCCGTGTCGCTCTCCGAGAAGACGACCATCGTCAGGCTGGGCATCGCGCCGGAGTCCCGGGCCCGCATCTGCTCGATCGCTTCCAGCGCGAAATCCCGCTTGCGGTCGATGCGCGAGAGGAGTGTCGAGACGGCGCGCTCGTGGAAGTCATCGGCGCGCGCGGACTCGTCGAGCTCGGGGCGCATCCAGGGACCGGCCTGGGCAGCGATCGTCCGGTAGAGCGCGGGGTCACTCGCGCTGCGCTCGTCGGTCCCCGTCGAGACCGGCGCGTCGAAGCCGCACACGAGCAGGCCGTTGACCGCCTCGGGGGGGTGGGTCGCGGGCATGCCGAGGACCAGCACGCGCCCTCCGGCCTCGCTCACGCGATGGAATAGAGAGGGCGCCCGGCGATCTGTCGAGTTGACGAAGCGCAGCCGGTACGACCCCTCGAGCTTCTGGGTGAAATCGAAGATGCCGTGCTCGGCGGGTTCGAGTCCGGTCATGAACGTCGACCAGGCGGGGAATGTGACCGGGGGAGTCGTGCTCGGGAGCCGCGCGGCCTGGCCCTCCCGCTGCCAGCGCGCGAGGTTCGGCAGCTCCCCGGCTGCGACCAGCGGCGAGATCACGTCGAAGGTGGCCCCGTCGAGCGCGAGCACGAGGAGCGGTCGCAAAAGTGCGTGGTCGCTGGGTGGGGCGGCCCGGGGCTTCGTTGTCGCATTTCGATCCTCGTCGGGCACAGGAGGTCCTCGGGTGGGTGGAGCGCGCGCGAGGCGGCGCCCGAGTTTGGCGTCGTCGTCCCCTGGCGCGCGAGGCGGCGCCCGAGTTTGGCGTCGTCGCCCCGTGGCGCGCAAGGCGAGCCTCGACCTGGTTGAGCCCTCGCCGTCTTGTCTCCTAAAAAGGAGACAATAAAAAGCTTTATTGTCTCATCTGGGGATCCGTTCGCTGCGATCCGGGACAGGTGCTAAGGTGCGGCGCGCTTGGGGCACCCCTCATTTGGAACGGGGTTCCTGAGCGATCGAAAAGATGCGGCGCACCCTCGTGGCGCGCCTCCTGTCCCGACCCGGAGGACCCGCCCGAATGGCGTGCGGGGAGTCTGCTCGGGAAGCATCGCCCGCGAAGAGCGTGACCGAGGCGTCGCGCTCCAATCCGGACGAGGAGAACCCACCCATGTCCATCGAATTGTTGTGCAAGAAGCTCGGCATGACCCAGGTCTTCGCCGATTCGGGCGAAGCCGTGCCCGTGACCGTGCTCGAAGCGGGTCCGAACTTCGTTGTCCAGAAGAAGACGCTCGAGCACGACGGCTACGTCGCCGTGCAGCTCGCCTTCGGCGAACGCCGCGAGCAGCTCTTCTCGAAGGCCGAAAAGGCGCATTTCGAGAAGAACGGAAGCACGGATCCCAAGCGTTACCTTTCCGAGTGTCGGCTCACGGCGGCGGAGGCCGAGTCCCTCGAGCCTGGGATGGAGATCACCGTCGACATCTTCGGCGCCGGTCAGCGCGTCGATGCCATCGGGACGAGCAAAGGCCGCGGTTTCTCGGGCGTCGTGCGGCGCCACGGCTTCAAGATCAAGAAGCGCACCCACGGTACGCACGAGTCCTTCCGCCACGGCGGGTCGATCGGTGCGGGCGCGGATCCCGGCAAGGTGATCAAGGGCATGAAGATGGCGGGCCAGCTCGGCAATGCGCGGGTCACGACCCAGAACCTCGAGGTGATCCGGGTCGATTCGGAGCGCAACCTGCTGCTCGTTCGCGGCGCCGTGCCGGGTCATAAGAACGGGCTCGTCAAGATCCGCACTGCCGTCAAGCGCGGCGATCAGGGTCTCGGGCTGCCGCCCGGTCAGAAGCCGGGCGCGGAGAGTTCGGACGAAGCGGCCGAATGAGCCTGGGGCCCGCGCGGCGCTCGTCGCTGCGGGCTGAACCCGCGCTCTAGGGACGGGCGACTCGCGTCCCCGTTCGTACTCTGGGCTGGCCGATGTTTGTCGTCCGTTGCGATCGGCGAGCGATCAGCCGGTGGCGAGCTGTGTGAGGGCGGCCGCGAGCGCCAGGGTCAGCGCGACCCATACCCGGGGTCCGAGAAACGCGCCGCCCCCGACCTGCGTCGGGAACGAGAAGGTATGGGTCAGGGCGGCGATCTTGAACGCGTGGGAGTCGAGGAAGCGCGGATCGGTCACGAGCGAGACCATGTCCCGGCGGCTGCGGTATCGCATGCAGCCGACGAGCGTCCAGCCGGGGTCGGCCTCCGTGCCCCAGGCGTCGACGTAGGGCCCGACCTTGCGAGCCTGCAGCAGGGGTACGCCGCCGTGCCGCAGCAACGATGGCAGGAACCCGCTCATGTAGCGCCGTAAGAGCTTCGCGGCGCGAACCGGCTCTCCGCTCTCGGGATCGGTGACCGGCTCCCGCGTGAGGCGCACCAGATTGAGCATGACGAACTCTCGGCCGTCGTCGTCTTCGAGAAATTGCCGGAGTGCGGGGAGTTCATTCACCTCGGCGGTCGAGGTGCCTTCCAGCCGACGGAGGCAGGCCTCGATCTCGTCGGGTCGCAGGGGTCCTCGCCAGTTGTCGTACCAGGCTCGAAAGCCGAGATAGGCGAGCGCCGCGCCGCCCCACACGAGCGCCCCGCTCACGAGAGTTCCCGCCCGGCGCCGCCCGGCTTCTGGATCGGTCCCTGGAAACTGTCGCCGCTGGGAAAGAAGAAGACCTCGGTGGGGTGGGGCAAGCGCAGGACCCAATCCCGCTCGAGCCGGATCTCGGTCACTCGGCAGCGCTCCGGGACCTCGAACCCGCGCTCCGGTGACGTGCCATGCACGCCGATACTCGAGGTTCCGAGGCCGGCGATGACGTGGACGAAGTGATCGCCGACCGGATCCCGTAGGACGAGGACGCGACGACCGGCTCGAAATCGCAGCGCGTGATGTTTGTCGACGCGCATCCGCGTCGGTCCCGCTTTACCGAAGGGCGTCTCGGGGGCAGAGGCAGGGCGCGCGCAGTGGCCGAAGACGAGACCGTCGAGCGTCCGCAGACGCATGGGACCGTCTTCGGCGGCGCCCGGCGAGCGGTCGAACCAGTGTTCGTCCATCGCTGCGCAGCCGACGCCCAGCGGCCGCATGGGCGGTGGGAGATCCAGGCCCGCGAGCGCTTCGGCGTCGCAGGGCGCGAGCGACTGCCAGACCTCTCGGGTCGTCGGGTCGATGACCTCGGCGTGCGGCTGGTCGATGGCCTCGAAGGGCGTGGCGTGCTCGGGTCGCGCGGGCTCCATCCTTCGGACTCCTCGACTCGACCCGCCGATCGGGTCGGGCGTTTCGGCTTCGGGCCTAACGAAGCGGGGAATAGGGCAGGGCGTGCAGCCGCATCATGCGCTCTTTGGGCGCGATCTCCCGCAGCGGGCCAAAGAAGGCCTCCTGCCCTGGGTCGTTGGGTCGGTAGCCCGCCCGGCCGGTGTCGGCTCTCCAGAGGTCGGTCACGCGGTTCGGGTTGCCCGACACGTCTCGCCAGCAGGCGGCGATCGGCAGGTTGGCCTGGGCCGCGTCGAGCAGGTGCGCGAAATCGTCCATCCGGCCCTCGGTGACTTCGAGAATGGCGAAGGTGTAGACGCCGACCGGCTCGTCGGCCGAAGCGGCGATCGCCTCGTGCAGCTTGCCCGTCGAGATCGGGCCCAGCGGCTCCAGGAAGTCCAGCTGGCGGCCCGGGGCCAGTTCGGCCATGCGCGCTGCGGCCCGGGCGGCGTCGGGGTCCGAGGGCGCGTCTCGGCGATAGGCGCCGTAGGCCGCGAAGTCATCGAACTCGGTCACGTGAAGCACCTGGTCGTACCACTCTTCGTGCGCGAAGAAGGCCCCGACCAGGCGAGCGCCCAGCCGCGCCTGGGCCGGCAGCAGGGACTCCTGGACGACCTCGACGACGTGGTCTCGGGTCGAGGGGGCAGCGGGATGGAGATCGAAGCGCTCGATCGTGTAGAGCATTCGGGGCTCCTCGTCTCAGGCGGGAAAGCGCGCGCGCAGCCAGTCGGTCAGCGCGCTCGTGTAGGCCTCGGGGATGTCTTCCTGGAGGAAATGACCGCCGCCTTGGAGGATCGCGTGGGGCTGGTCGCGTGCGCCGGGGATCCGCTCGACCAGCGCTCGCCAGCCCTCCGGCGCGATGATGTCGCGATCACTGTAGATCGTGACGAAGGGGCGCTCGTACCGCTCCAGGACCTTCCAGGCCGCGAAATTGTCCGGCAGCATCGGATTGTCCGGTCGCGTGGGCAGGAGCAGCGGGAAGGCTTGACTGCCGACCGCGGGCACCTCCCGGTAGGGCGCTCGATACGCCTCCCGGAGCGCGTCGCTCACGGGCTCGACGATCACCATCGGCAGCAGGTTCCAGGGCTCCCAATGCTTCGCGTCGCGGGCGCTCTTCTGGAACTGAGCGAAGGGTCCGCTGGCTTCGATCGGGCCCTCCGGCAGCGGTTTAGCGGGGTCCCGCTCCGGCAGGCCCGTGTTCGAAGCCACGACGCCGGCGACCCTCTCGGGCTCGAGCGCGATCAGGCGGAGCCCGAGGATGCCCCCCCAATCCTGCAGTACGAAGACCGCGTCCCGCAGCTCGAGGCGATCGAAGAGCGCCTCCCGCAGCCAGTCGACATGGCGCTGGACCGTATAGTCGTCGAGCGCGGCGGGTCGATCCGAAAGCCCCATGCCGACGAGGTCGAAGGCCATCGCCCGATGCCCGAGCGCTGCGACGGCGGGGAGCATCTGGCGCCAGACATAGGACCAGCCCGGGTTGCCGTGGAGGAAGACGACGGGCCGCCCGTTGCCGGGTCCCGTCTCCACGTAATGGATTCGGAGCGTCTGTTCGGGATCGCCCGCCGGATCAGCCCGGACGGAGACGAAACGCGATCCGAAGGGGTAATCGGGGAGTTCGTCCAACGCTTCGGGCCGGGTTCGCAGGATTTGCATGGTTCTTCGTTCCAACGCGCGCAGCGGTCCTGCGCGCCGACTCGAGAGCAGGCAGGGGCGATTAATTGGCAGTAAGAATGCCATATCAAGTCGGCCCGGGCACGCTCGATTTGCCCGCCGCCCTCTGCGATCTTGGCGACGGCCCCTGAACCGGGTCCCGAAGGAGGAGAATATGCGCACCCCGATGCGAAGCGCCGCGCTCGTCACGCCCGCCCTCATTACGCTGGTCCTCGGACTGCTCTCCTGCGCGACGCCGCACGGAGAGGAGTCCGAAGGCGGTCGCTTCACGCTCGTGATGGTGCCCGATACCCAGAACTACGTGGACTACACCCATCAAAAGGCCGAGGGCTTCGCGCTCGATGCGGCCGAGCTCTTCGTCGAGCAGATGAGCTGGATCGCCGCGCAGGCGCCCGCCAACGGAGGCGACGTCGCCTTCGTTGCTTCGGTCGGTGACACCTGGCAACACCCGACCGAGTGGATCGATCCCGAGCACGTCGCGCGCGGCATCGGCCGCGTCGACAATCCGTTCTTCGCCGGCCATTTCGACCCGACGGACCAGGTGCTCGAGGTCGAAGTCCCCAAAGCGATCGAGGGCTACGGCCTGGTCGCGGCGGCGGGGATCCCCTTCGGCGTGCCGCCGGGCAACCACGACTACGACGCGATGTTCAACGTCGATCGCTACCCGCCGAACGTCTCGAAGCCCCCCGAAGAAATCAGCTGGGAGGATCTCGGCGTGCTCCACGTCGGGGGGCTCGAGAATTTTCTGAGCGCCTTCGGTGAGGAGACCCCCTTCTTCGCCGACCAGGCCTGGTACGTCGCCGCCTATGGCGGGGGCACGAGCAGCGCCCAGGTCTTCGAGGCTGGCGGCTACCGCTTTCTCCATGTCGCGCTCGAGATGCAGGCCGGAGACGAAGTCCTGACCTGGGCGCGGCAGGTCATCGCGCGGCACCCGGGTCTGCCGACGATCGTGAGCACCCACGACTACCTCTCGCCCTCCGCGACGCGCCTGTCCGGCGGTTTCCTCGACTTCACGCGGGTCCATCCCGAGGAGCACAACACGCCCCAGCAGATCTTCGAGAAGCTGATCGAGCCGACCGACCAGATCTTCCTGGTGTTATGTGGTCATTACCATGGTCAGGCCTTCCTCGAAGAGGCCAACGTCGCGGGGAACGCCGTCTACACGGTCCTGGCCGACTATCAGGATCGGGGGCAGGTCGGGCTCGACGCGGGGCAGCCGAAGACGACCGGCATGATGGGAGGACCGGTCGGGATCGGAGATGGCTGGCTCCGCCTGCTGCGCTTCGACACGAGCGTCGACCCGCCGACGATCTCGATGCGCACCTACTCGACGCATTACGGGAAATACGCGAGCGAGATGCCGGACTACGCCGCGCGCTACCGCGATCACGAGCAGCCGGACATGACGGATGCGGAATTCCTGGCCGCGGAAGAATACGAGTTCGCGCTCGAGGATTTCCGTGCGAGGTTTGGCGCGCCGGCGCGATGAGTGGGGGCAGGGCGCTCATCGTAGGTGCGAGCGGCATCGTGGGCCGCGCCGCCTTCGAGCATTTTGCGACGCTCGAGGGCTGGGGCGCCTGGGGCGTGTCGCGGCGTGCGCCGGACCTGGAGGTCGGGCACCACCTGCCGCTCGACCTGTTGGATCGCGAGGCCTGCCTGCGGACGCTGGCCGCCGAACCGGCGCCCACCCACGTGGTCTATGCGGCGCTCCAGGAGAAGCCCGGCCTGGTCGAAGGCTGGCACGACGCCGAGTTGATGGAGACGAACCGGCGCATGCTCGAGAACCTGCTCGACGCGGCCGAGGCGGGGGGCGCGCTCGAGCACGTCTCGCTGCTCCAGGGGACCAAGGCCTACGGGGCCCACGTGGCCCGCATGCGCGTTCCGGGCAAGGAACGCGAAGCGCGCCACCCGCACGAGAATTTCTACTGGCTCCAGGAGGATCTGTTGCGTGAGCGCGCGGCGCGCCGCGGCTATCACTTCACGGTCTGGCGCCCGCCCGTGATCTACGGCCACGCCTTCGGTGCCCCGATGAACCCGATCGCGCCGCTGGTCACCTACGCCGCGATCGCCCGCCACGAGGGACGGCCGCTGTGTTGGCCGGGTGGACGCACGGGTCCCGTCGACGCGATGGACGCGCGGCTGTTGGCGCGGGCGCTGGCCTGGGGGGCGACCGCCGAGAGCGCCCGTGACGAGGTCTTCAACGTGGCCAACGGCGACGTCTTCGTCTGGGAGAACGTCTGGGCGCGGCTGGCCGAGACTCTGGGGATGGCGCTCGGAGAGGCCGCGCCGCAGCGTCTGGCGGAGTCGATGCCGGGCAAGGCCGGGGTCTGGGACGAGATCGTCGCGGCGCACGGCCTGCGCGCCCCCGGCCTGATGGAGTTTGTCGGAGATTCCTTCGTCTATGCGGATCTGCACTTCGGGTTGGGACGCGATCGCCCTGCGCCGCCGAATCTGCTCTCGACGATCAAGCTGCGTCAGGCGGGCTTCGCGGAGTGTCTGGACTCCGAGGATATGCTGGTGGGTTGGATCGAGTGGATGCAGCGCGAGCGTCTGATTCCAGCGCCCTTGATCCCATAGGCATAAGCCGTCCCATCCATTCTCTTCTCTTATCGCCGGAGCACGAAAATGGTGATCGCCGAGTAGAGCCCTTCGAACACCAGCACTCCGTGGGTGTATTCGGAACCGCTGCCGTCCATGGCGAAGCCGATGAGGCGGGCAATAAAGAGTCCGCTCAAAAGAAACGCCATGGCTGTCATCGCTGATCGCGCGATCTCGATTCGCATGAGTGCGACCGCGCACATCACACCGATGGACGCCTGCAGCCCGCCATACATGGCACGAATCTCGGTGGTCCCAGTCGGTGTCGCTCCCACGACGCCCGCGGCTCCATCTAGATATGAGGGCATGAAGAGGCAGTAGAGCCCGTAGGGCAGCCAAATGAAGACTGAAATCGCCAGGTAGATCCGATTCGCTTGCATGGGTCTCCTCGTTTCGAGTATCCAGAGCGCGTGCTAACGCTGACGCCAGAATCGCGCGCGGTCAACGCACGAATCCCTCGAGTCAGCTCGGCGTCGCCGGGTTCTTCCGCAAATCGCCGAACGTGGAGTCCGGGCTGCCCTCCCTCGACCCACTCGGGCAAGTTTCCTGGGTTTGTCGCACTATTGCGGCGCGCCCGCGAAGCCGCTGGCATCCGTGAAGAAGCGCCCGACGAGTCGACGCGTCGCGCGGCGGAGCAGGGCTTCCAACTCCCGATCGCCTGGGCGGGCCCGCCAGCGCAGGCCGAGGCCCTCGAGGCTCGCGGCCAGCAGCTCCGCATCGAGGTGCGGGTCGGTCGAGCCGGCCCTTCGCAGCTGCCGCACGACCTCTTCGTGGTGGGGCGCGGGCGCGTCCGCCAGACGCGCGGCCAGCTCCGGCTCGCGCTGGGCTTCGAGCTCGAACTCACGGCCCGCGAGGAAGTCCTCCGGGTCGTCGCGTAGCCGCTCGAGGTAGAGGGCCACCAGGTGATGCGTGAGCGTGTCGAGGTCCCTGGCCGGCTCGTCGGTACGGGGCGAGGGCGTCCGGAGCGCCTGTCGCTCGAGGTATCGGTTGCAGGCCGCCAGGAGCAGCTCTCGGCGGGTCGGGAAATGATGGGTCAGCACGCCGAGCGAGCTCTCGGCCTCGTGCACGACGTCGCGCACGGTGAAGGCACCAATCCCCCGCGCGGCGATCGCCCGTAGCGTGGCGTCGAGCAGGCGCTGGCGCGTTCGGGCGCCCCGGGTCGATCCCGGGGTCTCGAGGGTCTCCGACATGGGCGACTCCAAATGCGAGGAGAAGGCGACCCTAGTCCAAGCAGATCGAGGGGGGCGAGTCGGCCGGGCCGGAATCCGATAGCCTCCCGTCCGCCGATGGCTCGATACCAACGAAAAGATCATCTTCACCAGCGCGCCAAGAAGGAGGGCCTGCGCTCGCGGGCCGCCTACAAGCTCGACGAGGTCCAGCAGCAGTTCAAGCTGCTCTCGTCGGGGCAGCGGGTCGCAGACCTGGGCTGTTGGCCGGGGGGCTGGCTCGAGGGCGCGGCCCGCCTGGTCGGCCCGGCCGGTCGGGTCGTCGGGGTCGATCGGGCCGAGGTCGACCCTCCGATCCCACTGCCCCAGGTGACCGCGCTGGTCGGGGATCTCGAGTCGCCGGAAATGGCGGCCACGATGCTCGAAGCGCTCGGCGGTCAACCCGCGCAGGTCGTGCTCTCCGACGCGGCGCCGAAGCTGACCGGCGTGCGCGAGATCGATCGTGCCCACGAGGAGCGGTTGCTCGAGGCGATCGAAGGGCTGCTTCCCGCGATTCTCGCCCCCGGCGGCGCGCTGTTGATCAAGATCCTCGAAGGGCCCGAGGCCCAGGTGATCGACCGCCGCCTCCGAGCAGGCTTCGAGAAGGCCAAGACGACGAAGCTACGGTCGACGCGGAAGGGCAGTACGGAGCGCTATCTCGTCGCGCGGGGTTATCGGGGAGCGACTTCAGCCGACTAAGGTGCGGCGCGCTCCGCAGACCCTTCGAGTCAGCGCCTTGGGTGGAAGTCGAGGGCCCCGGTTG
>Ga0315326_10001537_pt1 | contig 12012 bp, 23 predicted proteins | sample M180m32315metaG_FD_203457 | JGI IMG/M metagenome (GOLD analysis project Ga0315326, IMG submission 203457) | Ammonia-oxidizing marine archaeal communities from Monterey Bay, California, United States - M1 80m 32315 | ecosystem: Environmental > Aquatic > Marine > Coastal | place: USA: California... | reverse complement strand
CCTGCCGCCGAGATTTAAGAGTCATAAGTCATTGACTGTCAAAGGCTTACGAGGGGCGCAGCCGCGATTGCAAACCGTGTCAACCGTTTATTTTAAGAGTGGCAACAAAAAAAGCCGCCCCCCGAAGGGAGCGGCCTGATGAGGGAGGAGCTTATGACACAATTGCTGCCGCAGCTTCGGCCTCGGCCTTTTTCTTGGCCTCTTTTTTCTCCAACTTGATGGCTTTTGGAGCCTTGCAGGGAGAGATGAGGGTTTCCCACGCATCCTTTTTGGCCAAGGCCCGCGTGAACTCTCCGAGGATTTTATTCTCGGTCAACCGCGCATACTCGAAACGCTTCGGCTGAACCGTGTGCGTGAGATGCTGCGTGGTGGCGTTGTACAGGTTCCAAAGGTTCCTGTCACGATCAAATTCACCACCGCGACCATTGCCGATGGACTGTTCATTCCAGATGAATTCGATTGAATCCTTCATGGACTCAGACAGAACTTTTTTCTGGGCCAACCGATTAAGGACAAAAACACCTTCGTCGATGCCTTTGTCCCTGTCGATTTTCAGTTCGCGCTGGGCGAACTGTGAAAACGAGTCAATGGTTTTGTGCCACTGCTCGACTGCATCCTCAATGCCGTCCTTAATGGTTACGACAGAGATTTTGTTACTGTGACGCGCTGTGATGCTCGTCAAGGTAACATTCGAGGTCATGCCATTCAGGCACGCCAGACGTTTCGCCGCGCCCTCAAGACCAGCTTTACAAGAGCGATCAAAAGAGTTTCGGAGAATGAAGGCCATACCGACAGTATCGCCAACCCTTGCGCTACCACCAAGTGGGCGAGGATTGTTGAACTCGTAACGACCAAAAAAGCGCGAACCATTTTCCGTGATGGAAATGTCGCGCTTGCCTTCAGCGAAGCCAGCCACGTTAATCGTCTGGCCTTGCTCGTTGAGCTGACGGGTGCTGGTATGCTGACCCCAGTTTTTCAACTCGTCGTAATCTTGAAACGCCTCCTCAAGGCTTTCAACCAATACGGAATTCTGGAGCAGACCATACTGCTCTGTTATTCCATCGCCTAATGACTCACCTGTATCGGTGCGAACATTACTGAACCTCCCCGTCCAACGGTTGGAGCCGTTGTGCTGGATGTAGGTCTTACGCTGCTCGACTTGGTAGTCGAACTCACTCGTTACTTGTTTGCTATCTCTGGGCATCTTTTGTTTCCTTTCTGGTTTGTGTCCCTCTCAATCGGGAGAACCCATTATGCCATACAGGGGCTTAACAGTCAACCTCTTTTTCTCATTATTATTAAAAAAGTTTCACGATTAAAAGCTTGACACGTAAGTCGTTGACTATCAATGACTTAGGCTGCGCGGCAGCCGCGTTTGTAACCCACTGACTATCAGTAACTTAACTGTCAAGCTTAAACTGGTGATTACACAAAAAACTTTTTTCTATAATCTTGTTGACAATGCTGCCCGTTGTGGTAGAATGTTTTCAGGCGTTAGGTTATGAGAAGATTAGAAATTCAAAAAGATGGGCGCGACAAGTGGTATGCGCGGTTCAGAGCGGAAGGCTCTCACGATGCGATCTTGCAAAGTTACTCTTTCTATAATCACGGAGCGACGAATGTTCCCGAACCCGACTGGCGAAGTGATGTCGAATTTGTATTCGTGACAAGCGAGGCTAAACTGTTTAGGTATTTTGTCAACTCTACTTTTTGGCAGTTATCTGTGACAGGTAAACAGTATAAAGGGGTCGTTGGTGGTTGGCTTACAATCGCAAGAGAAGTATCTGTTGAGAAGATGTCCAACCTAGTATTTACTGGCGATATTAAAATCAGAAGAACCTTTCTAGATGTGTTCGCAACTGGTACAATCGCAGCAGAGCGGCCAGACTCCGACAATGAAGTGCCGCAAGATTTTAGAGTTAACGTAGATAATTATACAAAACAGCATGACTAGAGACATCATACAGCAGGGAGATTGGGGCTATGGCGATACAAAAGGCCTAGCCAAAGCGGTTGACGTAGGCTATCAAAAATGGCTCAAAAAGAACGGGCTAGAACCAGAAGGCTACAATAAGAAGACCAACAAAGGGAATTTTTCCTACGGGAAGAACAAAAGCAAGTAATACCATTATGGCAAACGATAAACCAAAAAAAGGCATGGGAGCCTATAGGCTACCCAAGGAGACACTCGACACACTAAAGGCTGTAAGCGAGAAATCAGGAATACCAACAGCAACCATTGTTTCACGATGTTTAGAGAAACAGAAGGTTTTAGATGTTGTAAGGGAACACCTTGCCAAAGCCACGGAGGCATTGGCAGAATAGGGGAACACCAGTCTTGCCCCTTCGGGGGCAAGATTTTTTCCCTTGACTATCTAGGCCCAAACCACTATAATTGACGACGTTATGACAACACCGAAACAACTACTAAAAAACAAACTCGACATATTTTTTGAAAACGCCAAGCTCAAAGGCATTTGGCATTTTTCCTTACCAAGTGGCTGGACGTGTCCGGGTGCTTCTAATTGCCTGACAAAAGCAGACGAGGTCACGGGCAAGATAACAGACTTGCAGAAGCCCGACGAAAAAGGGGAAACGTACCGATGCTATGCAGCGGGGATGGAAAACAGGTTTCCAAAAGTAAGAGCCTCCCGATTCAAAAACTTTGAGCTTATTAAAAAAGCCAAGACGGAGAAAAACATTACTGCTTTAATTGTCAGAAGTATACCGCAGGGACTGCGAAGCGTTGGGGGATATCTGCGGGTGCATATCGGCGGTGACTTTTTCAGTCAAACCTATTTCAACGCATGGATGAAAGCGGCGGCGTTCTTTCCTCGCGTTACCTTTTACAGCTACACAAAGAGCGTTCACTATTTGGCAAAGTATTTAGAAACCAACAAGCTGCCAGAAAACTATAAGTTTACCTGTTCATCTGGCGGAAAGCATGACAAGTTAATTAAGCAGACAGGAATCAAGACGGCAACCGTGTTTTTTAGCCAGAGAGCAATCGACGAGAAAAATCTCGAAACCGATCACACCGATGAAAAGGCAATCTTTGGGAGTGTTGACTTCGCTTTGGCTCTTCACGGACAGCAGCCAAAAGGGAGCGCGGCAGTCAAAGCGTTGCAAGCTTTGAAAAAAGAAGGCTTTACGGGTTACTCAAATTAATTCAACTCACAAGAAAATGCTGACCGTAGCCTTGTTGGTTGTTTGGTTTTTGGTATATTTAATATATCGAATCAATGATAAATGAAGATGGAACATATAAAAAACGGTGCTTTATATTATAATAATATAACAGGCAGGGTGGAAAGAGTAATCGGAAAAGTGTCACCAGTCAGGGCGCTGACATATTGGCATCATACCGAGGAGAAAAGTCACAACGTCAAAGTATTAAGAAAAGCAAACCAATTAGAAGTTGAGAATTACCTCAATGGGGGGGATATTCCCACACTTAAAAAGAGAATCTTAAATACGATAAATAAACTATTTAATAAGAGTGACAAGCTAAAGTTTAAAGTGTCATAATCCTCCTGAGAAACTTACTGATGATAGGTTTCGGAGCCCCTGCGAGTGCGGGGGCTTTTTTTGTGTCGTAAAGCATTGGTACTCAGTGGTTTAGGGGCGCGGCAGGCGCGTGAGCTAACCTATTGACTGTCAACGACTTACGACGATGTTTTTTTTGTTGACATGTTGGTTGGTGTATGCTATAATGCCGCCATGAAAAAGAAAGTGACAGCTAAACCACGCGCCAAGGTTGATTGGAATACTGGTGAACGTATACATCCACCCAAAAAGGGTAAAGGGTCATACAATCGTAAAAAAAGTAAAAAAAGTAGTTGACTTTGATCACCCCGCATGATATCATATTAAAAGTTATGAGGGAAAGAAAAGGATTCATTAGCTGGAAGGATGCAGGGCCGCGCAAGATGATGGACGGTATCGAAGTCGCACCGGATCGCGTGAAGGTTTATTTCAACCTTAATCTGGATTGCCTGTCGGTGATCGATGCCGAGACGGGATTGCTTTATTGTCACGCTCATAGGGTTGAGTTGCGTAATGCCAAGTTTCGGGTACAGCCAGCAGGTCGGGAGCGAGTCATTCGGGAGAAGCGTAAGAACGTCCACGCTTACATTATCGGTGACTGCCATGAGATTGGTGACGTTTCCAAGGAACGCTTTCGCGAGGTTGATAATGAGTTATACGAGAAGTACAGTATCTGTGACTGTAGCGACAAACCATACGACTACTGCGAGGAGTGTGTGCCAGAGTCGGGTGAAGAGTTTCGGGGAGGGTATTACAATCCCTATAAGTATAAGACCTTTGTGGATGACATTGAGAAAACGCCGATCCATAAGTCGAGCAGGGTGATGATCCGAGACAAGACAGCCATAGGGCCGCACTACAACATCTTTTACATACCAGAGCCAAAGAAGAAAAGAGAGCCTTGGAACAAAGGTATGAAGTATACCCATAGAGGGTTACGAGCAAGAAAACTATCACAAGTATGAGTTGGTATCCAAACGATTGTCAGGAATGCGGTAAGCCTATCGAAGGCGACTGGGAGAGCCAGATCGCTCTCGGAATAGAGACGGGTGAAATTTCAGATAGGCCAAGCAACCGCTTGTTTATCTATGACAAGCATATCCGTTGTTCTCCTAGTAGGGCGCAGCGGATAGTCCACCCCGACTTTCCTCCGGTGGTCGATGAACGACCACAGTTTGATTGGCGGCGGGATGATGGGCCTTGGGATGATGGGATGCGGAAGAAGTACAAGAAACTCTACACAGAGGCGTGGGCAAGACTCCAAGAAAAAAGGGTTGACAAGTAAGCCCCCGTGTGGTAAGATTATTAAAGTTATGACAAAACTAACAAACAAACTAAAGGAAAAGGTTCGAGCTTGGCTCAACATCAAAGAGAGAGTTACTGACTATGTGATGGTCTACTCTCCAGAGAAACACGCAACCAAAGTCTACTACCTCAAAGGCACTCGGAGAGGCTGGAGTCCCTTATACAAGGATCAAAAGGAAGTAGGCTTCAAGGCTAGGGTTTACAACCGCGATTTACAGGTCAGAAGTTTTAGGGCTGACAGGATAATTTCTTTAGCTGCACGAAGTTAAAGAAAAGGGGTTGACAACTCTGCCCCATCTGGTAAGATTAATGAGTTGTTATTGTTTCATGTGGTTATGGAAGAGTCAGGCAGGGCTGACTTAAAAGATTAGGGTAGGAATACAATGCTAATCAACCCCTGACACTTTTTGTTCTTTGAAAATTTGCTCTTGAGTTTGCAGTCAGATCTGGGCAGTTGCACCGACATGCTTCTCTGCCCTCTCTCTCACAACCTAAAAAAACTCGGACTCGCGTCTAATATCGGAAAAGCGTTAACTCGTTTTGAAAAGATTAGATATTAGAGTTTCCTCAAGAGCGATCAATTTGAGTTGACGGAGTTTTACCCCTGTAGTGGTAACAAATCGCGCTTGGTGCGCGAGCCAAAGTTTAAACCTATGCCCGTTCCCAAGGAGGAAATGCCTTTACTGTTGGTGGTGCGACAGCAACTCAATTAATTTTCTCTCTCGACGGAGAGAGATCGGTGTGACGGAACAACCCCTCCCAAAGGGGTAACGTAGCGACTGCGACAAGTACGGAGACCAATCGGTTGAGGAATCTCGTGGGTGAGTCCGAAGTAAGTAGATCTGAAACATTTGTTTTCTGGGTACTGAAAAGGTGCGGGTACACAAATACTCCCGCCACCATTTTTTTAATATATGGATTATGAAGAGCTTATAAAAGCTTTTGAAGAAGAAGAGACAGTGAAAACAAAACATTTACAGAGGAAGGCCGCGAAGAGGAAGATCACGCGACAAGTTAAGCATGATAAGATTGTCATGCGGGATCATGTTCGGGCTGACATGAAGAGGCATATCGAATATCAAATCAAATCTATTCGACAAAAGAATGCAAAAGATTGCGATGTTGTCGCGTTCATCAATAAGAAGTACGCGCAAATACGTCAAATAATGTCAGAATAGGCAAGGCGCTTAAACCACTAAACCACTAAGCCGCAACGGTTTAGCAGGGGCGCAGCCGCAAACGCAAGCCATTGATGATCAATGACTTACGCGCTCTACCGCAGTAAAGACCACGGGGTGATAATACTTCGGGCCGATCCGTTGATGGTTCTTTTGGAATTTGATAATCGCCTCCTCTTCAAACCATGCGCGTACTTCTATCTTGTCGCCTTGGTTAGTTGTGAAAAGATAAGTGTTGCGTATGTCGTCGATCATTTTCAATACCCGTTGTAAGATACGGTTGTGCCATACTTCTTACGCTTGGCATCAGCAGCCTTCCGCATGGTATCGTGGTAGGAGCCTTCGCTCCAATCCGACTTGGGGTATCGAGCCGCAGCTTCCTTGAGTTGCTTTACTCGCTCCCAGCTAGGTACTCCCGGTATCATGCGTCCACCCCCTCATCTTCCCAAGGGTGGTTGTTATCCCAATCAAATGAGAAGTATTCGTTAAACATGTGAGAAGCAAATCGTGATTCTAAACTTCCACTCTTGGCGGCTGCTTGTAGTAATTCCCTCATAGCATTAAGCCTTTTCCGCATTTCCTCTGTTCCCGCTTTTGTTCGCGGCCTCATCCAATCATCATCTACTTGTTTCATATCAGTTATTTGTCGGTGTACATTACGTCATAAAGAGTTTCCTGAACTTTTTTGAGCCTTCTATTTGCTTGCGCCAATGTAGCATGAGCTTGCTCTTCGCTACATAAGCCGCCGAGGTTGTTGGTCATAAAGTCCAAGCCGCCTCTCACTTGCGCGATTTTTCCAGTTAATTCTCCTAGATCGATGTCCGTGCTGTAGGTTTTGCTTTTCATGTTTTTTCTCTCACTCACTTGTTATATTCTATCACACTCCGCTTACGAAGTCAACAACTATTTAGCCTTAAAATGACCGCAAGACCTTTCAAAGTTCTCTCCACTAAAAACCCAATCAGCCTGATCGCCATACTTCTTTTCCCATCCTAACGGACTTATGCCTGACATAAGAAACTCCCTGTCGCCAGCGCACAACGACTTCAACGCCATTATGCTGTTCGTCTGCCTCATCTGAAAGAGTTCCGAACCCTTAACGCTCACGCTATAGGGAGCTTCCGTCACGACGCAATTGCCCGTGAATGTGTAGATATGCTCCGGCTCGTAAGTCTCGGAGTAACTGCAACCTGTGTCTATAAACCTTGTCATAACGCCGTTAATTATACCAACAGCTAAACACAATGTCAACAAATAACTTAAAGTTTTTTAATATACTTTGCAATAACACCAAATAGGAAACCAAATAGCATCAAATATAATATATTAATAATATACTATAAACCCTTAATAGTAAATGACTTGAGGTATGGTTTAGAATCGCGGCAGCCCGCGACGTAACCCATTGATAATCAAAGAGTTACGCCCCCGCCGTGGAGAAAGAAAGGGGGAATACAGATAAAAACCCCAAAAAAACCACAACGAGGGCGCTAGCGCGTTATGAGAGACAGCGCTAAACTCTCTCTAATTCTCCCTTGGCTTCATCGCAGCCACGTTGCAGGTGATAGTCATCTTCGGCACGTTCTTCGGGAGTTGTTTCTGCTATATACTTGGCAGTCTCTCTAGCTATCTCTTTATCGAATTCACTGGTAAAGTCAGGATCCTTGCCTCTGTATGGTTTAGTGTGACGGTATTGTTGTTTCATAGTTTATAAAAAGCGTGTTGACCTATAACCTTGACCGGCTTCTTGCCCTTGGCCCAATACGGTTTCTTTTTCATCCAAGTTGCGTGATAGTGATTAGCAAAGCCAACGTAGTCACGGCTCAAGAGTTTGATATTCTTTGCCAACGCTAGCGCGTACTTTGCTTGTGGTACTTTTAACAAATGTTCAAGGTCTTTTAATCTTTTGCCATTCCAACAACTAAATTGCCATTTTTTAAGGCATACCTCTGTCGGTGTCCGCTTTCCCTCGAATGCGCGTTGAGCAATGACAGCACCCACCGCGTACATTCCGCTTTGTTTTTCACCTCTGGCTTCTGCCAGTATAGTGATAGCAACGATTTTGGTTTCTCTGGTGTGGGTAATGTTGGTGTGTCCATAAGCTACCTTAAAGATTGTTGCAATACCCCAAAGGGCAAAGAATACAATTAAAGCCTTTTCAACAAAGTAGTTTTGATTTCCGTATTTCATTTTTTTGAATTATCTGGAAAAACAAAATCATCCAGAATTAAAGGGTGTTGTTGGATTGCCGTGCTGATCTTGACGCGAGCCTCGCCAAGCGTTTGGGCCATGCGAACCATGCAGCTTCGGAGTTCTGCGTTTGTGTAATCGTCGCGCTTTGCGACATCTTCCAAAACGCCCTCGACGCCAGCCATATCAAACTTGGCATCATTTATTTTCGTGAACTGTTCTTGTCTCATAACGCTGTTAATTATATCAGAAAGGGTGAGTGGTGTCAATTAGTTTTATTAGGCCAAACTCGCTCAATATCCCAACGGTTTTTAGCCTTGTCGTAGCGGCGCGATTCAATCGTGCAGTCCTCATTTCCGCCGTCAGAGATAACGTCAGCGAAAGCTATGGCATCGTTGAACGCTTTATGGTCGGGGTCGCCCTTTATCATCGGAAAGGTCTTCATTTCCAATTCATTGGCGGCGTCACGGTAAAAGACATCGTAACGCGGCGCGTAGACTTCGTTGTAGGTTTTCATTTCTTTTCTCATGTCGGATAAATTATCTCACAAATAGCTTACAATGTCAACAACAAAAGCGAATTATTTTCAGACATAATAGGGGTCGTTTTTGTAACACTTGCGACACCAGTCGATGGTGTCGCCTTTGACGTGAGGAAAAGAGTGGCGGAACCACTGCTCGCCGCATCCCGTGCATTCGACGAGATCCTCTTCGGACAGCTCACGCTCCTGCGTGGCGATAGCGTCCTCGTGCAAGTCATCGCACACCACGTTCAACTCCCGAACCTCGGCCTCGTTTAATTTCGCGTAGTAATCTCTCATAACGCCGTTAATTATAACCGTGACGGGCAAACATTGCAAGCATTATTTTCACTTTTTTTTCACTTTCTTTTTTGCGAAACCTCCGCACCGGTCCATCCTAAGTCACTGGTAATCAGTGGCTTAGAATCGCGGCTGCCGCATTTCTAACCCCATGACAAGCAAGGAGTTAGCAAGGCGGTGCCTCAATAGAGCTTTAGAAAGAACACCCTCCAGTACCTCGACACTTCAGAAGCATCAACGACTCCCGACAGTAACACTAGAGCCGCAGCCGTTAGTATTGCGCCACCTGCTATAAACAAGTAAGCATTCAATTCATTTAATCCTAGATCATTAACTAACCACTTTATTTTATTTTTCATATTATATATTTTATTTAATTGGAAGCGAAGGTCGGAATCGAACCGACGATAAAGGATTTGCAATCCTCTGCCTTACCACTTGGCTACTCCGCTATACTTTTACTTCCCACTTGTTTCTAATGGTTGGCGCTAGTGGTTCATCACTAAAGCCGCAATGCTGCTTCGCGTGTTTCATTATATAACGTAAGTTGACGCTTGGGCCTCTACGTTCTAACACTTTGTCGCCTCGACTTACCGTAAGGAAATAACCTTGCGCGGTGTCATCGACTATTACCTTTTTCATTGGGTGTTCGTGTGTTCTCATTTTAGTAGTTATCTTTGTGAAATCTACCCTTTTCGCTTGAATCCTCAAAACACTTTTCAATGCGTTCAACTTGGATGATCTCGCCCTTTGTCCATGTTTTGCCGTCAATGTCTTTGACAACTACTTCCGCGAGAAATTCGCGGATCATGTCTTGCTCGCTTGTGCCAAGCGGGAAAGTGTTACCCATAATTGAATTACAGGTGGCGAGGTAGTGGTTGCCCGTGTATTCGGGGTTGCGCTTCACCTTGAAGGTGACGTTTAAGAAGTATATTTTGTTTTTATCTCTCATAACAGAAACCATTATATCAGAATTATCTAAAAAGTCAACCTTTATTTTGGATTATTTCCGCAATAGCCAGCCAACTGGTCGCGCTGGTGCGCGGGGTCATTGTTCACCGTGTAGGTGTTACCGTTCAAGGTGAACGTATCCCGCTTGGCTTGGCGTTTGCGCTTGTCTGCCGCGTATCGGCGAATCTCTGCTAGTGTCATTTCGTTTTTCATGTTGTTCTTTCTCTCACTCACTGGGGATAGTATATCACACCTGTCAGAATATGCAAGCTTTATTTTCACTTTTTTCAAAGTTTTTTTTGTTAGCTTTTACGTACACTTGGCACGGGTCTTGCCATGTCGTAAGTCACTGACTATCAAAGGGTTAGAATTGCGGCTGCCGCCTTTGTAAGCCTTTGTCAAGCAATCCTTTAAAGAGGGTGTTCCCCCCGCCCCGAGGGGCGAGGGGAGAGGAACCACCCCCTAATTCTTTGGCTGGTTCTTGCTGCCCTTGGGGCGACCTACTGGCCGCGCCTTCCTTGGCCTACCTACTGGCCTCTTGGCGGCACGCCTCGGAGCCGTTGCCCTCTGCTTGGAGGACGCCTTGCTCTTTAGCCCAGCGGCACGCTGCTTGATCTTCTTGGCCTTGGCCTTGGCCTTGGCTGCCTCCTCCTCCGCTATCCTTTCGGCCTTGGCCGCAGCCTTGGCCTCTAGTTCGTGAGTCGGAGCCTCCTTGGCAATCCTCGCGTAGTAAGGGTTTTGCTTCGCGCTGGGCTTGCCGTTGAGTCTGCACTCTAGCTGGTGAAGGCGTTGTTGAGTACACTTCACTTGGAAACCCTTGATTGCATGGCTGTATGCCTCAAGGTTGGTTGCCTTGCCGGATAGCAAGTCAACGATTGCATTGCTCAACGCGATTGCGTCGTCGGCCCTATTCGCTCCATTAATCGACTTCTTCATACTACTATGGTTCCTTTCGTGTTTGTATCAGCCTACGCTGACGGGGTTAAGTACCGGCCCAAGCCGTTTGCCTGTAACCGTTTTCCAAGCTCTCTTAAGTTTTAAGAGTAGTCTTTTGTCCTCAATCATTTGAGGGGAAATCTCTTTACGGGAGAAGCTTACTCCCTCTTGTCTTTTAAAATCATTTAAGATCTGTTGCTTTATCCAAGAGTCAGTCATCGCTTTTCTGGGATGTGCGGCGGTACATTCAGCAGAGCAGTATTTGAATCTGGCTGTTGGTTTCTTTGATAATTCTCGCTGGCGATTGTATTTGCGGACTTTTCTTATCATAACTTTTCCGCAGCAAATGCAATTCATTTCAACCTTTGTCCATTCGCCTCTCTCCCCTCTATTATAATCTCTTTGCTGGGCGTGTTGACAACTGCGCTTACCGCAACATACTTGATCTGTTTTATATGTTTCGACTTTGGCCTTGCAGTACGGGCAATTAAACTTGCGTAACCCTTGCGGCAACGATGCCCTAAATAGTGCTTGTTGTGCTTCCTTGCCCATTGTGCTATAACACTTGTCAGAGCAGTACATAGATGAGTAAATTCTTAATGCCATACAACCCTTACCTTCTCTCATTCGGCTTTTGGTTGAAAAGTTTTTTTTGCAGTAATCGCATTTAATATCTAAAAGATAACCGTCAGGATGAACATTATAACCCTGTTCAGTCAGTTCTTTCATTCTCTTCTTTTTGTTCCATTGATTCCTGTACTTTTTAGTTTCTGGCCGTTTACTATATTCCCTAGCTTTTCTGTTTATCTCTTTACGTCTTGAAGGTTCCCAATCTCGGAGGGTTTGACGCCTCTGATGCTCTTTTGTTTGTTCAGGATTACATAATTTAGCAGCGGTTGAAAGGGCGACTCCAATTTCTTTGCCGATCTTCGAGTAGCTATAACCCTTCTTGCGAAGCTCTATAGCTTTGGCGGTCTTTTCTTCGCTTGTTTTAGGCATCGCTCTATTAAGTTTACAGGTTAGGGCTTCGTTGTCAACTGTTTACTGGTTGTCGACCATGTCCTCTTGGCACTCATCGCAGATCGT
>Ga0315326_10001534_pt1 | contig 12016 bp, 8 predicted proteins | sample M180m32315metaG_FD_203457 | JGI IMG/M metagenome (GOLD analysis project Ga0315326, IMG submission 203457) | Ammonia-oxidizing marine archaeal communities from Monterey Bay, California, United States - M1 80m 32315 | ecosystem: Environmental > Aquatic > Marine > Coastal | place: USA: California... | reverse complement strand
ACACTTCTGCCTTTGGACTTCGGTGAACGGAACGATGAGAAGCGGGTTGTAGTTGTGGAAGCAGTCCCAGGAGCTCCGGCTCGGCTAGAGAGTATTCCCTTAAAAGTGGCACAAAGGCGGCCGCTTCGCCGACTTACCGGAAGTTTAGAGACTATTATGCGCGAATATAAGGAGGAGTTAGTAACTCTAAATCATAAATATCCTGATGTAGATTCGGAGAGTGGTCCGTATTTCGACATAGTCGTGGAAACAGATGGACCAGATACTAGTTTGAGTGACAGGATTCATCAAGAGCTTGGAAGTGTGGTGAAGATTCAAGCGAAATATCAATCCGAGATCAATACTGCAGTTTCAAAACTAGATCAGTCAGATGAAGAGTCGTATAAGGATTATTATCGCGTCGAGAATGGTGTTGAGCCCAATGCTGATTTATTAGATGGGTTCCGTCAAATTGCGGAGACTGCTAGTTTGCAGCGTCAGGAAGAATTACTCGAGGCAGAAATCGAGATCACTGATGCGGCCGATTGAACTAACTATTGAAGGATTTCGTTCATTTAAAGAATCTACAAAAATTGATTTCAGAGGGCGCAATCTTGTGGGTATTCTCGGCCCTATTGGCTCAGGCAAGTCCACGCTACTCGATGCCATTTGCTTTGCACTTTATGGGAAAACGCCGACTATAGGTCAAGGCACACGAGAACTTGTTAATCAAAAATCTAATCCAAACCAAGCCTCGGTCGAGCTAGTTTTTCGTTCTCAAGACGGCAACGGAAACCTTCGTGGCTGGTTGGCGCAGCGAATTATACGAACTAGTAGCGGTGGTGGACAGGTCGGTTTATATGAGTATGATTTAGACCTCTCCCAACGTGGCCGATTAGTAGTCGATAAAGCACGCGAGATGAACGAGCGTATCGAAACAATTTTAGGGATTGATTTTGATGGATTTTCGAGGTCAATTTTACTTGCTCAGGGTCGCTTTGCTGAATTTTTGAACGCTCGACCGTCTGAACGTGATGTGGTGCTAAAGGGAGTGTTTGGTTTACAGCGGATTGATGAAATGCGTGAAGAAGCAGGCACTCGCTTAAATACTTCGAGGTCTCGAGTAGAGACCCTGGAAATAGCGCTCGATCAAAGTGTGCAGGCCAGAAGCCAGTTTGACGAGCTGTCGACTGAGCGAACTAAGTTGGAAAACCTATCGCTCGAATTGACTGGAGTTTTGGAGAAAATTAAACCACTTGCTCAACGAACTAACTCGATGAGAGAGAATTATGCATCTGTTGAGGAGCAGATACGGGGAATGGAAAAATTGAGAGATTCTCTGCCACGAGCAGATGAAACTGAGATTTTACTTGACCGCATGGACGAGTCTACATCGAAGCGCACATCAATTGATGAGTTAAGAAAACAGGCTGAGACTGATGTTCTGAAAGCCGAAGAACAACTAGCGACCTCCGAGCTAGAAATTGGTGGAAAGGAAGAGATCCTCGCTCGACAGGGATTGATTGAGCATGTGAAATCTGCAGCTCAATCTTTGGAGCAGGCTGATCAGCTTTTGAAAGAGAAAAATGTTCTTTGCCGGACCATCGTCTCTGCGGTGAGCAATGCTGTGCAGGAACATGGAGACTCTGAAAAGCAACTTAGCGAAATTATTGACAGAATAGACACAATTGAAAAGCAATTAATAGTCGCTAAAGAAAGGCTAAAAGACGCTGAAAAACACGACAAGGCAGGTGCACTTCTTAGTGAACTTGAAGTCGGAGATTCTTGTCCCATATGTGGCAGTGAAGTCACGAATATTATCAGAGTAAATGCGAACGATGACCTCACGAATGCAGGTCAGCAAAAACATGATTTAGAAACGCAACTCGCTGAGACTAGAGATATACAGCAACAAGTAATTATTAATCACGGAGCTAAGCTTGCCGCAGTTGAACAAGCAAATCAGGTTGAAAAGACGACTCGGGGGGAAATTGTAAATTTGCAGAATATCTTAGAGCGCTCTGAGGAAGAATTTCAAGCGGTTTTAACTGCTGCGCGACTGCATTTTGAGAAATCTTCATCCCTCGAAGAAATGGTAACTATTGTTGGAAATCAACAGAATTGGCTTGCCAAATCAGAACTTCAGTTGAATTCAGCTAATCAAACTCTGGCAACGGTAATTGGTGCACTGGCGACTCAACTGCAAGACGACGAAGCAATGAATCGACAACTTAACGTTTTATCGAACAAACTTTCTTCGGTCGCGGCTCAAATGGGTCTCGAAGTGGCATCAGAAGATGACATCTCCACCAGTAAAAACTTAAGACTTTTTAGAGATCGCGTTCGTGAGAAGTGGAAGGTAGCAGATGCAGATTTACGAAAGGAACTTGTAGCAGTTGGCTCAGAAATTGCCGTAATTGATGGTCAAATTACGATTGCAATGGCCTCAGTATCGGCGCATACGGGAAATGTATCTAGAGAAGAATTCGATACTTATTATCAGTCTACTAATGAGAAAATATCGAACCTTAATGGCCAGTTGAGCCTGCTGCAGAAGCAAATTGATTCACAGGCTGAAGTGATTCAGAAAATAGATCTGGCTAGAAAAGATATGCGTGTATTTGAGACTCTGCGTCGGGACCTTACAGACTCACGATTCGTGCGCTTTTTGTTGGAAGCCGAACGGAGTGAGCTTGCGAGCGAAGCTTCTGATAAATATGCAGCGATGTCCGGCGACCGTTATAGATTTACAAATGATGGCGACTTTAATATTTTGGATTTTTCACACGGAGGACAAGAGAGAAGCGCACGTACACTTTCTGGCGGGGAAACTTTCTTGGCATCACTATCTCTGGCACTGGGCTTGTCAGAGATGATCTCTCGCAAAGGTGGACGACTGGATTCCTTTTTTCTTGATGAAGGATTTGGATCGTTAGATGAAGAGCATATTGAGTTGGCGATGACTGGAATTGAACAGTTAGTGAATGAAAATTCCGACCGCTTGGTACTTTTGGTATCTCATGTTCCGGCATTACGTGAACGACTAGAGGACGTGATTGAGCTCACTCGTGACCGGGAAGATGGGCACACCCGTCTTGTTGCGGGGGGTGCGCGACCTGCCTGACCGCCATATTACTTGGAGTTTGGAGAGAGGTTATAAATCAGTCTCAGCTGTTCCTTAGAATCGCGCCTTGGGTTGGGCTGTGTTATATACATGTAATGGCTAAGAGTTCGCCTGTATTGGGTCGATTAATTCGAGTGGCACTTCGTCACAAGCAACGCTTCTTCTGGACCAATAGTGTGATGATTGGCGCTGCCGTCGGCACTGCCGCTCTCCCGACTTTAATTGGTTGGATAATTAACTCTGGTCTCAGACTTCGAGCAGATGATGAAATAAGTACTACGGTCGCCTCTTGGGGTGTACTTTCGGTTATGTGTGGCCTGTTATTCGTGACAGCGCTCATTCGTGGAGCTTTGGCGTATGGTCAGGCCTATTTGGGTGAATCCCTGTCGCAACTTGTTGCATATGATCTTCGAAACACACTTTATGACCATCTTCAGCATCTCTCTTTTGGATTTCATGATAAATCTCAAGTGGGAGAAATTATGCAACGTGCCACTCAGGATATTGAGGGAATTCGGATGTTCGTTCAGATGGGAGTCACAAGGCTGGTGTTCATCGCACTCCTGATTGTTTTTTCGGTAGGGTTGATCGCATTGGAAAACATCCGAGTAGGTGTCATAGTGATCGCACTAGTGCCAATTATTGGGATTTATGCTGGAGTCATGTCGCTTAGGATGAGACCAATTTGGCTGGGTATTGTCCAAATGCAAGGCCAATTAGGCACGGTCTTGCAGGAAAATCTCGTTGGACAGAGGGTAGTGAAGGCTTTCTCTCGACAAGAGTTTGAGCAAAGTAAGTTCGATGACAAGGTGGATAAGTTATACCTTGAGTCATATCGAACTACAAAATATATGGCGTTTAACGAACCGTTTTTGCAGGGCGCATGGTTAGTTGCCGTAGCGTTGGTATTTTGGGTGGGAATTAAGGAAATACAGGAAGGCAGATTACTTCCTGGAGATCTAATTATGTTCCAGATATATCTGGTTTTGTTGCAAGTACCAGTCAGGGCGCTTGGTTTTGTTGTAAATATTGTAGCTCGCGCATTTTCGTGCGGTCGGCGGTTATTTGAACTGTTAGATCAAGTATCGCCGGTTGAAGATAGTGCCAATGCTACCGTTATTGCGTCGGGTCCTGGTGACGTTATTTTTGAAGGGGTGTCGTTTGAATATGATTCTGACAGACCTGTTCTGGAAGAAATTAATATCCATGCGAAGCCAGGAGAAACTGTGGCGCTGCTTGGCCCAACTGGATCAGGTAAAACGAGTATTGTTCACCTTCTCCCACGCTTTTATGATGCAACTCAGGGTCGAGTATTGATTGATGGCGAGGACGTGCGTGACGTCACATTAAATAGTTTGCGTCAGGCGGTTGGTTTGGTTCAGCAAGACGTATTCCTTTTTTCTGCCACAATTCGTGAGAATTTAGCCTACGGTAAACCAGACGCGACAGATGATGAAATTATTGCGGCGGCCCAGGCAGCTAGGTTACATGATTACATCGTGTCACAGCCTGATGGATATGACACATGGGTAGGTGAGCGCGGTTCAACTTTATCTGGTGGTCAACGACAGCGAGTGGCTATTGCTCGAACGTTGTTACTTGACCCTCGAATTCTCATATTCGATGATTCTACGGCCGCGGTTGATATGCGTACTGAGTATTTAATTCAAGAGGCTTTGCGAACTCTTATGGCAGGACGTACCACATTCCTCATTGCTCAGCGCTTAAGAACGGTTCGTGAGGCAGATCAAATTCTTGTGATGCGTGACGGAAGAATTGTTGAGCGTGGCAAGCATGACGAATTGCTTGCGGCCAATGGATTTTATCGAGAAATTTATGATCTGGAACTGAAAGACCAGGAAGATGCGTCTGTATCACAAACCCGAAAGGTGGGTGAATAAATGGCGTATTGGGGCGGCGGCGGCGCTGGAGGTTGGAGTGGAAATGCTGGACCTGGTCCGGCTAATAACAAACAAGGCCGTGTAGATGGTTGGGACTATAGTGAACTTGGTCGAATCTACAATAAGGATTTAATAAGACGTTTATTTCCTTTTATAGCTCCTTATAAATGGCGGGGTATCGCTGCTATTTTTGCGATGATGTTGGTTTCAGTCACAACGTATTCACAGCCATTTCTCATGGCAAAAGCATTGGGGGCTATTATCGAGGCTCTGCTTGAGTGGCAGGGTGCGGAAGAAGGAAGCGCTGAAGCAAGTCGCTCACTCGACGAGGTAAACGGATTAATTTTGCGTTATGGAGCGATTCTGGTAGGACTGGCATCTGCAGCCTTTGCCGGGATGTTTTATCAGCGAAGACTGACCGGATATATAGGTCATAATGTCCTTCGGAAATTGCGTAGTCGTATGTTCGAACATTTAAATCGATTATCGATGCCTTTCTACGACAAGGAGGAGGTTGGTCGAGTGATGTCACGTGTGACCTCCGATGTGACAACACTACAGGAGCTAATGACAACCGGTATACTTACCGTACTGTCGGACATCTTTGGACTCGGGCTAATTCTATTCTTTATGTTTTGGATGGACCCATTCTTAGCGGTAGTGTCACTTTCTGTTATCCCAGTTTTATTTATTTTCATGGCTATTTGGCAGCGTTATGCAGCTCGTGCATTCATACGCACACGTATAGCAATTGCGCTTGTGAATTCCAATATCAATGAGAACGTTTCTGGAATTCGAGTAGTGCAGGCGATGCGTCGCGAATCAACTAATCTCGAAGAATTTGATGAACTGAATAATCAAAATCTTGAAACTAATCTTTCTGCAGTTCGTTTGCAGGGACTTGTTATGCCGGTGGTTGAGTTGTTGTCGTCGATAGCCACAATATTAGTTCTAATAGTGATTATTATTCGACTAATGAGCGGATCACTGAATCCTGTCGATGCAGCGGCATTCTCTCTGGGCTTTTTGTTGTTTATACAAAGATTTTTTAATCCAGTCCGAGACATAGTGCTGCAATATACACAACTCCAACGAGCTATGGCAGGCGCGCAACGAGTCTTCGAAGTACTTGATACCGAACCCTTAATATACGACAAGCCCGGTGCACATGAATTTACTAAAATTGCTGGCAAGGTCGATTTTGATTCAGTTGATTTTGAGTATCTACCTGGAGTCCCTGTACTCAAAAAATTTGATTTGCATGTGCAACCAGGAGAGAATATTGCATTAGTCGGCCACACAGGTGCGGGCAAGACTTCTATAACGGCCTTGATAGCTCGCTTCTACGATATTCAGGCAGGAAATGTTCGTGTTGATGACATCGACGTCCGTGATATTCAGCTAGCATCTTTGACTCGACGAATGTCAGTAGTGTTGCAGGAGCCATACCTGTTTTCAGGTTCAATTGCCGACAATATCCGCTATGGCCGCTTAGATGCTAGTGACGCAGATATAAGAAAAGCAGCTATAGCTGTCGGTGCTAGTGATTTTATTGAAAACCTAGATGGTGGGTATGACTCAATTCTTCACGAGCGGGGACAAAACTTATCGGGTGGTCAGCGTCAGCTAATTTCGTTTGCGAGAGCACTTGTAGCTGATCCGGCGATCCTAGTTCTTGATGAGGCAACGGCGAACATTGATACCGCTACGGAAAAGGTAATTCAGGAGGCGTTGGCTACAATGCTGAAAGGAAGAACCTCGTTTGTGATTGCACATCGTTTATCGACGATTCGCAATGCTGATCGAATCGTAATGATGTCCGAAGGCGAGATTATCGAGATCGGTAATCACGAAGAGCTGATGAATTTAAATGCTAATTATGCAGATTTGTATCGTATGGGTTTCGAAGATGTGTCTGGCGAAGATGCATTATCTGAGACAACTCAGGGCTAGAGGGGATTGTGGCTTTGGATTCAGCTGATTTAAAAAGACGACTAGAGTCGGACCTGGTTGCCTACTGGCAGTTGCTGGGGATAGAAATTCATGAAGTGTATGGTGCTGGAGAGGTCTCGCTTGTTATTGATATGAGAGATCAGCTTGCTACTCGTCTTCCAGATATTATGCACGGAGGCGCGATATCTTCGCTAATTGACTCGGCTGCTGGAGCTGCTGTTTCGACAATACGGACTGAGGACGACGCGACCTGGCAAGGACAAGCGACTTTAGATCTAAACGTTACTTTTTTGCGCGCGGCCAAAGGGCGGGCGATTGCACGAGCGACAGTCTTGAAATCGTCGCGCTCACTGGTCTTCATATCAGTAGATGTCAAAAATGACTCTGATGAACTTCTAGCAACCGGTCGTGCTACATATACGATTATTCGGTCCCGCTAGATTCGCGGTTCCCAAGAAAATCGTTTGATTGCAATTATTAGTCCTGCAAGCCCCCAGATAGCCACGATAGCCATGTGGCCGAATTCATAGCCTGATCCAGCAACGAATGGGTCAAAGGCCGAGAGAAACATCCTAGCCAGATGTTGTATCGGAAATATGGCACTTATGTATACCATCCAATCCGGAGCATTTTCTAGAGGAATGAAGACATCTGATACGAAAAGTAAAGGGATTACTGATGCGTTTACTATGGCCGGTGCTGCGTTCGCGTTTGGTATGACAGTTGTGATCGCCAGACCGAGTGAAGAAAATGCAAAGAGCCCAAGAATCATGCTGCAGAGCGCAGCTACGACCGTATTGCTTGGAAGAGTAACTCCGTAAAGCAAGGATCCAAAAAGGCTTACTATCACTATAAGGATCAGACCAACAAAAGTTAGATGGATGATTTTTGAGCTTAGAAATAGCCAAACTGGCAAAGGTGTGCCATAAACTCGCTTAAGAAATCCGCTGTCTCTGAGGACTGTAACCTGCATTGCGAGTCCGGTATAACTGCTATTAATTACTGACAGCGTGATGATTGCTGGTATGTAGAAAGTAGAACCGCTTGCAGACATACCACTTGGTGTGGTGATGACATCATTTCCAAACATCGAGGTGAATACGACCAGAAATATCAAAGGAAATGCGAAGGTGAAGAAAGCAGCTGCAGGATTTCGCCAGAATGATCGATTGTCATATATTAACTGAGATCGGATTCGGCTAAGGGTTAATTTCATCAAACAGCCTGATTTTTCTCATGTTTGTCGAGTATGGATAGATAAATATCTTCGAGCGTAGCTTGCCGAACAACTAAGTTATTAAGTTTAAAACTGTTGTTGATGGCCAGCGACGTTAGCTGATGTAGTGCGGCTGTTGGGTCACTGGCGCGAAGGACAAACATATCCCCAAGTAACTCCACCGAGGCACCATCTACCAGTTGTGATTCACTAATGATTGAGTTGAACTGTGGATCCACATGAAAACTTATTTGTGAACCTGTATATTTGCGTCGTAAATCAGCGGTGGTCCCTGAGGCTATAATTAGACCGTCGGCCATGATTGCAATTCGGGTCGCTAAGAATTCTGCCTCTTCCATATAGTGTGTGGTCAGCACAACTGTGCAGCCGAGTTCTTCCAGCCTCTGGATCATATCCCAGGCGGCTCTCCGCGCTTGCGGATCAAACCCCGTAGTAGGTTCATCGAGAAATAGTACTTCTGGATTTCCAATTAGTCCGATCGCAACGTCTAGCCGTCTTTTTTGGCCACCGGATAATCTTCTGGCAAGAGATGTTTTCTGATTCTCAAGTCCAACGAGCTCGAGAATTTCATCCGTATTTCTGGGTTGTGAATAATATGAACCAAATAAATCCACAGTTTCTTTAACTGTCAAATATCCGTCTACCGTCGTTTCCTGAAGGACAATTCCTATTCGTTCTCTGAAATCATGTGCTCTATGATTTGGTTCAAATCCTAAAACTGATACATTTCCACTTGTAGGCGCTCGATGCCCTTCCAAAATCTCGATGGTTGTAGTTTTTCCTGCGCCGTTTGGCCCTAAGAGTGCGAATATTTCGCCTGACTGAATCTCAAGATCGACACCCTTCAGAGCCGCTACGCTCCCATATGTTTTATACAGATTTTGTATAGTGATTACCGGTGAAGTGGTCATGCGTGTTTTCGTTGTTAGAAGAGTAATGATGAAAGTCGCCGTGTGTATTCACGGCTGATTTCGTGACTGTTTCCCAAAACATTAAACACGTCGAGCGCACCAAGTCTGCCACCATCGTTTCGAACTGAGCGGTCAAGTCGAACGGTATTGAGAAAATGTTCGAGCGCTGTTTGCCATTCTCCCTGTAATGCAGTTCGGCAACCAAGCACGTAATGTGCCTCTGCTTGTTGACTACTTTCGTGTGTTTCAGACTCCAAAATTGTCAGCGCGTTAGCAACGGCTTCGTCATCTGACCCATCTCTAATAAAATGAATTCGAGCGAGCTGTCGTGTAGCACTCGGCTCTTTTGGGAATTGTTTTAGAATCGATTCCGCATCGTCAATTTTGCCTTCTTCAATAAGCAAGGCGCCCATACCAGCATTAGCTTTAGGATGATTTGCGTCATGGGCCAGCGCTTCCTCAAACAAGCCACGCGCCTGTTCAAAGTCACGATTTTGTAGGGCTTCGGCACCTTTCATCATAGATTCATCGGCAGGCGAGGGCGCGAGCTTCATAAAAAAGTCTCTAACCTGAGTTTCAGGGAGTGCTCCTGTAAACTTGTCTACTGCCTGCCCATCCTTGAAGGCAAAGACCGCAGGAATTGAACTGATTTCGAACGCTTGCGCAACTTGCGGATTTTCATCTGAGTTGATTTTTACCAGGCGCACTTTGCCGTTGAATTCAGTGGTAACTTTCTCCAAAACTGGACCCAATATTCGACATGGGCCACACCATGGAGCCCAAAAGTCTACGATGACAGGTATCTGTTTCGAGGCTTCAATTACATCAACCATGAAGGTTTGATCAGTGGCTTCGATGGCAATACTAGGCGTTGCTTGCTCTCCATCCAGTGGAATTGTTGTCATATCTTACTTCCTGTTCTACGGCTGATACGGGTTTGGGTTTGGACCAAGCTGGGTCGCTAGTACCCGTTGAGCCTCCTCGACAAATTCAACCAAAACTACACGAGTATCTCTGGGATCAATAATATCCTGTCCCGTCGCTTCAGCGGTCCGAAATGGCGAGGCAATAGCCTGCAGTCGAGCCTCGATTTCAGCCGTTTTTGCCGCTGGATCATCAGATTCACGAATTTCTCTCGCATATGCTGCGGATGCGCCACCTTGGATGTGCATAGATCCCCAGCGTGCACTTGGCCAAGCCCAGCGTTTGTACATTCCAGATGGTCGGTGATGGCTTTGTCCTGCGACTCCGTACATACGTCCCATCACGACCTGAGCCCAAGGCATTCTACTGTCACAGGTGACCATAACTAAGCGAGCTCCTGCACGCTCAATTCCACGCTTTTCACTGTCTATTCCGACCATAAATCCAGGCTCATCTGTCAGTGTAATCATTGGTAAATGAAACGTGTCACATAGCCGGATTAGTCTTATTACTTTCTCCCCAGCATCCACATCAGTAGTGCCGCCGAATATCTTAGTATTGTTAGCCATGATACCTACTGGATAGCCATTAATTCGTGCCAATCCTGTAATCCGTGCGCGACCGTATTTCGGAGCGATTTCAAAGAACGAATCTTTGTCCACGACGTCGTTTATGATCTTGTGACTGTCGTAGGTCATCCGAGGATCTCGAGGTATGGCTGATAGTAAGTCTTCTTCACGACGTTCTGGATCATCGGTGGGTTCAGTTCGAGGCGCCATTTCGTTCACGTTTGATGGTAAGTAGGAGAGAAATGTTCTTATAATTTCAAAGGCTTCTTCTTCCGTATTAGCTAGATTGTCTACTACGCCCGAAATACCGATATGAATTCTATCGTCGCCAAGTTCTTCCTTGGTTACGTCATAACCTAGGGCAGCTTTTACTACCGGCGGGCCACCTGGAAATACCTGACTTATCCCTTTCACCATGACGTTGAAGTGCGCTAAGCACGTCTCAACGGCTGGTAAGCCGGCGACAGATCCTAAAGCAGCTGAGACCACAGGAACGAGTCTTAGCAACTGCACATCCCGCTGTGTGTTGATATTTCCATCTGGCACATAGGTACGGCCTAGTGCCTCAAACCCACGAACTGATCCTCCAGCTGCATCCTGTAATCGGACGTATGGAATTTGCCATTCGAGTGCTCTTTCCTTGGTACCTAGTTCACCACCTAAGCCGGATTCGGTTCCTCCGCCAGACCCTCCGCGGACAGTAAAATCGCCTGCGTCTACAGCCACTTGCCGACCGTTTACTTTTCCAAAACCTTTCACTGCGCCTTTAGGTATAAAGCTTTCGAGACTGATCCCATCCTCACCGTAAGACGCGGTGCCTACGAGAGGTTGTATCTCTCGCCATGATCCGTTATCGATAAATTTTTCCACGCGTTCTCGTGCCGTGAGTTTTCCTCTACGTCGCTGTTCTGTAACTCCCGCTTCACCGCCCATTTTTGCGGCGAGCTCTTTTCGTAGTTTGATTTCGTCAACTTCGGCTTTCCAAGACATGATTAATCCTCCATGTAAGATAGGTATGATTTAGGAGCATACTTGCTGAAGTCGTCTATCGCCATATTATCAATATGTGGAGGCCCTCTCGAGGCGCGATCGATGTGCAAGCACGGATTGATAAGGAACGTTACATGATTAGTTTAAAGAGAAATACTAAGGGCGAATTTGTTGAGGCAAAGGGTCGGCGTGTTCAGAAAAAATTTATATATCGGGCTAATCAGACAGAAGAATTCAGACTCAGTCGTGGAAAATTTGAGGACTTTTTGAGCTGTGCCCGTTGCTTTTACCTGGATCGTGTCTGCGGTTTAGTGTCTCCAGGAACTCCAGGTTGGGCACTAAACTCACTGACCGATGATCTTTTAAAAAAAGAGTTTGATATTTGTCGCGATCAGGAACTACCTCATAGATTGTTCACAAAATCAGGT